>JAABUO010004929.1_pt1 | contig 15685 bp, 18 predicted proteins | sample 5559291 | NCBI WGS metagenome assembly JAABUO01 (sample SAMN10711878, study PRJNA513372) | rock metagenome | isolation source: Antarctica rocks | place: Antarctica: Victoria Land, Finger Mt sud
TCGCCCAAACGGACGGTCAGGTCGAGCGCCGCCTCATAGTCCACGGTTTTGAATGTTCTAATCATGCTTCCTACTGTACCGCCACGCATGGGACGGAGAGCCCGCTTCTCTCCGACAAACTGCTAGCGGCCAAAGTAGAAAATCTGGGAAGCTAGACGAACGATGAGCGAGAAGCAGGAAGATTTACGTGCCTTACTGCAGCAGTTGCGGGATGGCGTATTGCCCCCCGCAAACCTCATGCAGGATGCTACATATCACGCCATCCACGAGTTGGGTCGTGCCCGGATCGAGGACGCCATACCGACCATTGAACAATACTTGACGCACGAGGATGGAGAATATCGGTATATAGCTCTGGAGGTCCTAACTAATCACTTTCACTTGCGACAGCATTGGTCAACCGCGGTATATGCGCTGCGGCATGATTCAAACGAACATGTTCGAATGGGGGCAGCGGCAGCACTCGCATATTTGATGGCGGATACGAAAGATCCGGCGACATTTCGGGAGCTAGCCATCACGCTGAGTAATGCAGATGAAGATTATCATGTGCGGAGCGCTGCCTGGGCGGCTATGCGTGCTGTGTTGCATTATGACGCACATGAACAACTCAATCTGGCGATAAATAGCCTACATCTTGAGCGGGATGTTGATTGGGAGTCCGTGCGCAAATATCTGCCCTTGAACGCCAAGTGAATTGTGTAGCTATAGCAGACCGTTGACAATCGGTATCATGAGACTACACTATGGCTGGGGCTTTGTCATGCGATTGCCGCCCGTCTAAAGGTTTAGGCTCGCGGCGAACTGGGCGAGGGTGGTGGCGCGGTGGACGCGCACGCGGGGTAATTGATAGGGCACGCGGGGGTCCTGCAGCGTCACAGGGTCGGGCAGGACCCTGACGTGGGCATGCTGCTGGAGTTGGTGGACGTGGCTGGGATACTGTTCGACGCGGCTCCGCGCAGCCTCGCGCTCATCGCCGACTGCTCCAACGCGCTGGACGCGCTGGATCGTTGCCGCGCGGTCACGCCCCGCACCACGCTCCCCGTGCTGATGTGCACGCTCCGCCACGATTCCCTTTACACATATTTGCAGTGGACGGTGAGACGGTTTTGGGCCGTGAGTGGCCCCTGACGCGGCCCTACCACGCGTGAAATCGCTCTAACCGGCAGGTCAAACTGGTGTTTTCCGTCTCATCATGGACTGCACGTATGTGTCAACCTAATAGTGGCGGAGTGTCCTGATGTGCCACCCCAATGAGGGTTTCGTCGACAGCCGGACGACGCTGGACGGGGACAATCGCAGCGTGCAGACGGTGGACACGGCCGCTAGCGGACCCGGGACGACGGCGATCACGACGACGCTCCAATACGACCCGGACGGCAACACGCTGCGCCAGGTGCGGCAGACGCAAGCCCCGACCGGCCCTGTGCAGACGCACACGATGACGCGCACGTACAACGCGGCGGACTGGGAAACGGCGACGAGCGATGACGGACTGGCGACGAGTTACGGCTACGACGCGGCGGGCCGGCAGCGCAGCCACACCATCCTGAACGGCGCCGTGCCCGTGACGAGCGTGCTCGACCCCGAAGGGCGCACCACCAGCATCGCGGAGAACTTGGGCGGGACGGGGCCGTACACCAGCACGTTCGGCTACAACAGCAATGACCTGGTGACGAGCGCCGCGATGCCGGGCGGCGTGGGGGAGCAAGCGGCGTACGACGCGAACAGCCGGCTCACGCACGCCGGCCTGACCGGCCCGACCACCGGAAGCGGGGCGACGACGCTGAATAGCGGGTACGACTACGGGTACAACGCGGTGGGCTGGACCACGGGCATGACCTGGACGGTCAACGGGGGCCGTCACCAGCACGTAGATCGCGCACGACGCGCAGGGGCGCGTCACCGGCTGGAGCGGGCAGCCCCACGGCCCCGAGGCGTGGCGCTACGACGGCAACGGCAACATCCTGTCCACTACCGAGTACATGGCGGCGATGACTATCAACAACACCGCTTAGTACGCCCCGGTAGTGACACGCTGCGCCAGACGACAAGCTACTCATAGTGCCGCCGTAGTAGAGCGTTTGGCAGCCTGCGTGCGTTTGGTGGTGGCGCTGGTGGCGTAGACGGCGATGCCCTCCACGCGCGGGTCGAGGGCGGCGTCGCCCTCGATGATGGCCGCGTCCTCCGCGTCAGCGGCCAGCGCCTCGGCCACCTTCGCCCACGGCTTGCGGGCGACGAAGACGGTGTAGCGTGTGCCGACAGGCGGCTCCGGCACGCCCTTGGCCAGGGCGGGGACCTTCTCGCTCACGGGGGCGAGGACGATGGCCTGGCCCTGCTCGATAGCGGTGCCGGGCCGGCCGATGACGGTGATCTTCACGGCGGTAGCCCTCCCTGGTTTGTCCTGCTGTAGCTGCTGTGTCAGCGCGCGATAGGTGTTGTCTGTCCACACGAGCGGCGCGGGGGCCGCGGGGGCGGGCGATGCGGGCGTCGGTGTACCGCGTCCCGCTCCCTGTGCGTGGTATCCGGCCTTGGGGAAGATGTAGGCGCGGTCGTCCGTACTCAGGTCGGGGGCGGTGCGCACGAGGAACAAGAAGGTGCCGCCAGGGGTGCGGCGGCGGCCGTCGGGGAGCACCAGGCCGCCGCTGGCCTCGCTCGTGAGGGCCTGGCCGAGGAGGGCGCGGGCGCGGTCAGGGCCGAGGCGGTCCACGATGCGGGTAATGGTGCGGATGGGTGGGGGCATCGTCTCGCCGAGCACGACCGCGACGCCGCGGGCCAAGGCCCACACGTCCGGGGGCACGGACACGTACGGCGTCGGTGGCCGCGCGTGCCCGTCCGGCACTGCTGCGGGCGTGGTGGCGCCCTGCGGTGGCGCGGGGGTGCGGGCGCGTTCACCGGCCGCCACAGCGGTTATGTCGTGTTCCACGGTCGTTGTCGCCGTCGTTAGGCCCTGTTCCACAACGTGCTCCCTTCACGGGTTCATCGGGGTCCTCTGCTCTGTGGGCCAGTGTCTCTACGCGGAGCGTACCAGTCCGGCCGCGCGCCTGTGTGGACAAGGGGGCGGCGCGGCGATGGCGGGCGCACACCACGCGGGAGAAGCCCGACGCGGAGGTGGCGGCGTCGGATTGCTCGCTACAGACGCTCAGGACCGCTACACGGCCCTCGACGGGAATGTAGAGAGCGGGTCCACCACCGCGATCCCCCGGTCCCTGTGCCGCTCCTACGGCGTGACAGCGCCTCGTCCGCGCTCATGGGAGAGGCGCGTTGAAGCCGGCCCTCTCCTCGCGGTGTCCCTGTCGCCCTCAGCGCCGCTACACGCCCTATGAGGAGGGACGCACAGCGGCGCCATCAGCCGTGTGATGCGTCACGCTGTCGCGTTGAGTGTATACACGGCGCCGAGCCCGAGCCCCCGCCGGTCGAGCAGACCGCGCGCGCCCAACTCCTCCATCGCGTCCTGCACGACTGTCCCATCGAGGCCGAGCCCGATGATGCGGGCAACCTGATCGGCGGTAGCGCCGTGCGGCTCCTCCGCCGCGAGCGCGGCCAGGATCTCCGTTGTCGTGGTCGGCGCGTCGGTTGCCGACGTGAGGTCCGTATGCTCTGCCATGGGCATGCCTGTCTTTCGCCTGTCCTGCCGGAAGACACCACCTGTCTCCGCCGTCACGCTACACGGTACACCCCGCGTCCTCTCCTGTCTATGGACCGGACGCCTGGAACAGGCCCTTTCTCCCCCTGGGGGCGTGTGTCGACCCCCCTTGCACGAGCGGGTGGTATCTAACCAAGGCTAGCGGCTGGCGCATCCCGCCTTGGATGCCGTATGTGACGGCTACGGCGATGAGCGCCCTGTGTAACCTGCCGGCGGTGTCGCGCGTTATATCACTGAGCGGGGGGTGGACGTAGGCCGGCGGCGCTCTTGGCTGATGGGGCGCTACCGCCGCGAACTTCCTGTCTGCCCCAACCGTGCCAGACGAGAGGGTGGGCCTAAGCGATGAGGGCCGCCCTCTCCGTGTCTCTGTCGCCCCTGGGAGCGTGCCTCGGCCCCCTCGCGGTACAGCCGCCCGTTTCTGTCGTTCTCAGTGCCGACACGCGCCCCCCACGGGGAGAAAGAAAGCGCCGGGTCCCGACGTGCGGCTGGAGGGGCACCGGTCGGGACGCGTTGTCGGGGCGCATCCCGCTTGCCCGTCACCACGCGCCGACGCGTGCGCCCATACGTCGGCGCGTGGCCGTCGCTCGTGATCGCGCCTTTAGGGCTTGCGGCGCAGCATGTAGCGCAGCACAGCGAGGGTCAGCAGGGTGACGACACTACCTCCCACGGCCGGCGCCACCGCCCCACCGGCTCGCAGTGATCGGCGCAGGACGAGGCCCTTGAGCGGCAGGGCGACGGCGAGGACCCACAGGCGATCCGTGCGCAGGCGGCGGCGCATCTCGCGCGCGATCCAGGCGAGCACCTCGGCCTGCCCGGGCGGGTCCGCGGCCTCCGGGCCGTCGGGGTAGGCGTCCTGGATGAGCCGTGGCACGTCGTCGGTCGTCCATCCTGTCGCGCGCTTGTCCCCGTCCTGGTGCGGGGTCCCTGTCGCATCCATCGAGCGTCTGTCCTCCTCTTTACTCCTCGGCCTGTTCTTCAGCATACCGCGCCAGGAAGCGCGCCCGCGCCCGCGCCACCCGCGCGTACGTCGCCGCACGCGAGAGGCCCAGGGACGCCGCGATGTCCACGCCCGGCATGTTGAGCACGCCATCCAGGATGAGCACGGCGCGATCCTCAGGCGACAGGGCGGCTAGCGTGCGCCGCACCAGGAGTTGCTCCGGCGTGGGCGTCGGGCTCGCCACCTCCGGCGCCGCGTCCAGCGGTACGTCCAGCGGAGCAGCGACGCGCTGGCGGATTAGGAGGCGCGCGCGGTTCTGAGTGATGCGGCGCAGCCAGGCCGGGAAGGCGCGTGGGGTGCGCAGCGTGCCGAGGGCGCGGAAGGCGTCGAGGAAGGCGTCCTGGGCGAGATCGCGCGCCGCCTCGGGGTCGCCGGTCTGACGGGTGAGGGCGGCGAAGACAGGTGGGTAGTGGCGCTGGGCCAACTCGTCGGCCGCACGGGGAGACCCGGCGATGATAGCAGCGATTAGGTCCGTGTCGGAGCGCGGCGCGCTCCGGTCCTGGTCCGCCATGCCTCACCCTCTCCCTGCGTGCCTACGTGACCGCACCGCCGCGCCAGAGGACGCCGTGAGTGTGAGCCACCAGGTCGGTTCCGTTGCATAGGTGCGTCTAGTACTAGCAGGGATGAGACAGAAACGCTATAGCGCCTCGTCCTCAGGATACGCCAACATTTGCCCTCGGGGCAATGTCGAATTTCGGGGGGTCTTTGCATCTCTATATATAGGGGGAATGCAGCGGAGCCCTCGACGCAAAGGACGTCGCCCCGGCCGCTGCGGAAAAAGGTAAAGCAGATGCAGCCCGCCACCGTCTTGTTCGTCCACCCCACGACTTTCCATTGGACCAAGCTCCGCACGACTCTTCGAGGGTGGCCAGATGTCCACATCGTCGACGGGGTACAGCGGCGTGACCTGGCCGGGCAGGCCGCCGCGCGCGAGCAGCCCGACCTCATCCTCGTCGCTTCCGACCTGCCCGGCGTCCCGCCTGTACCGCTTGTCAGCGACCTGCATCACGCCAGCGCGCAGAGCCAGATCATCATGATCGGCCCGTTGCTGGACCCGGAGGAGCATCGGCAGCTCGCAGATCTCGACCTCGCCTGTTTCCTCCAGTGGACGTGCGTAACGCCCGAGCGGCTATGGAACGTGATCGAGGCCGTGCGCGACGGCATGATACGGGCCGGCAGCGCGGGGGCGGTGCGCGCCGCATTTACGCCCGAGCGTCGGCGCCGGGCGCGCGATAGCGTGAGCATCAGGCTCACCGAGAAGGAGCGGGCGACGCTCCTGGGCTTGACCCGCGATCGGACTCAGCACCAGATCGCCGTGGACGAAGGCGTCAGCCTGCGCACGATCGAGGATCGTGTCGCCCGACTCAAAGAGAAGTTCGACGTGCCGACGACATTCATGCTCGGCGTCATGGCCGAGCGCCTGGGCTTCGTCCCGTAGGGACAGGTCGTGGTTTTCCACAGAGGCAGTTCGTGGATTTCCACACCTTCACTTCGTGGTTTTCCCGGTTACGCGCACTACCTGGTTGTGCAACGATATAAATGCCTCAGCTGATGCCGACGGCCGCGGCAATTGACGGGGTATGCCATGACAGGAATCGGGTACCACGCCTTCTGACACTATGCGTGAATCGAGGCGTGCGTCAACAACTATCGTATTGGACCTCTATCACGACGAGGGCATAGACTAATGATTAGCGATTTCGTCACGCATGCGCGACGCTCTCTCTTGGCCGCTTTGCTCACGGGAAGCGTCCTCACTCCGCTGGCCGTTAACCCAACAGTGCGTGTCACGGCAGCGCCCGCAGACACCTCATCATCGCCGGCAACGTCGGCACCCATGCCTCCTCCTGGGACGGATCTCTACCATTTGGATACGGATACGCGACACTACATGCAGGGCGAGGGTGACCACACGCGCCTCGCCCTCTACAATAGCCCCGCTGGAATAGCGGATTTCGGGGGGTGGCGCCAGCGCGACACTCGTCTAATCCCGGCACAAAGCCAGAAGACCAAACTCAAGGCTGCCGACACACACTTCGATCTACAGATCGCGCCAAGTAGCGGCCAGTCACAACTAGCTACTCTTACGAGCGAGGATGGCGTTACTCTCGGCCTTGGACTCATGTCGCTCAATGGCGGAACTCCATCCGACGTGACAGGACAGGTCAACGATGACACGGTCACTTATCGCTCGTCCGTTGCCGCGTCGCCCAGCGACGTAGCGGTTCGCGCAACAGCGTCGGGTTTGGACGTGCGAGTGACGCTGCACTCGGCGGACGAGGTAGCCCCCATCGCCCTATCCCTTGCATTAGACCCGCGGACATATCTCAAGCAGCAGTCCAACGGCGTTATCGTGGTGACGCAACCGATCACGGACTACGGGGACGATCCGTCGAACACCACCCCGATCGTCACCCAGCAGCCCGAGTACATCGTCGAAACGCCGTCCGCTATTGATAGTGCCACTGATCCGGCTGCGGCAGTGCAAACAGGCCCCGTTAGCATGAGTCTCACACCACGGATCTCCGGTGGTCAGGGCTTGACGCTGACTGTGGACCCCGCCTGGGCGCACGATGCCCACCGTGTCTTCCCTGTCCATCTCGACTTGCCCATCCTCACGGGTGAGTCGGGCGTGCACACCGGCTTGTTCGGCACGGTCAGTAGTTGCGCTCCCAACACGCCAGCTCCACCGACCGGACTTGTTGTTGGTTCCGAAAACGGGTGCGCCTACCACGGGCAGGTGTACTTCAACACCTCCTCCCTGCTCTATGACACGCCGATCGTTTCGGCAACCCTGCGCTTGTACACGCCCGATCAAGCGGGAGCAACCAGCGTGCAGGTCTACCCGAATGTCGCGCCAACAGTCCCTGGTGTGGCGTGGCAACCCCTTGCTTGGCAGCCGCCGGACTGGAACAGCGCGCCAGCCGTCGTGACCGGCTCGGTCGGGCTGGGGCAGAGCGCGAGCGAGGGGCACTGGCAGAACTGGGACGTGACATCCCTCGTTAGCCAATGGGTCCGCGACCCACGCACGAACGGGGGCTTAACCCTAACGAACGATGGCGCGCCGATCCGCTTCGCCTCCCCCCTCGGCGCGGGTAACGACAAGCCGGCCTTCGCGCCCGTGCTCGACATCGTTTATGGACCGCGCCCCGTGAATCCCGCTTACATCGATGTCCACGGCCCGTCGCAAGCGAGCCTATCCCCGCACATCCTATCGTCGTCGCAGTCGCGTGCGGTTGTGATGGGGCGTTCTAGCATGAACCCACAACTGCGCCCGCACGCAGCGGGGACGAGCGAGCCGGGGGCCACGAGCATTTATGGCCTCTCGGGGACGTTCGCGCCGAACGCCACCTACAATCCGGCGCTGGGGTGTCCGGCTGGGGCGAAAGTGTGCGGCGACGCCTCCGGCGGAGGGGTCAATTTGGACCAAGTTCGGTTCTTGATCGGCAGTGGGTTCGTCCGCTTCAACGTGCAATTGGAGTGCTTCGGTTCTCCGTCGCTAATAAATAACTGGTGGAATCAGCGCGGTTCCGCTCCTTTCAATGGGGGTTCGGCGATCCAATTGATCCAGAACGCCTATCACGACAACCTGATCCCAATCATCAATCTCGTCCCTCCCGCGAGCAACAGCGGCAACTGCTCGTCCAGCACAGCCTCCTTTCGCATCCCGCTCAACCCAGTTGGGTGGAGCCAGGAGGTGAACGACTTCGTGAAAAAAGCTCTTGCCCCCAACTACTCGGCGACCGGCGCCGATGGGTTTTCCCGCCGGGTGTATTTCGAGATCGGGAACGAGCCGAACCTCAATACGAGTTCGTACCAGGGCACCATCACCTCCGGCAACTACAGCTACGAGGATGTCTTCGGTAGTGCGGCGCAGAGCATACAGGGTACGTTTGGCGCCCTCGGCAGCACGCAGGATTACCGCGTCCTCACGGGCGGCATGGCGCAGCCAACCGCGAACTCGTCGTGCTTCGATATCACGAACAACCAGAACGTCGCCCTCGCGGGCCTCGCCATATCGGACGCTGAGGGGAATTACTCCAACATCGGTGTCCACAACAGCGTGTCGCCGAGCCACCTGGGCGTGGCCGTTCACCCCTACGCCTACACCACCCCCGAGTTGGTCGCCACCTCCACGCCACCGTATTACAACGGATATTGGAGGAACTACGGGAGTACGTACCAGAGCTCGTACGCCCTCTCCCATAATGCCTACTACCATGGTCCCTGCTCTAACCTGAATGACATGATCAACCTGTGGGCGGGCCAAAATTTCCCCGGCTTGCCGGTCCTATTCACGGAGGATAACTGGAACGACCATATCCGGGAGAACACAGTCCCAGCCCAGTATGGTGGTGACCCCAACGGCGCGTCCCCCGACGGTCCTAACGCCCAATGCACAAACATCACCGGATGTGAGGGGAACTACCTGGCCGACCTGTACACATGGATGCAGGATCACGGGGGCAACGGATCGCCGTACTACAACGGGACCAGCAACACCCCCATCCGCGTACTGTACTTCAGCGGTGCCGACTACACCGATACTCATGGGGTGTACCAGCCGTTCGGCATCTATGGAGCGAACACCGCCAATGGCGCCGGCGAGAAAGGGTTTAACCTGAGCCAGTGTCCGACCACCTCCTCCATCCAGGGAAACACGCTGCTGTCCTCGGAACTCCTTACTCTAATAGGGTCACTTGGGTGCTATTAAGGGACAGGGAGAGCCGCTGACGTGGGTTCGTAACGAGGAACTTCTCGCGTAAACCTTCTGGCCGACACCGCCTCCGAAGGCGGTGTCGGCCGCGTCGTGTTGACAGGAGACACACTGAAGCGACACCTACATAGTGTGAGTGCCACATCATGTGCTAGGGTAGCATCCTATCCTATAATAGATAGAAGTCAATGGAGGAGAATAAAACAAATGCTTCCATCTCTTTCCCGTCATATGCGCTGCACCCTCACAAAACCTGCCACGATATCGGGCTTGGTGGTCGCGCTTGCGGTGTTTTGTAGTGGGATGTCCACGGCGTGGCGCACGCAGCCGGTCGTGGAGGCCGGCCATTTCGACCAGGCGCCCCGCATTCGCAACGTCGCGGTCGGGCAAAGTCCAGGTCCTATCGCGGCGGATACGCGGACGGGGCGTGTCTTCGTCGTGAACCGCGGACCACTCGACAACGGTTATGGTGGTAGCGGTAACCCTTTAGGGGCCAGGGCCGGAAGCGTGAGTGTCCTCGACGCGACGACGGGACAGGTCTTGCGTACGCAGCCGGTCGGCCGAGGGCCGGCGCTCATCGCCGTGGACGAGCGCCTGGGGCGTGTCTTCGTCGTGAACCGGGGGCCGTTTGATCCGGGGACGCGCGCGTTCTCCGCGCACAGCACCGTCAGCATCCTCGACGCGGCGACAGGCCGGCTGCTCCATACCGCGCGCCTATTCACGCCGGCGGCCACGCTAATCCTCGTGGACCAGGACCGCGGCCGTGTCGTCATTGTCGGCCTCTATGACATTGAGATCCTTGACGCGCTGACAGGGGTGGTCGTCCGGCGGCTCCACGAGTTCGCCGAGTTTGCTGCGCTCGACGCACGGGCCGACCGTCTGTTCCTCGGGGACTCGGGTGCGGTCCGCACATTCCGTGAGACGACGGGAGCGCGCATCGCGACCGTAGCCATCAACACCACCAACGAAGGCCCGTTCGTCAACGCCATCGCCGTTGACGCGCAGGCCGGCCATGTGATCGTGAGCGGCGGGAACGACCGCAGCCACCTAACGACCATGCGGCTGCTCGATATCCGTACCGGAACTCAGGTACATCGGGAGGACGGCCAGGCGGCCTCTGGGGCCACCATAGGGGTGGATGAGGCGGCCGCGCGGGCCATCATTGTGCGCTATCCGGTCGGCTACGAGTCCGCGTACGGCAATACTGGTACCTACACTATGGAGATTATCGACACGAGGAGCGGCCACATCGTCGCATCCCGCGACATCCCGGACTTTCGACGCGTTACGCTGACGGTGGATCAAGGGCATGCGCGCGCATATTTGGCCCTGCAACCGCCTATCGACCACGCGAACGATCCGGGTCAGGTCGTGGGGCTTGACATGCGTACCGGGCGCACTATCCGGCAGGTCATGATAGGCAAAACTGCGGCGGGGATTGTCGTCGACTCCCTAATAGGGCTTGTCTTTGTCACAGACGAAAGCGCGAGAGTGGTAAGCATCCTGACACGATAATAGCCAGCTTGGGCGATAATAGCCAGCTTGGGCGATGGTCGCGGATGTCACATAGTAATGCGGCAATGGCTTCCCGGTCACGTTGTTCTGGTAGGGGACGTTTACCGCGAGCGCGATGCTGACGGTATCGCCCACCTGATTGACGATGAGGGTCGAGACTTCCAACGCGGAGAAGCTGCCGTCGCTCGATCCTTTGAGGGTTGCGTTAGGAGCAACCAGCGTGAGCACATGCTCGGTCGTCGGGTCGCGGTGACCTCCGATGGCGGCTTGCCGTGGCTGGCCGCGGCCGAGGAGGATGTCGGGATCTGCCGGGCGCTAGCCGCCTGCATGCCGAAATGGCGCCGTATCGGTACGAAACGTCGAGCGTAGCGCTGGCGCGGCCACGCCTCTCCTCTGGCTGCGGTCGCGGCCCCCCCTCCGCGCGCATCCACGGCTTAGGCTCGCGGCCCAGGCCCTCCCATGCCTTGCGCATCGTTCGGCGCGTGTAATCGTCGACGTGCTCAGCCTTGCGCTTGTGGAGGTGCGGGCTGCCCTCGACTCTCGCCCGTTGCAACGCACGGCCCGTCGCTGTCGGGTACATGTGCGCCAGGTCCTGTCACGATCATGTCGTCGGTGGTCTGTCGTCGGTGCACGCCGTGTCCCCTTTCATGGGTCGATACGCCAGCCGCCTTCGGCGTAGACGAGCCGACGTTCCTCGCGGCGCGTGTCCAGGCGCGCGAGCTGGGCCGGGAGTTCGTCGAGCGCCGTTGTTATGTCGAATAGGTCACGGCCCCTGACGGAGACAAACACCCCATCGGCCTTGAGTTGGAGCGTGGCCGGGGCCGAACGCTCCCCATCTCCGACCCCGAGGGCGGCGGCGAGGGCATCGGCGACGCCGGCTGGGGCCGTTGCGGGGACGACGAGCCGAGCCAGGGGCAGGGGTGAGCCGGACGCGGCCAGCAGGAGCACGCCCCAGGGGTGCTGCTCCTCATCGCGCACGGGCAGGAAGGTGTGTCGCTCGACCGCGACGCCAGCGGCGTGCAGGGCGTCGACGAGTGGGGTGGCGGCGTCGGCCGTGACGCGATCGGTGGTCAGGGTGACGTGCGCCGGTGTGGCGTCGCCTAACGAGTTGTCCGCGTACAGGTAGGCCATACCCTATCTACCCGTCCAAGGCTTCCAGGTCGGCCCACAACGCGGCCCTCACCTCGTCCTTATCTGCCTGACCATTGCCCGCCTGGATGAGTAGGACTGTGTGTAGGTCCGCGCCGCGTACCCAGGTCGTGGCGATACGGGCTGGAACTGGCGGATTATCCGCCGGCGTCGCATCCTCGTCGGCCATCCGCTCGCCCCCGTGTAGGTTGGCAGGTGACGGCACTTGCCGCTCGGCGGCCTCGCCTGTCGCTGGGGATGTGGCGAGGCGCGTAACGGCGGCATGGGGCGACGGTGGCGGATTATCCGCCAGACCGGCCCCGTCGTGCGTGATGGGCGCGACCGGCGGCGATGGCGGATAATCCGCCACATCCCGGGCCGGCTGGCGTACGGCCTGGACATCTTTGAGCTTGACCTGTTCGCCGCGCGTGGCCCGGTCCAGCAGCGCGGCGCGGGTCTCTTCGTCCGGGAGGTTGGCGATCTCGACGGCCACGGTTGGCCCCAAGGTCCCGGCGTCGACGGCCTCCGCGATGCGGGGATCGCCCAGGAGCTTGAGGCGATCCTGGACGTAGGAATGATGCTTGCCCAGCTGCTCGGAGAGGGCGCGCATGGACAGCGCATGGCGCGTCATGAGCCGCTGCAGGGCGCGCGCCTCCTCCACCGGCGTCAGATCCTCGCGCTGGATGTTCTCGACCAGGGCGATCTCTTCCATGGCGTCGTCGTCGAGCGCGCGGACGTGGCAGGGCACGGTGGTCAGCCCGGCGAGTTGCGCGGCCCGCCAACGCCGCTCACCGATCGCGATCTGATAGAGGTCCGCGTCGTCGGGCGCGCGGCGCACAAGCAGGGCCTGGAGCACGCCGTGGCGTTCCACCGACCGGGCCAGGTCCGTCAGCTTGTTGGGGTCGAACTCGGTCCGCGGCTGGAACGGATTGGGGACCAGGCGCGCCGTTTCGACCTGCACGGGCATGGTCGGCGCGTCGTCCTCGCCCGGCGCATCGGCGACGAGGGCAGCGGCCGTCGCGCCGAACATGCGGTCGAGGCGATCGGAGCCGAAGGATTTCCTAGCCATGCGCCACCGTCGCTTCCGTCGCTTCCGTCGCCGGCGTGCCCTGTTCGCCCCATGCCATGAGCAGGGCGGCTGCCACGTCGCGATAGCCGCGCGCCGCCTCCCCGCGCGTGTCGTAGCGCAGCAACGACTCCCCCGCCTCCGCGGCCTCGCTCGCCCGGATGCTGCGCTTGACCTCGCCCAGGATCGGCGCCTGGCCATCAAGGAACGCGCGGATACGCTCGGCGACGTGGCGGCCATGGGCCGTGCGCGCGTCCACCATGGTCAACACCGCGCCGACGATCTCCAGGGATGGGTTGAGCTTATTGCGCTTCACGCGCCCGATGGTGCCCAGGAGTTGGCCCAGGCCGCGCGCGGCTAGGAACTCCGGCACGACGGGGATGAGCACCTGCTGGGCGGCCGTGAGCGCGTTGATGGTGAGCCACGTCAGCGACGGGGGGCAATCCACGAGCACGATGTCGTAGTCGTCCCGCGCGACGGCGAGGATCTCGGCGAGGACGTACTCGCGGCGGACGGCGTTGTGCAGGTCCATTTCGGCCAAGGCCAGATCCAAGCTCGACGGGAGTAGCGCGAGCGACGGCCCCAGGGGGTACGCAAGATTGGCGTAGGCGGGGACGGTGGCCTCGGCCATGTATTGGGTGAAAGCCGTGTAGATCGTGGTTTCCAGCGTTTCGGGCTCGAGCCCTGCGGCGCTGGTGAGGCTCGCCTGAGGGTCTAAATCGACAATCAGGACACGGTAGCCCCGGTCGGCTAGGGCTGTGCCCAGGGCGAGGGTGCTGGTCGTCTTGCCTTGGCCGCCCTTCTGATTGGCGACGGCCACGATGCGGCTCATGCAGGTCTCCTTTCCTGTCCATCGTCGGCGCCGGCGTCGTGCGCGTGGTCGTCTGTGGACGATGTCCGCCGGCCCCTGTAGCCGCCGCGCTGGCCCAAGTGTTTCTGTCGATATTTTTCGATGGCCTGTGCGGTGACCATGTTCAGCCGCGGGCTCACGCGCTCCACGTCCAAGCTGCCCCGTTTGATCGCGCTGCGCACGGTATTCTCGGAGATGCCAAGTTGGCGCGCCACCTCCGCGACGGTGAACAACGAGCGGCCCTCATCCTGATGCATAGGCACCCTCCTCCGCGTATCGTACCGCGTTGGAGCCTGGGGCGCGACGCCGCCGGTGGTGGCGGCGCTCTTATGGGGTGGGGGCACGGATATGGCGCGGGTCGCCGTTGTCCTCGCCCTATCGTTCATCCGCTCGCGCAGCGCCTGCGGCACCGCCGATCGCCACGTCCCGGCCAGGGTCGGCGGCCATGCGGTAGGCAGGCGGGCGCGCGGTGTCCACATGGACCGTCGCGCGAGGGCCGGTGGACGGCTGGGTCGCGTGGTTCCGCTATCCCTCCGTATCTTCATGAGCCCCCCCGCGTCGTGGCCGTGCCCTGCGATCGTGCTCACGTCTCGACCCTATCGGCGGCATACTCCACCAGGGGGAGGATGTGCTGCGCGCTCTGGACAGAGGCGAGCCCGGCCGCCTCCTGCTGCTCGCACAGCGCGACGGACTCGGCCATGGCCTGGCCGAGGATCGTCCGTAGCTCGTGTCTCGTGGTGTCCATGGCGTCGTGTCCTCCTCGCTCTCTGTCTACTCGATTGGGATGGGGCGGGGTGACGCTCCCCCCACCCCAGCGACCTGCTATCCTCTCCCGTTACGTCTCCTCGCTACGCGGCGCGTTGGTGGGGCCGCCCTTCGGCCTCATAGGTGGCGTCGAGCGTCGCGCCGAGGGCGCGCATGATCTGGCGCAGGGCGGCGTCCTCCTCTCGGTCACTGGCCAGGCGCGCGGCGATGACCGCGACGCCGTGCAGCACGGTCGAGTGGTCCCGGCCGCCGAGCAACCGGCCGATGCGCGCGCAGGGGAACGTCGTGGTGCGCGCGGGCAGGGGCCAGCGCAGGCGCGTGCGCATGAGCCACATGGCGACCTGGCGGGCCTCGGCGAGCGTGGCCGGGCGGTGGGGGCAGCGGAGGAGCGCCGGCGTGAGCGTGTATGCGTCGGCGACGACCCGGCGGATGCGGCGGGCCTCGGCGAGCTGCGCGTGTTGGAGGCGACGCAAGGCCGCGCGCTGGCCCGCGTCCAGGCTGTTAGGCTGCATCGTCGGACCCCTCCCTGTCGGTGGCGTCGGCGTAGGGGCCTAACGCCTCCAATCCGTCGTCCATGTGCCGGACGCGCGCGCGCGGCGTCGTGCAGCGCCGCGAAGGCGGTGGCCAGGAGGGCGCGGCCCCAGAGGGCTAGGATATCGTCGTCGGTGGCGTCGAGCGCGTCCAAGGCGTGCGCGGCGCGGGTGGCCAGCGCCTCCGCGTCCGCCTTCAGGGCGCGGAACAGGCGGGCAATCTGGTGGCACGCCTCGGGCGTCTGTGTTATGTCAACGGTGTCCATCGGGTGTCCCTCCTACCAGTCCCATATCTCGGCGTCGGTATCGTCGGCGTCGCTCCGGTCGGGCATCCCCAGGACCTTGCCGACGGGGCGCAAGCCCGCGAGGTCCTGTAGCTCCTGGCTCACCTCGCCGGGTTTGAGGGCGGTCAGTGCCTCCATCAGCCGGGCAAAGTTGTCGTGGTCGATGGCGGCGAGGGCGCGCAGGTGC
>JAABUO010004930.1_pt1 | contig 15685 bp, 26 predicted proteins | sample 5559291 | NCBI WGS metagenome assembly JAABUO01 (sample SAMN10711878, study PRJNA513372) | rock metagenome | isolation source: Antarctica rocks | place: Antarctica: Victoria Land, Finger Mt sud
TGCTGCTGCGTCTTCTTTCCTGCCAGCTCCTGAGCCACGCTGGACCACCGCTGCCAGGTGGTCACCAGATGACTGGGCTTCAGGCTGGCCTTGGGGGGTAGCATGATGTCCTGCCTCTGGGGGTCAGGGGGGGGTGCCCGGGCTATGACCTCTTCCCTTACTGCTGATGACTCACGCAGAAGACCCTCCAGATTGGCAGTGCTAGCGCTGCTGGCACTGCGCCTCATCATGGCCTGTACCATGCATGCACACCATTTCACCACACCCCATTGACTACACCCCATTTACTGTTGAATAGTATGCACATCTGCAGATGGTGGCCAAGAGATGCCTGCTTGCTTGCTCACAAGCCAAGGAATAAGGCTGTAGGCCCAGGCAAAGGAAAGCCTTGCATTGCTGCTGGCTTTGCCGGCAGTTTCCTTCATTCTAGCCTTGTGGTATTGTGCAGAAGCAGATCAACATACACTGTTCTGGGAGAACTTGCCTTACAGGTATGATGCAAATGCAAGCAGAAGCCTACCCTCATGCCCTGCAGGACTGCAGCAGCGTCCTTGGTGCGGGCCTTGTTGGCAGTGCCCTGCCCTCCGCTCCTCTGCACACCCCCATTGCCCACGACTGCCTCCCCCTCTTCAGGAATGGTTTCTTCAGTGAAGCTGCCAGTCGCCCCCTCATGGATGGACCAGCCCCCTTCGCCATCAAGGGCCAGCACCAGGTCATGAAAGGCAACAAGGGCAGGGCGGTGGCTGATGGTGATGCAGGTGCACCCCAGCTCCTTCACCTTGCTGCAGAACCGCTCCTCCATGTCCACCTGGTCAACAGGAATGCACTGTCACTATGTTGCAAACATGACTCGACGACTTGGGGCCAAGAGTATTGACACAGTGAGAGGCAGGGGAGGAGACAGAGAGAGAGAGATTACAATGCTTTAGCCAGCCAGCAAGTCTAATCACATATAGAAGAAGACAAATGTCAAACCTGGAAGACATCAAGACAGTCTAGAACGAACTTGAAAACTTGCATATGATCTTGCTGTGCAAGAAAGGATCTCATGGTGTTGGTGTCCATGGAAAACAAAGGAGCATACTGCTGCCTAACATGTCCAAGAAGGGAAGGTGGGTTATGACACAAAGCATGTGCGTCCAGAACCGACAAAAGGCAATGAGGACTGAACAGCTCTGATGTTTGGAACAGGAACATGCTGCGATGCTCATGACAGACTGGCCGGTTGACTTTCCGGGCAACATACTTTCCTAGCATAGACTGTAGCACTTTCTCAGTGACTTCATGCTGGCAACTCGACAGCTGCTGTAAACATTTCTGTGAGGCACAGAAGCACAAAAGTGTTGAGGGCCGCAATGCAAGGGACTGACCGTGACACCGCTGGTGCATTCATCCAAAATGGCAAACTTCGGCTTGTGATAAAAGAGGCGAGCCATGCCAAGTCTTTGCTGTTCCCCCAGGCTCAGCAGCTCACCCCAGTTCACCTCCGCCCCCAGCCCCTCCTCCCTGTCCACCAAGTACTCTAAATCCACCTCACGCAGCAGATCCCTCAAACGCGGCACGTCAATGGCGTCCTGTGCGCTGACCTCTGCAGCAACATAGCAATGCTTTCAGAAGAGGCTGCAGAAGGCTTATGCCAGGAATCAATGGCTTGACTGATGCTCAGGCAGTCCAGTCAGTGCCACAGCCAAGTAGCACAGAAGCTGAATACAGGGACTCTACAACGCACAGGCATCAGACATGTACTGATACATCACAGAATGCCAGATGTCCATGCACTTCATTTGCCTTGCAATGCTGCAAGCAACCAATGTCTGACAGGTAGACTCTGATTTACATGTGAAATTACCTGCAAACAGTGTACAACAGCAAGCAACATGAGAGTTGCAATCAAGAAGGGTGACCTGATGCAGTGAGGGGGTAGATGAGCTGCTCCTCCAGGGTGCCCAAAGTCACATACGGCCTCTGAGGAACGTAAAAGATGTCATGTGACAGGCCATCCCCAGTGGTGCCTCCAGGCTTGTGAATTCTGCCTTTGGTGAGGGGCCACAGCCCTCCCAGTACCCTGAACAGGCTGCTCTTGCCGGATCCGTTGGGACCGGTGACTAGCAGGTTGGTCCCAGCAGGCACGCTGAGATTCAAGTCCCGGACCAGAGTGGCGTCTGCAGGCGTGACCACCATGGCATCTTCAAAGGCAATGGCATCCTCTGATGGAACAATGACTCCTGTCGGCTCGATGGCGCCCTCTCGCTTCACTGCACAAGAGAGGCTCACATGAGGCAAAGAGCTGAGCAGAAAGTGCACAACTTTCACTGTTAAAAGTAGTGGCTGGGTAACACTCTAAAGCCCTTGAGATGCACAACACGTCATCAACGTACTCACAACATGCTGTATCAGATCATCAGCATGGTGCAGTAACAAAGCAATGGTGAAAATGAATCAACACAAGAGGGTTTTGCCCTGCAAACATGCTAACTAGAGTGGTCTCACAGTGCCAAAAGCTCTCCAACACATTACAAGGCAAAGGAGCTTACTTCCAACACTGCTGGCCAGCCCCTTCACTGTGCTCTGCATGTCACTGATCCGGTCAGCGTATGCACTCAGCCTCATGAGCTTGCGAGAGGATGAGCCCAGAGTGCCCAAGGCAGCGAAGAGGTAGATGACCACGCTGGTGTGGTAGCGCATGGTGCTCAGCATGTGTGCCCTGCCCAACACATTGTCCACCGGCCTCAGGTGGTTGCCAAAGAAGGGACCGATGATCAGCACCACTGCTGCTGTTGCTCCCAGGTACTTTAGCAAGAAGTCCTGCACCACACGACAGGCACAAGCCAAAATAAGCGATTGTTCATTCAGCACATGTAAGTGACCCAAAGAGTGCCTGTGGCCAGAACTGCTGATGCTCTATGAGCTGTCAACTGGGCACTGCTTTAGGCTGCAGCAACTGAGTGCATGAGCATCACTCCATACGATGGCATCATGATCACATCACAGACATATTTGACTTGACACATGCCAGTGCTTGGATGCTGTTCCTGTACTGGAAAGACCTGTTGATGCATCACAAACAGGCAGCCAACAAGACAGGATGACAAGCAAATTTGCCCTAAACTAGAGAAGCACAACTGGGCTGCAGGGGGATGTAGATAGGTAGAAGGTGCACAAGGCAGCAGTGGGGCAGGATCAACCTGGACCATGCCAAACTGCCACTGCTTGGTGAGCAGGCGGCTGTGGTGGCACAGCAGCTCCTTGAAGCGTGCCACAATGATCTTGCCCTCCTTTTCAATGCCGCCATAGAAGGCCACAGACTCTGCATTACTTCGCAGGCGTGCCTGCAGATGCCTGTACATACCTGCATACAAACACATACTAGTACTGTTACTTGTGGTCAATCTGCTATTTGTGTGCATTGATGACCATGAAGAAATCAAAAGATGACGCCGGCAGGCAACTCAATAAAGAGAAGCTTGAGGTGACAGCCATGCACACAGCGAGCCTTGCTGTTGTGCTGCCAAAAAGGCACCTATGGCTGCGAATGCTTGGGAAACGACTAGCAGAAAGACTATATTGCTTGGCAAGCTGAAATGATTTTGATGTGACCTGAGACAGCATGAAATTCTGTGATGCAGCAACTGTAAACATTTTGTGACAGCTCAAGGAGGTCTTGCAAGGACCCGCAGGAGGCATTCGCCTCGCACAAAGGCAGCTGAACCACAGCACGCAAAAGGCTTGCATTGGTCAGAGGCATTTTCAAAAGCAACCGAGATATTAATCACAAGCACATAACAATGTACAAGGGATTGACACCTTCATTCTCCTGCTGCCTCTTGAACAAGCGGCCAAAGTTGGGCGCCAAGATACCAGTCAGGCCTCCTGCCCCAATCACATAAGCCAGAATGGCTGCTGTGTATTTGTTGGACTTGGAGTATGCTCTCAGCTGATAGGCATAGAAGCCAGCATCAATGATGGCATTGGTCCATTCCCCCGTCAGCTCTGCCAATCCCTTGGTGAACTTGGGGATGTCTTCACAGATGCGCTGCTCTGGGTTCTGTACTTGCTTGTCCACATAGGACAGCTTGTAGTATGTCTGCAGAGGACAGACTAAATGAGCAAGGCATATGATCAGGCTTAGCACTGTGCTGTAGTTGGCGTCAATGGAGGACTGTCAAGAGCCATGTTGATGCAGGGTCCTATGTTGCAGGGTCGTTGGATGAGGCATGAACTGGTCATTGTGTACAGCTGGTACATGCATACAAAGCTTTGAACTATGCACTTTTGTGCTGTAGCTACTACCTCAAATCAAGACCAGGAGTGATTTGATCATTGCCACCTGGGCAATCATGCCTGAAAAGAAGTCTTGCGTTGCTATTCCATCCAACAATTACGAGACCAGCAAGTCATGGGGAGTTTTGCTGCAAGAGGCACATTGACTCTAGCTGATATTGCTGTCATGAAAACACCCGCATAGCAGCAGCTATGTGGCAGCGACCAAAAGCAAGCTTTGGCACGTTTCACACCAGAATGCATGAGACTAAAGTGCAGACTGCACTGCCATATGCAGAGTGCAGCTGCTAGCTATTGTACCCATCAGTTCTGGGCATGAAGATGACAACCACAGGATTGCATAGGACATACCATGTTCTCAAAGTAAGGGGAGTGCATGCGGCTGGTGAGCAGCCTGCGCCACCTGAGCTCCATGTGCGCCAACATGGTCTTTGCTGTGGACTCCACAGCTGCGGCTGCCAGGCACAGCACCACATTCTCTGAGAGATTGCGAATGAAGAGAGGGACATGCCTCAAGAAAGCAGCACGAAACAAGTGTCCCTGCACAACAGGAGCTGTGTGAGGCAAGTACGTAGTCCCAACATGCCTGGATGATGTACATTGACAACCTGATTTTCATTTGTTGACGATGCCAGCAAGACACAGAATGGTACCTGAAGTCTGGCAAGGCGGTTGGACAGCGCAGTCCTGGCGATGGACAGGGCAAACAACACCAAGATCCTTTTGCCAGCAATGGACAGCAGAAACTTGACCAAGTTCTGCAGGGCAGCTGGCGAGCCTCGCCTCTTTCTTGCGCCTTTAGAGTTGCCTCCTTCAGGCTTGCTGTTTCTGCAGACCCACAAACTTGATGGCTAGTGTAGGTGCAAACCTTTTGGTACAGCATGACATGGACCGACAGCGATATAGATGTCCTATGGATGAATCTATCGCGCGCGAAGGTATCTGCAGTGAAGCTTACCGTTGGCGAGCTCGTTCCTGCTGTTTTTGCAATTCTTGGACATACGCGAAACCTCCACCAGCCAGCACAACGGCTGCTGCGAACGCCGCTCCTTTCCTGGAACTGGCAAGCTGACCCAGCTGCCTCGCGAGGCCCGCAGCTTGCTGCTTGCCTCCAGGTGCTATCAACAGAGTGGTCATCTACGTATTGAACGATCTGTCAAGCATATCGTCACATCGAGACAATGAGTGACGGTCCACCTAGTACACCCATCCCCTAGGGATAAAAGGTGCGCAAAAGCAAGGCGCACTCTGATGCGCACTGCAACTCTGCGGTAAACGTATTGCGCTGAGCTGGATCGCCTGATTTGCTTCGTCTTGGTTGGCCATGACAAATACATATACGTGACGCCGTCGTTGACACCGTAGACCGAGCGTAACTATGTTCGTAACGCTCGCTCGCTTGTCCATAGCAAGTCTAGCCCTTACCTTTCAGGAGCCACCGCAGATTGTAAGCCTTCTCTCGTCAACGCCCGTTTTGGAACAGACATGCGAATGCTCTGCTGCTGTGCTCATTGACTTTGCTGTTGTACAGCAAGTGCCTTGGGAAGTGCCATGAACAAGCTCAGCTCTATTTTCAATGGAGCTTCATCTGGTGGTAGCCTCATTGGCAACTTGGTAAGTGCAGAACACAAGTGCAAACGCTGCAGTAGTTTTGCAAGTCTGCCAATCGAGTGGCTTTGATGTACGCGCTTCCTGACTGAGATGCAATATGTTTGATGTTGCTGCAGAGCCCCATGACAATTCCCCAGATTGTTGTTGAGGGGTTGACCATCAATCCTGACATTCTGGACTTGGACACTGCTGAGGCTGCCTTTGAAAACTTCACCTCTGAGTGAGTGCTGAACCTCGGCCAACGAACACAGTTTATTGCAGCAAACCTGATAGCCAGCACAGTGTTTTCCTGTGCTGTCAAACAACTTATTTGTGTCTTGCAATTTGCAATGACTTCACTCGAGCCTTGCAATATAGCTGTCATTATGCATGAGACATCACTACTTGTACTCACACCCAACCACAAGGTCCTGTGGACATGCATTGCATACTCCGAAGATGCTTTCCAGACCCATCGTCTGCCCTGTCTGATACAGCGCACATGTATCAGCGTACATGACTGAAGCATGGAACTGCTGGGCATGCAGGTACTGCTCAAGCTCATTCTTCAATGCTTCCATGGAGGTGCCGGCAGTGCTTGAAGGCCCCAGCCTGAGTGTCACCCTCACCACTGGCACCTGTGCAGTTGTCAAGAACTCCACCCAGGGCAAGGACTTGAGCGACCTGCTTGAGGACTCACTCACCTGCATTGGACCAGAGCTGAGCTACACCAAGGTTTGCGCCCTTACTTGTGTCGTGTTTTCTACAAGCAGTTGCTGTGCCAACCCAAAGTTGCAAGCACTTGTGCGTGCTGTTGGTCCTCATGATTTTGCATGTTCAGCTGCCAGCATGCCAGCTTGCATCTCTTCAGTCACATGCTACAGAACAGTAAATGGCAAAGACCAACTTGCAACACAAGGTGCTCCTCAGCACATTGTTTGATCATGAGCGTCAAAGGTGATGAAGGCTGTGTGATGCAGAGCCCTGCCGTCTTTGTCAGCCAGTACCAAAGTGCAGCCAGCTTCAGCACTAAGTCCTGCCAGCTGTCGGTCAACACCACTGACTTCTTCACCAAGGTGCTGTACTCTGGTGGAGCCGATGTGACTTACTCATCTGTCCAGGACTTCATCACAGCTTTGACAAATGGTGACTTTGTCATGGGCATGACTCCCTCTGAGCAATTTGTCCAGGTTAGCTTTCCAGCTGTCTTATGACAATTTGTCAACCAACCATTTTTTTTACTGCATTATTGCAGCAGACAGCTGATGGCCCTGCTTGGTGCATTGCGCTGACTTGAGTTTGTTGCCAGCTCCAGTGCCTCTGGTTTGCATGTGTCACATATGCAGCAACTGTCATGTATAAATATCTAGCATGTCTCAACATGCAGCCAACCCAGCTTTCCCTATACCTGTGACGTACAAGTGTGTGGAGCCAGACACTTGAAAGCATTAGATGCTGCTGTGCTAAGCGTTATTCAACTTGTAGGTAGCAGAGGTGCCTGCAATGGCACCAGCAAGCAGCATGGCAGCTGCCGTATCAGCTGCAGCTACAGCTCCTGCTGTACTCCCCAATGCTGCAACTCCGATCTTGCCTGCCACTCCCGCCACAGCTGCCTAGGCTAGTCAGCATTCACTATGTATATAGCAAATAAGATGCAGGCAGACTTGAATAGCAGAGCCAATGTGGTCTGCAGCAAAGCAATCAGAGCAAATCTTTCGCCATACTTTGACTTAGCTGGCTTTAAGCTGGGTTGTGTCTTTTCAGATGTACCTCAAGCTGTCATTCATAAATAGTTATGAAACAATGAAATTGTGCTGGTACTGGTGCTGCAATGGCACCATCGATGTAAACCATTCTGCTTGCCATATGCAATGGTCTGAAATGACACGTGCTGAGATTTATGCTGTGCTCACACTATGACAACTTGCTGTCCAGTTCTTGCATGATCCAGGTCGCTGAAACATGGGTAGAATGCTCAAACACAACCGTGCTATGTATTCAATTTTGCTTGTGACAAAGCCATGGCAAAGGCTGCTCCAGTTAGCGTTGAACTCCAGTTGGCAGTCTGGCTTTTGCTATCAGCTTGAACATCACAAAGCTCTCTCATGAGCTGAGTATATGCTGTCTCCAATACTCAGCAAGGACCATTGCCATTCATAGCCACCAGGTGCCTCATAGAGGATCATCATGGTCTACACATATCCTTCAGCCTTGGCTGTGCCTTCCAACTTGGCCAGCAGAGTAAGTGCTTCAGCAGGCGTCATGTGCGGTCTTCTGGGAAACATGAACGCCCTTGTGCTGCAAAACACAAGACACCTCAGTTTGACTGTGCTACCCATTAAGGGAACCATGAAGCACAACCAGACATTTGGAATGACACATTGCCGTCACAAGAGGGGACCTTCCAAATCCTGCCGTCGAAAGAATGTGTATGCATGCCAACTGTGCTGGCTAAGTGTATATCCCATCAACAGTTGCTGCAGAGCAATTCATGGCCTATAACCACAGTTACCTGGTGCACCGAAGACAGACCATACCTGCTGTGTGTTAGAGTTGCACAGGTGCCGTTATGCTCGATAAGGAATGTGCCATATGCAGTTGCACAGAGCTGACTCAGGTGGCTATGTTAAGGCTGGAACCACTCACACGATGCACAAGGCTTGAGCTGCATGGAATGCATTGATGCTGAGCTTGATGGACCAGCTGTAACAGAAGGCCACGAAGGCAAGGTAGGTGAGGGCAAAGGCCAGCTCACTTTACACAGAACTGCCTGACTTTGTGACCAAAGCCATTGTAGCGCTGCCAGGGCAGGCCCTTCCTGTACTTCTTCTTGTTGGGGCGGTTGAGGGCAATGCCCCCCTTCTTCCCCCTGCCATTGCCATGGCTCCCATTCCCATTCCCATTGCTGGCCTCTGTGGGCTGCCAGAAGGTCAGAGGCTTGATACCTGTCACCTCTCTGATTAGCCCATTCAGTGCCTTCACCTGCAGAAGACAGCCAGAGAATGAACCTATGTCTATCCAGGGCAGGGTCATCAAATGTCTGTTGGTTTCTGGGCATGATGGCACTTGATCAGCACTTTCAGCAGGGTTGTCCATTGTACGTTCAACATCAGGGGTCAAGCAATTGTATGTTCAACATCAGGGGTCAAGCATCCTGACAGCATGTACCGTGCATCAACCAAGCACAAGCCAACAGCAACAAGCAAGCTGACAGCCACTGCCGTCCCCAGATTCGCCACATGCAGCAGCATGACATGGCAAATGCAGAAGTGTGCATTGGACCGCTGACTGCTGGGCAGTCCTGTACATGCTGCAATGTGAAATCCCCCTTCCTGCCCCTGACGGCACCCCAAAGGCAAACCACAAGTTCCTGCCCTTAGAGTCAGGTACACCTCAGATCCATGCCAAGTCAAGGGGCAGAGCAAAGGGCAAGCTAGTAATGCACAAGACAAAGCTTGTGGCGGTAAAGGCAGACCTCTGGTTCTGAACTCTCAGGCCAGGTGCGGCCATCCACCACATCGTTCAGGCTGCTCAGCAAGCGCCACACGTCCCCCTTGCTGGCAAAGATCCTGCGCATCAGCCCACCATTGTAATTTTTTGTGGCTATTGGTACTGCAGTCACTACTGCCTGCAAAACATAGAGCTCTTCCAAAGCTCAATGGGCCCGCTCCCCAATCATCCTGCGCTGCGGGGCAAGCAACAACATGCACATGCCAAGAGATGCAGAGTGATGCTTGCTGTTCACCAATGCACAAAACTGGCAGCATAGGAACCTGCTTTCTCTGGGATGTGTGGTATAGGGTGATGATGGTCCCTAACCCATTTCATGTAGAACTTGTTGGGCATGCATGCCAGGTGGGCACCTTTGCAGACCTTTGCAGCCTGCATGCCACTTGGTCAAACTGTCCTGAGAGATGTCTGCACATATATCCTGCCATGCTGCAACATTGCTTGGCAAGGACGATAACAGAGCGGTCCTGCTTCACATGACACATGCATAAATCGTGGTTCTCACTTCTGATAGCACTTCTCAAAGACAGGAATCTTGGGCATCTTGCGGCGCACACTGTGATGCGACAGCCTGGCATGTCCGTAGTCAATGATCTTGAAGTGCACGTGCTGCCCCTGCTTCTGTCCTGCACACTCACCAAACATCAAACTTACACAGGAGTGCATCCAGTGTGTAAAACGGTTTATTGTGACAGGGCAAAGTCACTGCATGCGATGCTGCGTGTCTCATGGGGGCATACAATGTATTCGCGAAAGGCTCAAGCTGTTGATATTGGTTGCCTTCAAGCCCATCAAGGCTCGCAGGTTGGAACCAGATGAAAGTGTTTAAACTATGTTTGGTGCTTGCATATGTTGGTTACTTTGCCCCTACTGCCCCTACTCATGGCTCCAGTGTGAGAGTTTGTCACCCAGGTTGCTTTGGGACATAGTACACTTTGCTAGCTGTGCATGCTGCTCAACTGTTGTTGTCAAATGGCAGGTATGGTGGTAGGTTTCAGCGACCTCACAGGCAGTCAAGGTGACACAGGTGCCTGGTCCCCACCTGGAATCTTGAAGGTGTTGGTCTTGGGCTCAGTGAGCACGCCCACTGCTTGCTTTCTCTGCTTGCGTGAGGTGAAGCCCTTGGGGTACATGGGCTCCGCATCTAGATGATGCTCCATGACATTAGAGATGCGCATGTCCGCATGCACAAAGCCAAGCTTCTGGAACGCCTTGTCCAGGGATGCTAGCACCTGTTCATATCAGAAAGCCGGTCCAGGCTCAAAATGGGATACACAGCCTCTGGCCAGCACAGATAGCATCATTGCCAGACAAACATTTGCATATGTACAGTGTATATGCAGGATAGAAGGGGCCAGATAAGATTGTTTGCAGTCTGACATGGTAGGCTGCCGTGAATCCTTACACATGCAAACCATCAGCATGTTGCTAGTGGCATGAAAGGATCTGCAGCAATCTCTCTTGGGAAATGTGGCCATCACGAGCTTCTATGGTGGATGCACACATGCAGAAGCAATGTCCATTGTTGCTGTTGCAGTGCAGCGTTACACAGTCAGGCCAGTTGCAGTTTTAGGCCAAAGCATTGAGTGCACCTGTTTTACCATGTCCATCAGGTAGTAGACGTCGTTGAAGTCATCCTTGAGGACTCTGCATTGCAGCTGCAAGTTCAGCTTTCTCTTACGTCATAGCTGACATGAAGATTGTGGGTCACCTTGTGCATTGCATGCAAACAAGACAGCACACTCACCATTTATGGCACAATATGGCAATATACAGTAAAAAGAGCAACAATGTCAAAAAGGGCACACTGCACATTGATGCATAAGCCGTTCATCCCACTCCAGCATGGCAAGCTAGGATACACAGCTCACTTTCCAGCATACAGGAACAAACACCCACATCAATCTTGCGTGCAGCATCGCTACATTGCACATGCCAAGCAACAGGAAGTAGCCAATGTGGCCAAGTTACCGCTTCTCAATGTCCCAGCCGTTGAGCTTCTCAATGACGAGGCCCTCCAGCATACCAGCATTGCCGCCGCCAGCTCCACTCACAAGGGCAGCCCCAGTGAACATGAACCCTGCATGGGCACAACATGCATAACGAATCTGCAGTGAACCTGCCAAGCCAGAGGCCATGGAATCAAGAGAACGCACCAGCTGAAGGAAATGATGTTCAAGCATGACAGACCAGTGGTCAACACAAAGCATGGGAAGGTGAGTGGGCAAAGTCATGATCACAGACCTGCCTGGAAGATCACAAAGTGAGCGTGGGAGCAAATGGGTGACTGTGCAAGCGTGTGATGACAGAAGTGTACCTGGAATATCTTTGTTGTCCTTGGAGAGGTTGTTGAGCTGCTGCCCTATTAGCCACTCCCTCTTCAGCCCTGCAAGGCACAGCCCTCTCCATGGCAGCAGACATGAACATGCTCAAATGAAGTGAGTCAGCGCATTGAAGAGAGTCGTGCAGCGGGCTGATCTGACATCCTGCATGTTAGGCGTGACCATATGTGCTGAAAGCATAGTGAGCACAAGATGCAAGCCAGCTGTATGTAGCAGCTACATACTGCATCCTGTCTTGCTTTCCCCTTCACTGGTTGTTCCTGGAGATGCAGCAAGGGCATGACATGCTCCAGGATTGTTCGTATGCAAGGAATGCTGGTGCTTGACATGAGAATGTCTTACCTACATCTGCGCCAGTGATGGGAGTTGCCTTCTTGGCTTTCAAGGCCTGCAGCATGCATCTCTGGTCAAGCCTTCCTGAGTCGTATTCTACAGGACATTTGGACAAGCAATTCTCAAGGCCAGAGGGCGATGCAGCATCATTGCAGGCATACATTGTGGTGCTCCATTGCAGTACTGATTGCTGTAATACATGGCAGTAGCAAATCAAGAAGGCAGAAATGGTAGCAAAAGGGTAAGCCTTTTGCTCATGCAAGCCACAATTAGTTGTATGCTTGTGATTCTGCTCATTGCCATTGCATTGTTGTTGACGCTGATGGGCATCAGACACATTGAAAAATCTTATGGCACGGTGAGGAGCAGTGATCAAGGTAAAAATTGCAAAGCTTTATTTGAGACACCAGATTGTCGATCTCTGTTGCTGAAGCAAAGCCTGTCACTTGCAATCATCAATGGCATTTTATTTTATTTTATATAGCATGAAGCGGACTCGTTATTGCTGTCAGCTACAAGCAGGTGGAATTATCATTGTGATGTATGACAGCAAGGCTCAGTGATGATTATTACCTTGAGCACTTGACCACTGTCTTTGCCTTTGCCATCTAGCAGCTCATACACTGCTCCTTGATGACCCCCACCCAGCTCCTTGCCGATCTATGAGACCATTATCTGATAAATGTAAAGGGTATGGCTTTGAAAGTCTACATCTCAAAAGCTGTTTTTTGCAAGAAGGAAGCAGAATCAGATGTGATGTTATGCTTGAAGTCTGAACCTGATACGGACTTTTGCACAGACTGCCATTTGGTGACTGCAGCACTTATATTGGATGGAATTCACAAAGGTGACGGGCATGCATTGGCATTTGACTCCTTTGCGTCGAAACGCTGCTGAAATGGTGTGAGGTTCACAGTGCCTTGCAGGTGCAAGCGGTTTACCTTGTAGTCCTCTGTCAGTTTGAGGCCTTCCCTGACTTCAAAGCCCTCTGGAACATAAATCACCTGCAGCTTGCGAGCTATTACACCTGCAGTCTGCTTGGTAGGTAAACATTGGCTGTTGAAGTTGGAAACTTCAATCTGACCTCGGCTCTGCCATCTTTGTCGTCTATGGACTCAGACCCCTGCCTCCCAATGACACCGCTGCCGTTTGGATCATGGAGCAGTGGCGTGCGTGACTCTGGCACAACCATGGCTCACAACTGACTACCAGTTCTAGCCTGACAGAGAAAACAACCCACAATTATACAGTGCTGTAGGACACGTCCCAAGCATCCGTCTCTACTGAATGTGCTAGAGCAACGAGTCTCACAGACGGGTGCAGTCTCACCTGTACAGCTAAAAGTTTCACGCCGTGCGCACGACTGATAGTCAGCGATCTGTTGTGAAGATATAGTCTGTGACGAGCTGGACCTGGCCACGCTACACCAGCGAGTCAGGCACCACGAGGAAGACCGACGACTCCTGACGCTGCCGCTGGCGTACGGCCATGAGCTGTACTACCGACAAACCTTCACGGTGAAATCAAAAGCAGCTGTTCTCTGGTAGTGCCAATGCTGACTCACCGGTGCGTCTGAACTGTCACTGGCAATTTTCTTGGTATGAATCTGAGAACGACTTGCAAGCTTGATGAAGTGGAGGGGTCAACGCATGTGGAATCAATAGATCAAACATGCGTCTCAATTTGTGTGCATGGAAAGCATTTCACAGTGAGCTGCTCCTAGCTGCAGTCTTAGCCACCAGCTGGTTGCAACAATTGTGTGAGTAATGAAAGCTGCTTTGCATTCTAGGCGTCAGAGCCTGAGTCACGATACTGTGAAAGTTTCCCCCAGTTCACCTTGTGGGCTCCGTCATCAACAAGCTCTTGCTACAACAAATCGATTCCTCCAGTTCTTGGCTCTAAAGACTAAGCATAAGGTGTAGGCTGACAAGCAACTGATGGCTCTGGAGCCAAGACAACGCTTGAAACGCAAGCCTAAACAGCAAGTCTTGTGCTGATCCCCGTCAATGTTATTAGGGCACATACTGCGCAACACACACTGAGATACTAGGACCACTGACGCGACTTGGACTGAAGTTTGTGCATTGTCTGAGACTAGAGATTGATAGACATTGGGGTCCTGCATTTGCAGGAAGAGCTGGCACAAGCACAGATGGTCGTGCTGTAAAAGCACCACAACTTGCTAAGAGGTTTTAGCTGGTATCTTCTGCGGCGTCCAGGTGTCACAGCCTGTCATCGCTTCAACTTGTTGAACAAGCTTCCTACACCGCCTGCAGCTCCCTGAACAACACCCTGAGCTCCTTTGAACACGTGATAGGCTGGCTGCAGTTCTGCTCGCCACCAGACACCAGATTCCCCCTTCCTGCTAATCATCTTCCAGGGACCCCACATGCCATCTACAGCACACATCAACACTGCTGCAGCAACCGCAGTGATAGACTTGATGACAACAAGATGTTGTGCAATCATGACCACGGTGCACAAACAGCTGTAGCAAAGATGCAAGTCCATGCTGCAAAGCAAATAACGAAAGAGACACGTAAGCACAACACTCAATGCCAGGTGTTTAACACCACTGTCTGGTCACTAGCATCTGGGAAACCTGTCAGAATGCAACATGCATGCAGATTGTATATGTGGTGAATTCTGCAGTGTTTTCAAAGCAGCTGTGCCAACACTGCAGTGCTCTCAAGTCAAGCAAGCAGGAAGATTTCACAAACAGTGCCAGAATACATCCCTTGCACAGGAACATACCTTCTTCCTTGTCTCTGGCGGCTACTGTAAAGCCTGTATGCAACACTGGATGGGATAACGCCCACGGCCAAATACGTGTGACTGAGGCATTCACACCATCACCATGTGTGACAATCAGGACATTGTCGCCATTTGCTTCCTCTGCTATAGCCTGTATTCAATTGCAAGCATTTGCACACCATGACACTCATCTTGAGCAGTTGCTTGACTATAGTATGTCCACTATGTCTATTGAGCATATTCATCTTGAACTATTGTCTGAGCAGCATTTCATAGCTGAAGTAAAAGTGCATGGGAAGTATCAAGAGCAGAGGACTAACTTCACAGCCTTTGTCACGTCATCATGTATAAATTTGAATTGCGCAGCAGCATGCATTGAGGATCCAGCAACAGCAGCACCTGAAAGGCTTTGCTAAAGCGCCGTCTAGATATGAGCAGGTTCTCTGGATACTGTCCAAAGTTTGGCCTGCCAACTTGCATTTTGGATGCAGTGGTACTGGGCAGCTTCTTGTGCACGTGATCTTTCAAGCCGTTTCCCTCAAAGAACCAGGTGTTGATGTCACCTGGTGGGCATTTGCCGCCCTTCTTCACCATCAGCTTTGGATTCATGAACTGCGGGCACCACAATGCTTCACGCATGCAAAACTTGCTTGAGATCATGGCAGTGAAAGTACGGGCACTTGCACACAACCACGTCATAGCTGAAAATATGCAGACTAAAGTTTCAAGCATGCTGGCCACAGGTTTTGATACATGGGAGCATGTTCCTAGCCTAGACAGCCAGTACTAAACTTTGCAGTATGATGACCTTTTATGCAAGACGCTTCTGACTTGATGCTCAGAGACCACACCATGCTCTTGAGCTGACTGGTTGA
>JAABUO010004931.1_pt1 | contig 15682 bp, 28 predicted proteins | sample 5559291 | NCBI WGS metagenome assembly JAABUO01 (sample SAMN10711878, study PRJNA513372) | rock metagenome | isolation source: Antarctica rocks | place: Antarctica: Victoria Land, Finger Mt sud
CACCAGTTTGGACCACCATGTAACTGTCACAGCGTGCCGGCAAGTCCTTAGGTTAGGTTACATCCCAGCCTGGGCATGAGGAGCAGGCTCGCACCTGGAGCACTGTGGGTCGCAGGCGGCTGTCCATGAGGCTCTTGAGGTCAACGGCAGCACACTGTGTGCAGCTGCCCATCTCCGGTCGGGCCTCCTGCCTGCGTTTGCCGCACGTCCTGTTCGGCCTCTCGCAGCGTGCGAGAGTGCCCGCCCAAGTCGGTAGCAGGCGATCCGTGACCATGAAGAGCACCGGCAAATTCCTGGTCGGCGGCAACTGGAAGTGCAATGGCACCCTCGACTCTGTCAGCAAGCTCATCAGCGAGCTGAACAGCGCAAAGGTGCCTGAGGACGTGGAGATAGTGGTGGCGCCCACGTACGTGCACTTGCACCTGGTTGTGGAGAAGCTGAGCCCGCGGTACCAAGTGGCCGCACAGAACTGCTGGGTAGGCAAGCAGGGCGCGTACACTGGCGAGGTGGGCAGCCCACTGGCCAACCCCCTTGGCCCCACTGGTCTCCGATGCGAATGCTGCCAGTGTCGGCATGGCGCGCTGTAACAGGTTTACTCCCAGCTCCGGCAAGTGTCCACATTGAGACGCAGCCTTGCTTGGTTGTTTAGTGTGCAGCCTGGCGGCGTGTGGGTGCTATGTGGTTGCAACGGAGCTCCGAGGCGATTGCGCCGCGCTCCGACGCGTGCGCCACGCCTGAAGTATGGACCAATGCCAGCCCTGTTCCTGACCTGGATGCGCTGGGGTGCAGATATCCGCAGACCAGCTTGTGGACATGCACGTGCCGTGGGTCATCCTAGGGCACTCAGAGCGGCGCAGCATCTTCACCGAGAGCAGCGAGTTTGTGGGCGACAAGGTCGCGACCGCGCTGCAGAACGGCCTGAAGGTCATCGCGTGCATCGGCGAGACGCTGGAGCAGCGCGAGAGCGGGCAGGTGGTGCCCACTCGCTGCAACAGCTGCTGCCACCTACTCTGACTGTGGTCATCCTCGCATCCTACACTGCCCTGGACTAGATGAGACTGAAGAGACCGGAGACCACCGCTGAGCAGCACTGAAGCAGTGCACGTCGGTGTTGCGTCTGCGCTTGACGGCTGCTCGACGTTGGGCGCAATCCGCGAGCGTGCATCTGACCAGGCGTTCTGGGCCGGGCTGCCCTGCACCTTGGAGGCCTGCAGGTGGCCGCAAAGGGCAGGGCGGGTTTGCTAGAGGTCCGCCTGGCAACGCTTGACAGGGTCCAGCCCACGCGCACAGATGTATGCCGTCCTGGAGGGGCAGCTGAAGGGCGTGGCGGACCGCGTCGCCGACTGGCAGCACGTCGTCGTCGCGTATGAGCCTGTCTGGGCCATCGGCACGGGCAAGGCGCGCCCCGCCGGTCACGCCACCGTGCAAGAGCTTCGGCAGCTGCCACGGAAACTGTGACCTTGCTCCTGCCTGTGCACCTGTGGCATGACCCAGTGGGTGTCTGCCGTTGCATAGTCGCTCCGACTGAGCACTATGCATCGAGCGGCTCACTTGTGTCTATGCAAGCGGAGGGTTTTTGCCCTGACATCCGAAGGCGGCCTGCTGCCAGGCGCAGCCCCGGCGTCACCCAGCGCGGGCGGCGGCGGCGCGCAGGTGGCCTCGCCGGCGCAGGCGCAGGAGGTGCACGCCTACATCCGCAAGTGGCTGGCGGAGAATGTGTCGCCCGACGTGTCCGGCTCCACGCGCATCATCTACGGTGCGGCGGGCCCGCCGTCGGGCCCTGCGCACCTGCATGGGCGCCTGCTGGGCGCCCGAGCGCCGCACAGACCCAGACGGAGAGCCGCAGGAAGCTACATGCCTAAACAGCCCTAGTTGGCTGAAACAGGCCACATAGCTGAGGGGGCCATCGGGTGATGCTCTTCATTCCAAAAAAATTCATTCACATGGCTTTCGTTTAGCTGGCATGCATGCCGCGCCCACCGCCCTGCTGGCAGCACTGGCAGCCCCGGGCGGTCGGGGACGCCCCGGCCGCGCATGCAGCGTCTCTGACCCGCAGCCCGCCTGTCCCCAGCACGCGCATGGCAGGCTGCCTTGTCACGGGCAAGCACTCCAATGGACTGCCGGCCGCACGGAGCCGGGAGCGGCGGGCCGCCCTCTCGTCCCGCACTGCCCAAGCATGCCCATGAGCGGGCCCTGCGCGCGCGCCGCAGGCGGCTCCGTAAATGACAAGAACTCGGGCGACCTGGCGGGCATGGAGGACGTGGACGGCTTCCTGGTGGGCGGCGCCTCGCTCAAGGGCGCCGCGTTTGCGACCATCTGCAGCGCCAAGGCGCAGGTGGCCGTATGAGCGCGCGGCCGCGGCTCAGAGCAGGCAGCCCCTGCGGCGGAGGGGCTGCCGGCAGACGCGCAGCGCGTGCAGCGAGAAGCGCAGCGGCCTGAGGCTGCGGCGGCGCGGTAGCCAGGCATGGTGCGTGCGTGTGCAGTGCCAGGCAGCGCCGCGCGCACAGGCGGGGCCGGCGGCCCTGGGGGTGCGCGCGAGTGCGCCAGTGTGGTTTCTGCTTGCGGGTGCGCCAGTGTGGTTTCTGCTTGCGGGTGCGCCCAGGCATCTGAGGGGCTTGCAATGTGCGTTGCAGGCGTGTAACATACAGCGCAGGGAGACAGGTTGGTGCCGGGCAAGAAATGCTCATGCGCCCTCGCTTGCCTCGAGCGAGGATCAACAGGGGAGCTAAACTATGCACAGCAGCGCCCTCGCTTGCCTCGAGCCACAGGAAAGCCGGAGGAGGGACTCAGGCCGGCTGCTAAAGCGTTGCACAAAACTTGACAATGGCGTTCGCTCAGATGCAGTCGGTTGCTGGCGTCCGCCCTCTGCGTGCTGGCCGGACGCCTCGCTGTGCTGCCCCGGCACAGGTTGGTTCCCCTCACAGGATAAGCCATTTGCAGTCGCCCTGCCCCTGCCTACGAAGGCTGCCAGTTGAGCAGGGATTATACTGCCTGCCTGCACCTGCCGGCTGCCGGGAGGCGCGGCGGCGGCGGTGGCGGGGCGCGCGTGATGCGGTTAATGCATCATGCGCGAGCTTTGTCCACCGGCTGTGACATGCGCGGAGAGTGCCAGCAGGCGTGCGGAGAAAACAGGCACTTGCAGGGCCTAGGCTTGCAGAGCCTTCAGGCTCACGGCCAGGCTGAGCAATGTGTGGTGGTGTGCCAGGTGCAGGCTCCCGCCGTCGCCCTCGGGTTCAAGACCGAGGTCCGCCTCGGCCGTGCCCAGCAGAGCGCCTTCCGGAGCCGTGTGGCCGCCCAGTCGACCACCGTGAGCCCCTTGTCGCCGAGTTCGTACTGGCCGGGCCTGGCAAGACATTGGCGTGGGACAGGCCCCAGGGCTGCGAGCTTGAATGAGCACGCTGCAGGGCGGCCGGGCTGCGAAGCAAGCCACCGCAGGCGCCGCGTGCTGCCGCTGGGGTGCTGGGATGCGCAGCACATGCGCGCGCTGCCGCGCTACACGGCCTCCCTCATGAGTCGCACTCACATAACACGCGTGCTTCTGCGCAGGGCACCGTCGGCGCAAAGCAGGTGACCGAGTGCAAGGGCAAGAAGCTCAACGTGGCCATCAACGGCTTTGGCCGCATCGGTATGCCCGCTCTGCTGCCTGGCCGTCTCACTGCGCACGGCGCTGCCTGCGTTGGTGCCGAGCTGTGTCCGCCGCAGGCCGCAACTTCCTGCGCTGCGTGGAGGGCCGCGACAACAGCAACCTGAACATCGTGGTCATCAACGACTCCGGCGCGCCCCGGCCGCGCGCTCTCTTTCCGTTGGGAGGCGCTGTGCCGTGCAGGCCCGCGCCATGTATCAGCACGTTTGGGCGGCTGAGCTGCAGGCCGCGGCGCGCAGGCGGCGTGAAGCAGGCGTCGCACCTGCTGAAGTACGACTCCACGCTCGGCACGTTCAACGCAGATGTGCAGTGCGCCCCCACACGCTGGCCGCGCCGTGTCGAGCGTGCGAGACGCTGCGTGTAGACAGGTAGACAGGCTGTGTGCAGGACGCGCGCGCGGCAGTAGCGCGTGCTGACGCGCGCCGCGCCGCGCCAGGACGGTCGACGACTCGCACATCTCCGTGAATGGCAAGAAGATCCGCGTCGTCAGCAGCCGCGACCCGCTGTCGCTGCCCTGGAAGGAGGAGGCGCGCCCACGCGGCGCGGCTGTGCCGTGCACGCAAACCAGGGGCGCGCTTGCGAGGGCACTGGTGCAGGGCATGCCCAGGGGCATGATGTTGCGGCGACATCATGCGCCTGCATCACCCAGGCCAGTTGCGGGGGAGCTGGAGAGGCAGGTAGGCGCCGGGGAGCTGAGCGGGGCGCGCGCGCGGCCGCAGAACATCGACCTGGTCATCGAGGGCACGGGCGTCTTCCTGGACCGCCCGGGCGCCGGCAAGCACCTGCAGGCGGGCGCCAAGAAGGTGGGGCCCCCGCGCGCAGCGCCGTCCATAGCCGTGCATGCATGTGCGCCGGAGCGAAGGCGCAGCCTCGGGCGCAGCGTAAGAGCGGCCGCCTGCGCAGCCGTGCTTTACTCAAGCGGCTTCTGCCCTGTCTGGACGCATTGACACTCTGTCCCTCCCGAGGGATGCTCAGCGCGCCTGACGCGCCGGTGGCGCTGCAGCCTGTGTGGCCCGATTGGCGCCGTGGACGCGCGCGCGCGCCGCCCTGACACGGCGCGCCGGCGGCGCGGCCAGGTGCTCATCACCGCGCCCGCAAAGGGCAGCGACATCCCGACGTACGTGTGCGGCGTCAACGCGCACGATTACAAGCACAGCGATGACATCGTGTCCAACGCCTCGTGCACCACCAACTGCCTGGCGCCCTTCGCCAAGGCGCGGCGCCCGGGCTGCTTGATTTTAGCTCGTACAGAGGGTTGTCAGACGGGTGTGTGTCTCAAGTCATCTCACGTCTTACGTTATGTCACTACTGTCTTTGGAATAGATACCAGACGCTGTGCAACCTGTTCTGGGCCTGCGCTGATCTGTGCAACATGCAAATGATGCTGCTCTGCTGTCCAGCCTTTTGCGGCGTGGTCGCTGCCGGCGTGCTCGGCACACGGCAGCCGCAGCGGTTATTGCGCTCCTAGGACTCGAGCTGCCGCGTACAGCGTTGTACTGGTATATTGATAAGGTAGGGTGTCGCCCAATGGCGTTTCTGGGCAGGGCAAGCCTGCCCAGCCTGGCAACAGTGGCTCAGTAAGTAACGCGCGCACGGGCGGTAAGCGACAGAAGTAACGCGCGCAGGTGCTGGACGAGAAGTTCGGCATCGTCAAGGGCACGATGACCACCACGCACAGCTACACCGGCGACCAGCGGCTGCTGGACGCGAGCCACCGCGACCTGCGCCGCGCGCGCGCGGCCGCGCTCAACATCGTGCCCACGTCCACCGGCGCGGCCAAGGCCGTCGCGCTCGTGCTGCCCAAGCTCAAGGGCAAGCTCAACGGTGCGCGGCCCGCGCTCGGCGGGGCCGGGCTCCACGGCCGGCCGCGCGCCGCTGGCCGAGCACTTGGAGCAGCGCCAGCGTGCAGCCTGGCAGCACAGGGGAGGGTGGGCGCGCCGCAGGCGGGCGCCCAGTGCAGCACAGCTTGGCAGCAGCTGCGCGCGCCCTCAGGCTGCTCGGTCGTGCACCGGCCTGTGCGCTCCCGCAACGAGCGCTGCAGTGCGCGCAGGCATGCAAGTAGTCCGCACCACCGCGGGGGTGAGCTCATGCGCACCCTGGCGGCGAGTGCGGCCTAGGGTGTGGACGTGCGCTGACCCCGCCCGCGCTGCCCCCGCGCGGCGGCTCACGTGCGCCCCCGGCGGCGGGCGCGCGCAGGCATCGCGCTGCGCGTGCCCACGCCCAACGTGTCGGTCGTGGACCTGGTGATCCAGGTGGAGAAGAAGACGTTTGCGGAGGAGGTGAACAGCGCCTTCCGCGAGGCCGCGGCCGGCGCGCAGAAGGGCGTGTTGGCCGTCTCCGACCTGCCGCTCGTGTCCAAGGACTTTGCGCTGAGCGACGTGTCCACCACCATCGACTCGTCGCTCACGATGGTCATGGTGCGCGCGCGCGGCCGCCCGGCCGCCGCCCGACGCAATCCATTGGGCATGGTGTGCGTTTGCGTGTGTGCTCATGTGCTCTGCCACAGCTTTCATGAAGATCTTTGTCAACATGGGCAGCTGTTAGAAACGTGGGCGTTGCCGAGTGCCTCCATGCTATGCTAGAGGATGCAGGGCTGCTGGGATAATGCAAGCAGCCTGCCCAGGGGGCAGAGCAGCATGTCTGTGGTTAAGCAGCATGTGCAGTCTGTCAAGTTCATCTGAACTGGCGCATTCCTCAGTGTTGGGTGTGAAAGAATAACTTGCTGCATATCAGCGACTCCGCCTGTCTCACACCGTGCAAGGCTTGATGCAGTGCGCCTTACTATGTGCATGGTGCATCGCGCGCAGGGCGACGACATGGTGAAGGTTGTCGCGTGGTACGACAACGAGTGGGGCTACAGCCAGCGCGTGGTGGACCTGGCGGAGATCTGCGCTGCCAACTGGGAGTAGGGTAGCAAACCCTACTGCATGCGGCACAGCGCGGGGGGGCGCACGGGGGAGCGCAGGGGCCTGCGCTATCTCTTCTGGGTGTTCCCCAATGTGCGGGCGCTGGCGCGCGGAGGCTCGGCTGCTCCCGCGCCGGCCGCGTGGCAGCCGCGGGGTTGTCCAAGCGCCCGTGTGAACAGGCGGCTCTGGGAGTGGCTGCACTGGTGCTGGGCACATTTGCCTGCATTAGGTGGGGGGGGCTGGGCTCGGGCGGCCTGCAGCGCACGCGCAGGCGCTCCCCCAGGGACTCTAATTTTTGTTGGCAGATGAGAGGGCGCGGGTGCAGCGCCACAGCACTCGTGACGTACATTCTTTGGGAGCGCGGGGAGGAGCCGCTGCGAGCCAGAGCCGCCGCGAGCCAGGGCTCACAAGCTCCTTGCGCGGCGCCTGGCCGGCGTGCGAGACCTGTAACTACTTGCGCGATGGTGGTACCAGCATGCTCCTCGCATCTTGCACCCGTCACACTGTACAGCTTGCACCCCTCACACTGTGATGTCATGTCACTTTTGTCCAAAAAAGTTCTCAGATCTGTGCATGGCCCCTGGGGGAACACAGATGGCTTGACACCCTTCATCACACAAGTCCACAAACACACAGCAAGAGCCAGAACTGTCATGTGCCATAGGCTGTTTCATCATGCAAGAAACAGCTACTTTGCAGCTTTCCACCTTTGACGCTGTTAGGGAGGTGGTAACAGGCTGGATTGAGGCGAAGCAGTATTTTGCAAGGCGTTCCCCGACGCTGCACTCCAAGTTGATGTGTATGATGTAGCCCGCACCATAATGTAGCCACCACGCCAGGCAGCGCAGCACGCCAGCGGCCCATGGACTTTGTGAGCTGGCTGGAGGGCCTGCCGCGGGACACGGCGACCAAGCTGTACGCGTCGCACTGGGCATGCCAGGCGATCCTGCGCGGCCTGCCGCCCATTGCGAAGCAGTATGTGCTGCGGCTGCTCTTCCTGGACACGCCAGTGCCAGCGAGTGCGCACGCCGGGGCCTTGTGCCTAGGCAAGGTGCCCAGACAGGCTGCTGACCGCGTTTCCGAGCGCCGCTGGGAGGTGCAGGGGCCTTTCCCAGGCCTCACCCGTGCGAGCACGCTGTGCTATGTGAGCAGCAGCAGTGCTGGCTGAAGCTCCTGGGCACTGCACATATGCTCGCAAGTGACGGCGCTCTTTGCTTGACGCTGTGCCGCTGCGCGAGCCGCAGGCCCTGTCGCTCGCGAGCTGAGCAAAAGCGCCCACAGCCTCTCGCCTGTGGCACAGGCCTGGTCGATGCGTGGCCGCGTGCGACGGCGACGGCCAAGCACCAGACGGCGCTGGACCGCCTGCGCCGGCTGCAGCTCCTCGTGCCGACGCGCACGAAGGAGTGCGCGCCCTGCCGCCAGGGCGTATGCGCAGCGCGGGAGGTAGTGCGGGTGCTGGTGTGTTCTGCTGTCCAGGGCGGACTGACAAGGTATCCGTCCCGCTTAGTGGCCTGCTCATTACGCTCAGTATTGTGAAGCTTTGTGGACCCTGTTAAGAGTGGCCCATGTGCTCACATGCTTTGCACACAGGTTCCAGACACCCTTCGCTGTGCTGTGATGTAGGTGGGCTGTCATGAGCATTTGATGGGAGCTTCTGCATGCAGTGCAGGCACCTGCGCCCGGGTGCTTTGCACCGCCGGGCGGGTGCCACGGGCCTCCTGCTCGGCTGCACAAGGCTCAGGCAGAGCGCGCGCGCCCGTGTGCAGGGCCCCGGACGGCGCGCTGGACCTGCACCCCGCGTTCAGGGAGCAGCTGCGCTGGGCGGTCACCTCCAGGCGCGCGCTTGCGCCCGTCCGATTAGGTGTAGGGTGGGGTGCACACCGCATACAGGGAGCAGCTGCGCTGGGCGGTCACTTCCTGAGGCGCGCTTGCGCCCGGCCGCGTAGGTGTAGGGTAGGGTACACCCCGCATACAGGGAGCAGCTGCGCTGGGCGGTCACTTCCCGAGGCGCGCTTGCGCCCGGCCGGTCAGGCATAGGGTAGGGTACACCCCGCATACAGGGACCAGCTGCACTGGGCGGTCACCTCCAGGCGCGCGCTTGCGCCCGGGAGATTAGGTGTAGGGTAGGGTGCACCCCGCATACAGGGAGCAGCTGCACTGGGCGGAACTTCCCGAGGCGCGCTTGCGCCCGGCCGGTTAGACATAGGGTAGGGTACACCCCGCATACAGGGAGCAGCTCCACTGGGCATTCACCTCCAGGCGCATGCCTCCGCCCGCCCGGCCCGGCCCAGGCTGTCCAGAGCGCCTGACAGGCTGAGCGGCTCGGCGGGGGCTTGGAGGCGTTGCTGCCTGGGGTCGCTTCTGCAGTCCACGGCACGAACTTGCGTGCATGGCCCGCTGGCGCAGCGGGGAAGCGTCGTGGATGGCGATGCTGTCCCTGTCTGCACCTCGGCATGGTGCCCATGGCATGGGGGCCGCCCCTGCGTGCAAAGCCAGAGAAGGAAGGCTGCAGCAGCGCATGCCCATGTCTCACACGCACCCATCTCCCCGTGCGCGCGCGCCGTGACCGACAGGGCTGCGATGGTGCCTCGCGGCCTGTCTACCGGTCCCTATACACCATATCGCAACCCCGCCCTGTCCCAGGGGATGGACTATGATGTAAGATGGCAGTAGCGCGCGGCCGGCAGCCGGGGGAAGGAGGGCGGCGGCGTGCCGGCGGCGGTGCTGGAGGCCGCGCCCGCGCGGCCGCAGCTGGACCAGCACGCGGCGCGCCAGTGGGAGGTGCGCGCGCATGCATGCACATGGGGGCCGCAGCCCCCCCCCTCTGCAGCAACCTGCAGCAACCTGCAGCGATGGATTTGGCAGGGCGTGCGCTGAGGTGAGCTGGAGTGAGCTGAGGTGACCTGACATAGCAGTCAGCACTGCGCAGCTGCCTTGGGCCCTGTCATGCATGCGCGCTGCACCTGCTTGGGATCAGGGGCAGAGGGCATGCGGGCGCGCCAGGCCCTCATGCTGTACCTGGTGGGCAGCGCGGAGCAGCCGCCGGCGCCGGCGCCGCTGCTGCCCGCGTCGGAGCCGCTGCCCATCGACGCGCTGCTGTCCGCGGCGGGCCTGCTCAGCCTCGCTCAGGGTGCGCCCATCAGACATGCCCACCGTCGCCTCTGCCTGCATTTGATTCACATACCAAAGTCAAAGCAAGTGCTGTATAGGGTCTGGGGACGCAGGGTCCGCTGGCACGTGCCTGCTTATCACGCCCGCACGTTCACGCGTGAACTGCTGTGCGGCCAACTCTCAAGGGCCTGCACTGTCGGGTGTCCGGCGGCGCGCAGAGCTTGCGCGTGACCCTGCCTTCTGGAGAGCAGCTTGGCCGTGCATGTTGTTGTCGCCTGACAGGGAGGACACGCGGGACAAGCGTAGCCCAGGCGAGGATGCGCCGGGCGCGTCTTCACTCGTTTGGCGGTGTGTTTCGACGCCGTGCATCAGCTGACGCCCTGCGGCGCGCGCGGAAGGCGCGCGCGGCATCACCGAGCAGGGCTTCCGGTTCCTGCTGCTGGACGCGTACGGCCAGCTCTGGCTGCTGCTCCGCGAGTACATCGCCAGCGTCGACGCGCGCTTCGGCGCGCCCCCGCGCGCTCTGCTTCCGCAGGGCCGCGCCGCCTGCTCGCTCGCCCGCCCTTCATCTGAGCGTCAGGATGGCGGTGGCTGTGTGTGAGCCGCATCGCGTGTGAGCCGCACTGCACACCGCAGGCGCCTTGGGTACGGAAGCAGTCTCGGCTGCTTCTCCAGGCATGTGTGACATTGACATGGCCGCCGCGGCATGTGTGACGTGGTGGCTGCAGCCAGTCGGGCGCGCTGCGCACACAACAGGGTGACCAACAGGGCCGCCAGCTGGTGGGCTGCCCGCCCAGCGCAGGCGAGTCGCTGGGCGAGGTGCTCAATTTCCTGCTCCAGCTGGGCTTCCGCGAGGTCGGCGCGCCGTTCGCCGCGGCCGCGCTGCGCGCGGCCGAGCGCGGCATCGCGACCGACCTGGCGCAGCTCGGCCTGCTGCTGCCCTTCAGGCGTGCCGCGGCCTGTGCCGCCCCTGGGACGCAGCCTGCTCGGCAGGCGCTGCAGCTCGTGCGGCGCCGTGAACCTGCGCAATCTGCCTCCCTCGTCGACCTTGCGCGTGTCAGCTGGCATGCTGTGCAGGTGATGTGTGCGACTTGCAGCCCTACTGTCCACAGTACAGTGCCCTGCCTCCTAGGAGGCGAGCCTGTACGCACGTTCGGCCGACGCCGTGGGAGACAGCTGAAGGCATGGTTGTCACCGGGCCGCTCTCGCACGCACGCTAGTATCATGCCCTCTACCAGCTCCTGACCAGGCGGCAGCAGCGCGCAGGGCGGCGGGCGGCGTGTGGCTGGCGCCGACGCGGCTCGCACAGGCGCTGGCGAGCGGCGGCGCCGGCGAGGCCGCCGGCGAGGTCAGCGATGGCTTCATCGTCGTGGAGACCAACTACCGGGTGCGGCCCAGCGCGCGCCTCCTGGTACCACCCGACCACGCGTGCCACCTCCACCGCGGCACCATGTCCTTGTTCTGCGCCTGTGGGCTTGCCGGTTCTGCAGATCAGGGGCATGCCCGCTGGCAAATGCACTGGCAGGCGCGCTGGAGGCTGCCACGCCTGTGCTCAGTTCCAAGGCGCGCACCGGCCCACACCCGCCCGTACCTGCCAGCACCTGCCCGCACCCAGCCGCACCCGCCCGCGCCCTCCCACCAGCTCAGCCGCCTGGTCTCCTGCAATGCAGCAGGCCCAACAGAGCCCGTGCCCCGCTCCTGCAAGGAGGTGAACATCGCGCAGGTGTATGCGTACACGTCGTCGGCGCTGCAGGCGGCCATCCTGCGCCTGTTCGTGCGCTGCGAGTGCGTGCTGCCGAACCTGTTTGTGGGCGTGCTCACGCGCGAGAGCGTGACTGGCGCACTGGGCTGCGGCCTGGCGGCGGACCAGATCGTGGACTTCCTGCGCAAGCACGCGCACCCGCACGTCGCGCAGCGCTTGCCCATCGTCCCGGAGGCGCGCGCCCGCGCTACGGTCGCAGGGGGGCAGGGCGAGCGCCGGATACAGGCAGTATAGTCCGGTTGGCTTGTCCTTGGCGCCTGTCGCCTGCCTGTACGGTGGCAGCATGCGCGCCTGCACCTGACGGAGCGTATTGCAGCGTTCCAATGCGCCCTCGCTTTCGCACCACGCCAGGATGCGCCAGGGAAGCTCAAGGGCGTCTGCGTATTGCACCCTGGACCATGGCGAGTGAGGCCGTCCTCAGCCTCTTCCGCGCACATGTTCCCGGACAGCCGGCCACCACATCGCATGTGCACAGCTGCTGCCCGCGCGGCCGTGCACCGCCGTCCGCGCACCGCCGGACCGGGTGGCCCGCGCGGCGCAGACGGTCGCGGACCAGATTCGGCTCTGGCAGGCGGACACGCGGCGCGTGCGCCAGACGCGCGCCTACCTCTACGAGGCCTTCCCCTCCGCGGGCGCGTTTGCGGCCGCGGCCGCCCATGCGCGCGCCAGCGGCACCTGGCTCTGGCAGGACGACGCAGCCGGGCGCCTGGTCGCCGCATACGCAGGCCACGACGGCATGCGCGCCTTCATCCGCGCCAACCGCTGAGCGCCGTCCTGCCGCCGCCCTGCTGCCGGGCACTCGACGCAGCGTGCACAGTTTGTGGGTGCCACCATGAGCTGAGCTCGCCCACGGCTGCGGCAGAATGACGTGTCTGGGTGCATGGATTGCCGCATACGCGGTGCATTATAGCATACATGCCCGCAGTGCACGCTGTCCACATTGGCATTCGGCTAGGATCATATGTACATGTCATCCATCTCTGATCAGAATGCTCCAACCTTAAGGTCTACTGCAGGCTATAGCCCGCATGTATGATCAATTGCATATCTCACCATAATGGTGCAGACACCCTGGTTAACACCCTCACGCGCCCTCCGTGCCGGCGCATGCATGCCAAGTGCCGCATGACCGGGGGCCGCATACGCTGCGGCGCGGCTCACCTGCGTGCTCTGGCGCCTGAACCTGGCCATGGTCTTGATTGTACACGCCTTGCTACCCGTGCTGCCGTGATACAGACTGCGATGGCCTTGAGCATGTGGCACCTTCTTGCAGCACTGGCGCCCGCCTGCGCGGCGCGCACGGGGCCGGCTGTGCTGCAAGAAGTGCGGCGTGTCCAAGGCCATCGCAGACCTCTACCACGGCAGGACGACCCGCAAGGCGTGCACTCTTGAGACTGGCGGTTTCCGCGCCAAGTGCGCGCAGGAGAGCCGCGCAGCAGCATCTGCGGCCCCAGCTCTGGCGGCAGTTGGCATGCATGCACTGACACGGAGGCCTTCGTCAACAAGGCCGCGCGCAACGGTGGTCAAATGAGTATCAAGTCAAGATGCAGACGCTGCCGTGAGAGATTTCTGCCTCCACATCGCTGCTGAATCAATTCACCATACACATTGGGGGCATCGGTATGGGCACCGTACCGCACTGCTCGTTAATGACGCACTCCATGAAACAACACAAAATCACACCACACCCACACCGCGCTTCTCAGCAGCCATAGAATTTTCACCAGACAGACCCTCATGGCAACGCCATTTGCCGCGCTCGGCCCTTCCTTCTCCTATTGCTCTGGCCTGCAGAATATAGATTCAGAGCTAGCAAGCAAATTGAATGACCAAAATGCTCCACATACTGCACCATATCATTTCCAAAGACGTCCATGTATGCCGCTGACTATGCATCATGCCCCGGAGGCGCGCCGGCCTCGGCAGGCCTTCCTTCGAGAGACAGCCCGCCTCCACATTATTTGCAATGTTGCTGCGCGCATGGTCCCGCTCTGCTACCAACTACAATACCCGTGGTGAATCACTCAGGCGCCACGTCGCACGCGCGGCTCTCCTCCATGTATGCCGCCAGCTCTTCCCCGCCATCTTCCGCTGGGGTGCCGGCCTCAGCCGGGGCCTCGCCCACGGCCGGCCCGTCCTCTGCCTTGACCTCCGTCTGGTACAGCACCAGCGCCAGCCGGTGGCTGCCGGGGTCGGGGCGCCACAGGCCGGCGTTGCCGTGCACGCCCAGGTCCGCATCGCCGCTCCGGTGGAACAGCACCACGCCTGCCGCGCCAGGCCTCAGATCGCGCGCGCAAGACCCTGTATCTGATGTCGACGCATGACAGTAGTCGCTGGCGCTCGGATGCTCCCCCGCTCCAGGTCGCATGCGCATGCGCGAGCCGCTGCCGGCTGCGCATGCACCTCGGCAGGCATCCCTCGATGGGGTGCTGTACGGGCTTGGAAACGTTTGGCAAACATGCCCATATTCTGATTCCTATACTTCCGGCCATTCCCAACCTGCAGCGACCGCCGGCAGGGCAGCGCACCCTGGCGTACATCCAGCGCCGCGCGGTACTGCGGGAGCATGTAGAACGCGCCCGCGCAGGGCGGCCCGGTCTCCAGCACCACCAGCGCGCTGTACGAGCCCGCCGTGTTCTTGCCGTCCACGTGTCGCCCTGCGCGCCGCAGGCTGTTACCTCATAGCGCGACATGGGCCTGCACGCTCCAGGCATTGGTGACCAGCCTTCAGCGTCAGGTCACACGCACAGTGTATTAGATAGGACGTGCCAAAATGTGTCGGCACATGGTGCATGCCTCAAAAGCTCATTGCACCCTGCTGTGCAACTGGATCGACAGAGTCCGCAGCCCTGTTTCCTATCATGGACATGCAGGGTGCAATGCGAAGCACCTGTCCCCTATTGTGCATTTTTGCACACAACGCAAGTCATCAAGTGTCATAAATAAGCTCTGCGTGTCATCTCTCCTGCCATGCGGAAATACCCCACGTTGTGCACCTGTCCGGTAGTCTACGTTGAAGCTGTAGGCGTTCCAAGCAGAGCGCCCCAGCCGCGCGGCCGCGCGCGCCGGCGTCACCTCGATGTGCGCAGCCATCCGCGCCGCGGCTGATGCTGTGGCTGGATGCGCCGCCATGAGGTCCCAGGCATGCTCCGCCGCTGCTACCAGGCCCGGCTCCTGCATACTGGTGAACAGTGAAGAGCAAACGTAAAGCACAGTTGAGCTGGCTTGCACAGCTTTACACACAGCCGCAATCATGGTCATAGCACTGTGCAAGCGCATGCGACTGTTGGCGACCAGTGCAATCTGCACCATGCCGGATGGAGCCACCTGGTGCATGCGCAGCTGCGTGTGCAGGAGGCTGGCCGTGCAGTGAGAGAGAGCCACCGGGCAACATGGGAAACGGTGCCATCGCTATGGCCTGGCTCACCTCGGGGGCGAGCAGAGTTGACAGCCGCGAGCGCACCAAGCGGTTGCGCAGCGCACCAGGCATGTCTGCACAAGCACATGCAATCAGCCCACGCTGCAGTACAGTAGCTAAGAACACGCGCATGCTGAAAGCCACTTCAGCTCATGTGCCAAGCCTCTATGCAGTCATGCGCAGCATGAAGGACACGACACCGCATGCGCAGGGTGACTGTATGTGGAGCACCCTCACAAGCACGTGTTGCTCAGAGAGCACTCTAGCCAATGTTGCTTGCTCGCTACGCTGCTCGCAGCCAGCACAGCGGTGCCTGATCATGCAGGTATACATTGCAGGTATTGGCACAAGCTGCACAGCACCGTCTTCATGCACGCTACTGAGGAAGCTGCTTCTCAACAGCGCATTTCGCACCAGCCATCTTGCAGCCGCCAGACCAGCTGCGGATGGCGCACGAGCGCCAGGACTTGCAGAAGGCCATGATGTGCTTGCCGGTGACGGTCACATCCGTCTCCTCACCCACGTAGCACTGCCGGCCTCGCACCCTTAGGAAGTAGCAAGAGCGGAGACAGGTCCCAGCTACTTCTATTTGATTACAAAATGCATGCAAGGCTCTGAATGACTACACACGCCTGTAATTTTAATGATCAGAAACGCAATCATTCAGGACATATGTGCACCTAGCAGCAACAGTTGAAGCGAACGCTGTTGCCAATGTGACGCTCAGCCTGCATATCATGGTGCTTGCATGTCACCTATGAAGGCCAGCCGAGGGCGACTCGCCTTTCGTGCATCAGGAGACACATGGATGACGTAGTGCAGCATTTGCGCAGCCTTGGGAG
>JAABUO010004933.1_pt1 | contig 15674 bp, 15 predicted proteins | sample 5559291 | NCBI WGS metagenome assembly JAABUO01 (sample SAMN10711878, study PRJNA513372) | rock metagenome | isolation source: Antarctica rocks | place: Antarctica: Victoria Land, Finger Mt sud
ACATCCTTGCTTGAGGTACTCACTTGAGCTACAGTATCTGCAAATCCGCCCGTCAGCACGGGCCGAACCGAACCATGCAAGCCGAAATCTCCAATGACTTCTGGCTTAGATAAGCGGGTCGGGTCACTCAGACGGACTGGTCTCTCCCGCATGGCACACACAATGGGGATCGTCCATTTCGCTCGCAGCAACTCAATAGCGTGCGAGACATCTTGCGCATACAGATCTTCCCCTTTCCGCAGGTCTTGATGCCGTTGATTGATCATGAAGGTTAGCAAACCTCGTTATGCCGCCGCTTCGTCCTGCACGGATCACTGACGAGAGCCGACTTCTTATCACCAATCGCTAGCTAAACTAAGCGGACGGTGTCCGCTTAGTGGGCCGCCGGACTACATCAATCCATGAGTGATCGTTCGTTTGAGGCGTCATACTTTTGTATGTCGCCTCTCATCCTGTCCAACCATTTCCTAAGAAACACCATCGTCTGTTGCGCTTGAAGATGAGCGGTTAACGACTCTTGATCTTGCCATCGCTCAACGACCAGCATGCGTCCGGCACGTGCGTCGTCCAGAGCAACGGTGTAAAAAAGGCATCCTTTTTCGGCTCTCGTACCGGGAGCAATTGCCTGAATATCGGCAAGGAACTCATTCACATCAGGCGACTCCAGATGAACGTAACCCATAAGTATGATCATTGCGCTTCTCCTTCTATTCAGTTAGTTCGGCAATCTTCCGACACCCGTGGCGATAAGAAACGCTGACAAGGAAGGCGATGATCGAGCTACCGTCCTCACGCGACGGTGAGGACGATTTTGCCTTGGATGTGTCCACGGGCGGCTCGCTCGTGTGCCTTTCGAGCGTCCGCAAGCGGAAACGTGCTGTCGATGGCGACGCGAACCGTTCCGGCATCGAGCAAGCGTCCGAATTGTTCCAGCTGCGAGCCATTCGAGCGCACTTGGGTCATCGACACCGTCACCCCTAGTTTTGCGGCCTGTTCGACTTCGGAGAAGCCGAAGAACACCGGGAACAAAGCGCCGCCGCGTCTGAGCGTGCGCAGGAAACGAGCGGTTGTGGGACCGCCGAGTGTATCGAGGACGAGATCAACGTCATGCGCGACTTCCTCAGGAGCACTCCTGGTGTAGTCGATGAATTCGTCCGCGCCGAGCTCGCGCAAGAACGATTCATGCTTGCCCGATGCCACAGCGATGACGTGTGCACCCTTCCATTTCGCCAACTGGACCGCGAGGTGTCCTACGCCGCCTGCGGCACCATTGACGAGCACGGTCTTGCCGTTGAGCGGCACCGGATGATGCATCTCCGGTTGAAGCGGGTTCTGTTCCTTGTGCCCCAGCTCGATCAGGAACTGCCATGCGGTAAGGCCGGCCATTGCCGACCCTGCGGCGTGTACGTGATCGATGCCAGCCCGCTTGAGCGCAAGGTCCGACGCCGGCACGACAACGTACTCGGCATAGGCAGCGCTCTCCCCAAAGCTGGGGAAGCGGACCATGCCGAAGACTTCATCTCCGACAGAGAAGCCCTGTACCTCCGTTGCGACCGCCTCGACGACGCCCGACACATCCGTCCCCGGAATGGCGGGCAAAGGCACCGATGGTCTCCAATCCGGTGGCAACATCTTGTACCCGTCGCGCAGGTACCAGTCAGGGGGATTGATGCCCACGGCGTGAACGCGAACGAGAACCTCACCCGGCTTCAACTCGGGCATCGGCGCGTCCTCGTGGTGCAGCACCTCCGGACCACCGAACTCGTGCAGCCGAACTGCTTTCATCGTGTTTGTCGACATTGCTTTCTCCTTTCACTGCAGGTGGGTTATCGTTATCGGAGCGGTGATCCGAATATAAGGAGCACTGCTCCGTTTGTCAAGATAACCCTATGCGAGCCGACGCAAAGAAGAACTACGACCACCTACTCGCAGTCGCGCGCATCGTCGTAATCAAGGAAGGCGCCGACGCGTCGCTGCGCGACATCGCCCGCAGGGCTGGCGTCGGGCTCGGCACGCTGTACCGTCACTTCCCGACGCGAGAGGCGTTGCTGGAGGCGTTGCTCCGCGCAAGCTTCGACGAACTGACGGCAAGGGCAGGAAAACTCGAAATTTCAAGCTCGCCCGAAGATGCCCTGGTGTCGTGGTTACGCGATGTTGTCGCGGTCGCACACAGCCATCGCGGCGTCACGGCTTTGATGATGGCTGCCATCGAGGATCTGGATTCCGCGCTCCATGCTTCATGCGTCACGATGCGCGGGGCAGGTGCACGGCTCCTCGCCCGCGCCCAGGCCGAGGGCATGGCACGGACCGACGTTGATGGCGCTGACCTGTTCGCGTTGGTTGGGGCGCTTGCCTGGCTCCACGACCAACCCTCGCTCGCGCGGCGCACCGACCATCTTTTCCATGTCGTCGCGAGTGCAATCCTGACGAAACCAGCAAGCAGCGATGTCAAGGGAGCGCCGCCCTTGGAGTTACCATCTGTCGAAGAGGTCGGGGCTGGGACAGCTTCCAATGTTCCTCAAGCGCATGCGCCAGTTCCGCTGGCCTTTCCACGAGAAACCAATGACCGGCGTCGAGCTTGAGGACTTGCGCGGCTCGCGTATCTCGTGCGAGTTCATCAGCAAACCTCACCGGACATCCTCCATCGTTTTCACCCCAGGCAACCAACCCAGGCGCAACAACACCTTCAAGCCCAGGCTGCCACTCTTCGCCGACGTGAACCGCTGAGCGGTAAAGGCGCAGAATGCTTTCAAGCATTCGTTTATCGATGCGGTTCACCGTTTCGCCGGAGGCGTTCGAGGGCAGACCAAGTTGCTCCAGCTGCGCGCGAAACTGCGTCGCATTGAAGTTCGCAACCCACTCTTCCCCGGCTCTAGGCGTCTGCAATAGCTTCGCCAGTGGATGCCACTGGTAATTCCTGCTCACCGGACCACCTCCCGCAGCCCAGGTCCTAATCAGATCCGGCCGAATCGAAGCGACACGGGCCACAAGGATGCAGCCCCAGTCGTGGCCGACCAGATCGACCGGTTCAGCAAGTTGCTCCAGTGTTTGCGTGGAATTATATTTAGAACTGGCACATGCCGATGCCCGAATTGACCTACTCGCCGGACGCCTAGTTCCAAGCCATACTTTACATTTTGGCTTTGCAGGTCTCAAAAAGCTCTTCTAGGCGTAAAGCTATACTGGTTGTGTGCGTAGCCTGACCAGTCTCATTGCCATCCTGCTGCTGGTCACGGCAGCGCCGGTGATGGTCTGCATGTCGGATCAGGCGATGTCGCACACTAAAAGCGCTTGCTGCCGCATTATGCTGGGCAAGTGCGGCGACATGGTGAAGCAGGGCTGCTGCCGGACTGAGGTACGAACGCAAGATCCTCTGATTGTGGCGCACTCGCCGGACCTGAGCATTCATTGGGTAACGGTAGCCGCTACACTCGTACCTTTGCGATTCTCTCCTTTAGAGTTTCCTGTGCGCTGGCTCTCCCCAGATGCTCACGCTCCGCCTGAACCTCGATCTAGCAAGCCCATCGTTCTCCGTATCTGAACCCGCTCTGACCCCCACAGTCGGCGGGCACTTCTGCGTGTGCCTGCAATCGCTGTCGAGCTTCTGAATCGTCGATCAGACGGAGCATCCATGAGAAGAATCGTTTTCATAATCTGCACTTTTGCGCTGGTCCCCCCGACGTTCGCGACCGATCACGGTCCCGCGTTCGGGTATGCAACTTCCGTCAACTCGCAGGGCGCAGTTAGCTGCGATGTCGGGGTCGTCGGTCGCCAGGGCAGTCATATGGCTAGAGTCAGAGGGTGCGTTGCATTTGGGTATATCGGGCCGTGGCAAGCGTCGGAATGCGCCCAGCTACAATTTGATCATGGGTAAGCGGCGGATCGGTCAACTCGTGATTCTTCTGCTGCTAACCGTTTTCCTGCTCGCGCCGGTTTACGAGCATTTTGACCATTGGGACGGCTTTCCAAGGAGCGGTGACGATACCGTTCTGAGCCTGGTTGCTATCGTGACCTTCTGCGGCGTCGTCCTGATCGCCGCCCGCTCCTTCTTCCGGATTTTCCTCCAAAGACGTTGGGTAAAACTGGAACGGTGGAAGCCGCCATTGGTGCCCTTCGTTCTACACGCTCGTAGAGGGGCAGATGAATCGCCTCGCTCTTTGTTCCGTCTCAGCTTGCGCGTTTAAACCTCAAACCTTGACCTGCTGACTCGTGCGCTTTAAGGCGCTCCATGTCCCCGTGTCTCCGTTTGAGGTAATTCGCATGTCCGCAATCGACCTTTCTAGCTACATCGCTCTCCTTTCAATGGCTCTGTTGACCGCGAACATCCTACTCGGTCTTCTCATTTCGGTCCGCTACAGCACCCTTCGCTCCTGGCCACATCGACAAATCAACATCTTTGCGCTGCACAACTGGACGGGCTACACGGCTCTCTGTGTCGCGGGCCTGCACCCGGTGGTGTTGTTGTTCTCGAAGACGGCCGGCTTCCACTGGCTCGATCTGCTCTGGCCGATTCACTCCCCCTCGCATCCTGTCGTCAACTCGCTGGGCGCCGCAGCGTTCTACTGCCTGGCTGTTGTCGTCACGACTTCGTACTTTCGGGTGCAATTGGGCCGAAAGCTCTGGAAAGGTCTGCACTACACGGCCTACGCAGCCGCCGCCTTGTTCTTCCTCCACGGAATACTGACCGACCCGGAACTGAAAAATCGCCCGACCGATTTCCTCGACGGCGAAAAGGTGTTCATCGAAGGATGCCTGCTGGTCGTGCTAATGGCGGTGGCCTGGCGGGTGCGCTATGGGTTCAAGAAACGGAGACACGCATGAGGTGCGCTGCGGCTCTCCTTTTGCTGAGTTTATCTTTAGGAGCAAGGGCGCAGACGCAGCGCCCTACTGATAAGCCTTCTACGCCGCCAGCAAACACGGCAACCGCAGGATCGGCAACGCTGACCGGTCCCACGGTCCGAAAGCAGGCATGGAGCATTGATCCTGACGCGGGCGCGATTTACCAGCATGGCGACTTCCGATGGACAAGTTGGGGGTATGGAGAGCACGTCTTCCGCAAGGAGGGTGATGGCTTCTGGCGGCGCGTCCGGCAAGGCATGGAGTTCGACCTGCCGCGCTTCGCACCGCACTATCGAACCGCCATGGTCTATGAGGTTGATTTCACGGATACCAACTTTTTCCGTGATCTCGAAGTTGAACATCGTAGAAAACCTATACGCCGCAGTCCAGGACGCCGACGATCCGGGAAAGCTGCGTGTGCTCTTCGGGGAAAACACACACATCCTTTCGCGGGAAGACAATCTCTCATCCGGCAACCTGCCGACAATCAATCGCTCCCTCATTCTCGAAGAGCACGGCAGCGTTCACAGCTTCGGGACACAATTTGGGTTGGAACTGGTGAAGGCGGTCACGCCGCGCTATACGGTCGCTGTTGCAGCTCTCGACAATCGTGGCTCCCTCAACACCTCGAATCCTCGATATGTGATGGGCAACGATCTGGCCGTCAAGGTCTCGGGGCTGCTGATCGACAATGTGAAAAGCGGGCGAAAGTTGTCCGCTGCGGTGTCGCTGGATCAAACGAGAGACATTCGCAACGGCACTTGGACCTTCATCTCCGCCGTTGCTGGACAAGCGGTCGGTACGGCTCCGGCCTCTGGAAACAAAGCAACGGCGGAGATAGAGGCGGTATACACAGACCGAATCGGGAGCCATCCCTATAGCCTGGAATCGGAACACTTCCTGACTTTGTTCTCGAAGACGAATACACGGATTCCGGGAGGCTATGGCCTCGGTCAGTTTTCACTCTTTCACACGGCTAGCGTTGGGGATCTCGATCCATTCGTGCGCTATGACTGGGTGCATCTCTTAGCCGATGGCCTGAGTAGTCCTATATTGCAACAGGCCGTCCGCGCCGGGTTTAACTGGAATCTTCCCTTGAGCCGTCAGCGCGTCAACTTTCACCTGGAGTACACCCGCAACTTCCTATTCGGCCCGTCATTGAGCGCTTCCACCCCGGTTCCAGCAAACGAACTCGGCCTGGAACTACGCTTCAATGCAACGCGTTACATCCGGTATTGAGCTGCTGTGGCTTTTGGGTATACCCGTCTGCAACGATTTGGCCTGTGTCGGTGCGGCTTGTGGTGACGATCTAAATCTCGACGGCCTCTCGGAAAGGGAGGCTTCTGAGAACACCGCCGGCGGGTTCGTCGTACCGGGCTAGGGGTTCTACTACGCCTGTTGCCGACCGTGTGATGGACAAACTCGCTTCCTGACCCAGATGGAGGCGGGCGAGATTTTGGGGATTCAGCAAGCACACGTCTCGGCGCTTACCCGCAATCGTGCCGGGTCTTTCTCTGTGGGCGGCTGATTGACAATTTGTTAGCGCTGAATAGCCTCTAAAGGCTCTGGAGTGTTGATGGAAGGCTGGTCCGCGATGATCTCAAATCGCACAACACAGGAGCAGAAATCACACTCAGCTTCGTTATCGCCTTTGCGAGCGGCAGAGACAGGAAAAGTGCGCAGACACTGGGAGCAGGTGACTGCGACCGTTCCTTTATCGTTCGTAACCCAGACCGCCGCCTGGTTTGGCTTGCCAGCCTTCGGGCGCGTAGGCAGCTCATGCACGAGATCGCATATCCTCTCAAACAGTTCTGCTGGCTTATATCCCCCTTTGGGGAAGAAGGCGTCGGCCAAGACGGTTTCCGGTACAGATAGGCCAGAGAACTCCCCTGAGATGACAATGACGGGAATGACCGGAAATCGGCGACGGACGACCGACAGGAACTCGAATCCGCTCATGTTGGGCATTCGTAGGTCGGAGATGATGATGTCGGGAAGCGATTGTTTGAGTGCGGCGAGGCCCTCAAAGCCATCTCCAGCACAAAGGACTTCGTACCCCTGAGCCTCTAGGCGAGTCTTCCCGATCTGACGCAAGGTAGGATCATCATCGACAATCAGAATTCTGTAACGAAACGAGGTCGGGGGCAAGTTGGTCCTTGTCTCAACTGAACGGCTCTGCTCAGACTACCGTCCATAGGCCGCTCGCGGCAACTTTCCGTAGCGGGTGATACCGTTAAGCACGCCAGAAAGCGCTTAAGAAAAGAGCAAATGAACGACTTGAGCTCCAATTCGACAAGCCATGATCTCGCTTTGCGGCTTCTCGCTCACGAGTCCGTTGCGGCAGACTCTTCGAGCGTATCCGCAGGCTTTCGGGTTTGTGAAAGGCTGCGCCCTGTTCTGAGCACGTTGACGGGGACGCTTGGCTACCGCTCACTTCTGATGCGCGCTCTAACGCTCGCGAGGCGGGAGTCGGTCCTCTTGCGGAGTATAGAGGTGAACGCAGATGGCTCATTGGAGAGCCTCCACAGTGATGCGGGAGAGGGTAGTGAACTCCTCATCATGCATTTGATCTCGCTTCTTGCGGCATTCATTGGCGGACCTCTGACAGTGCGCCTCCTACAGGATGTGTGGCCGGACCTCGCCGACTCCATATCAAATGAACGGGACAATCATCAATGACCAACGACAGTAAAGTCACCATCAAGCAGCTGCCCTCGGGAGTACCGGGCCTGGATGAAATTCTGGCGGCGGTGTCCCGGAGTTCTCTTTTAACATCATTGCCGGGGCGCCTGGATCTGGAAAGACCACATTGGCGCACCAGTTCATGTTTGCCAATGCCACGAACGAGCGTCCTGCGCTTTATTTCACCGTACTGGGCGAGCCCGCGCTGAAGATGCTCCGATATCAGCAGCAGTACACCTTTTTCGACGGCGCTAAGGTGAACAGCGCCATACGCTTCATCAATCTCAGCCAAGTGCTGGTCGAGCGAGGCTTGGAAGGTGTGCTCGAAGAGATCACGAAGCAGATGGATGAATACAGTCCAAGCATTGTGGTTGTGGACTCATTCCGTAGCGTGCTTCGGAGTAAGCAACAGAGTAATCATGAGCTGGAGGTGCAGGCTTTCATGCAGCAATTGGCATTGACTCTCACGAGTTGCGAAGCAACGAGCTTCATGATCGGGGAATATGCTGAGAGTGAACTGCAAGACAATCCCGTCTTCACAGTTGCCGATGGCCTGCTTTGGCTCTACCAGATTGTGGAACGAAACTCGGTCGTGCGCAAGCTGCAGCTCATGAAGGTGCGTGGGCAGATGTCGGTGCCCGGGCTTCACACATTCCGGATCACGAAACATGGGTTGCAGGCGTTCTCTCGAACGCTGGGCCTTGCCGGGAAGAAGCGAAAGGTTCCGGCGTCGAAACGCCTCTCAACAGGAATTTCAGAGCTCGACGAGATGATGGGCGGAGGTATTCCAGAGGGCGACAGCCTCTTGATCGCCGGCTCCTCCGGCACTGGAAAATCGCTTCTTGCGACTCAGTTCATTGCTGCTGGACTGCGGGCTGGAGAACCCGGAATCGTGGCAGTCTTTGAAGAGCGGCCGGACGAATACGCTGGGCGCGCCTCCATCTTCGGTCTGGATTTGGAAACGCCGATGAAAGAGGGGACGTTGGAAGTTATCTATCTGCGACCTCTGGACTTGTCCGTGGACGAGATGATGCAAGAGCTGCTCGATGCAGTTGCGAGGACGGGAGCGAAACGATTAGTAATCGATTCCCTGGCAGGCTTTGAGGTCGCACTTTCTCCGGGATTCCGTGCAGACTTCCGAGAATCTCTCTATCGGATGATCGTCGCCCTGACGGGAATCGGCGTCACTGTTCTCAGCACCCTGGAAATGGAAGAGTCTTTCACCGAGTTTCCGTTTAGCGCCTACTCGATTTCGTTTCTCACGGACGAGATCCTGCGGTTGCGTTACGTTGAAATTGACGGCCAGCTTCGGAAGATCATGGTGCTGGTCAAGATGAGGGGTGCCGCTCACAGCACAGATATCCGCGCGTACGACATCGCTCCCGAGGGCGTCATCATCGGGGATCGTATGTCCGAATACGCCAACCTCATTACTGGCATCCCAATCAAGAAGGACCTCTTTAGCGACAGCAAGTCGTCGGGAACACAGAAGAGTCCTATTTTGGTGAGCCATGACGACGGAGCTAAGCACTAAGACGAGGGCTTTCGAAATGCTGGACCTGTGCCGGGCAGTCACCGAAATCTCGCCGATGCCCATCGCCGGGGTTGAGGGCACCGCGCATAGGGTTGCTTATGTGAATCCTGCATTCTGCCTTCTGGTAAAAAAGACCAAAGAAGACCTGATTGGGCAAGATTTCGCCTCGATTGAGCCAATCGGTCAGCAGTGTGCGCTCCTGCTCGATCAGGTGTACCGGACCGGCTCCGCAGAAACCCATACTGTGCGGGAGCATTCTGGCTCTTATCCCCTTTGCTCTTATGCTATGTGGCCGGTACTTTCAGGAGAGAGCCACGCTAAAGGCATCATTGTCCAGGTCATTGAAGAGACTTCGATCCACCAGGATGCCATCGCGATGAACGAGGCGCTCATGCTGGGCCTGATCCGTCAGCATGAACTTACAGAACAGGCTCAACTCCTGAACGAAAAACTTGAGGATGAGATCGCTGCACGAACAAAAGCGGAGGCAGCCCTTATCCAGAGCGAAAAGCTTGCTTCTGTGGGGCGGATGTCGGCTGTCATTGCGCATGAGATCAACAACCCTCTGGCGGCTGTTACCGACCTCCTGTACCTGATTAAGTCTATCGAGGGCATGCCCGAAGAAGCCGCTGAATATCTCGAGACGGCCGATGCGGAGCTGAAGCGAATAGCACATATCACTCGGCAGACCCTCGGATTTTACCGAGAGATGGCCGCACCTACAACTTTCCCGATCGCAGGTTTGCTGAGTTCTGTGCTCGATCTCCTACGAGCTAAGGTCAAGGCAAAGCAAGCTGTCGTGGAGTGCCAGTGTGATAGCGCGTTAGAGATCACCACTATGCATGGGGAGTTGCGGCAGGTCCTCTCAAACCTGCTTACGAACAGTCTTGATGCACTCGGTCAGAATGGCCGAATCATCTTCAGGGCTTCCCTTTCCCATGATCCAAGGAATGGGGGCGGCCGCATTAGGATCACCGTGGCAGATGATGGGCAAGGTATCGATTCGGCTAACCTGCCTCAGATCTTCGAGCCGTTTTTTTCGACGAAAGGCACCATCGGGAATGGCTTAGGGCTGTGGCTGAGCAAGCAAATTGTTGAAAAAAAAGGCGGCTCAATCAGAGTACGGTCATGCGCAAATCGAGAGCAGCGCGGGACGACGTTCTCGATAGTTCTGCCACAAACTCCATCTAACGCGTCCGGTGGAACTCAATCGTGAGAGTAGCGTTCTTAGCGATTACGAATGCTGGTGTCATTAAGTCTACGAGTGAGGCTGTGATGGTGGCGCTGAAAGGACCGGCGTCAGCTGGTGGTTCGTCATATCGGGCAAGCGGTTCTAAGAGGCCAGTGCGTGCCTGATAGTCGACGGCCGAAGTGATGGACCGAACCTCTAAGGCGATGGATAGCTCGGTGCCGTCAGTAAACCGGATCAGAACCTCGCGGTCCTGATCGTCTCGATACACTCGGACGAAATCAACCTGCTTTCCGGCCCCTGCAGGTAGTTCGCAGAGTTTCTCATCGTCCATTGCGCTCCCTCCTGCTGTGCATTTGGGTAATGGGATGGTCCGTCGTCTTCAACTCAGATGTGGCAGGATGAAGGCGAACACAGGAGGATTCTCCCATGAAGGTCCACGTTTGCGGCATTGATATAGGCAAGACCGTCTTTCACCTGGTTGGCCTGAGCAAGGAAGGCCATATCGTCACCAAGAAGCGCTTCAGCCCTACCAAAACGACCCTAAGGTTGGGGAACGACGACCGTGCTATCACATTGGTTGTAGATCGCTCCGGCCGGAACGAAGGTGTTCGTTACCCTCCGTCCGCTCGCGGAACCGACGCGCGGCTCAATCCGCCCCGCATCTACACCTTTTTCCTCAGTCAGATAGCGGCGCTCGTTGATGGCCCGTTCCTTAGCTATTTTCGGCGTTTCGTCATTAGCATAATTCCCGACGATGACCAACTTCCCGGCCGACTCACGCTGCAGCTGCAGGGCGATATCGTCCAGGCAGGCCTTTGCTTCATTATCCACACGCACAGGGCGCTTGCGATCGCGCTCAAACGAGATCGCACAGAGCGCACTCGGCTGAGGAGCCGCAGCAATCGCCGGCACGTTGACGCTCACGCTGGTGGTCGCGGTTGCCGTCTTGCCCAGATCGTCGACGACGTTACAAGTCACCGTAATCGTACCCGGCGCCACACCGCTCGTGCTCAGGCTTGCACTCGAGGTCGTTCCGCTGATGGCTCCCGAACTCGCGGTGTACGAGTAGCTGAGCGGACGGTTCTGCGGGCTGGTCGCCTGCGCCGTAATTGTCGCGCTATCGCCCGGCATCACGCTCGACGGACTCGCCGAGCAGGCGACAGTGGGTGGATCGAACGGCTGCACTTTAAATTCAGCCGTACATCCCGCTTGCTCATCCACATGATCACCCTGCGAAACATGGCCGGAAACCGTGTAGCTGCCCGGCGCCAAACCTGCCGTGCTGATGGATGCGGTGGATTCGCTGCCACTGACGACACCGCCGCTCGCCGTCCAGCTATAGACGACCTTGCGCTTGGGGTTCGAATTCGTTGTGGTCGCGGTAGCCGTCACCGGGTCCCCTGAGAATACGATCCCCGGCTGTACACGGCAGGTGAGCTGCACGGGAGGCAATGGCTGCCTGCCGCCGAAACCGAACAGTAAGCCTGACGAAAGCCGCAGATCGTTTTGGCTATTGCTCACTCCGGTGGAGAGGCCATTGGCGACACTCTGAAACCTCGTGAGCATGTATTCCGCCTGGACCGGCCGGATTGAAATGCGGTGTGTCAGGCGAATATCCAAACCGCCGCCGCCGGTGAAGGCGAAGGAGCTCTGCACAGGAAGCACCAAACAGCCCGCTCCGGCACAATTGTTCACCGTCACCGCAGACGCATGAACGCCTCCGGCCAGGGCCTGCGCGAACGGCGTGAAGCGGGTCTGATTGCGATACGAAAGCCGAGGCCCGAAGAGATAGGTATAGACCGTACCGCTGGAGTTCACGACGAGCGGCTGATTGACTCCGGTGCCGGTGAGCTGCAGCTGGCTATCGTCATAGCCGCCAAAGTCACCCACGATCCCAAGATAGCGGTTGAAGTTGAACGCAACTGAAGCGCTCCCGCCATTCAGGCCCACCATACGATTGCCCGTAACCGTGTCATTCGATCCTGTCCCAAACCGCGAGTACCCCAGGAACACCTCAACCTTCGGCGTCTCATCGTGTCTCGTTCGCGGCGCAGACGCCTCCACTACCGTCTGGGCCGCCGCTGCTTCCGGAAGCAACGACATCGGTACTACAGCTACAGCAACGGCCAGCGTAGTGAACATCCCCGCCAATAATTTCATCTCATTCTCCTGAATCTCTCGCGTTCCGTTCAGCTTCGTCGAGCGCCCTACCGTTGAATGGCCGCTGCCACCCTGTTCTAGGATGGCAGCGGTGTCGCTTACTGGACGTTGATGACGGTGTTGACCATCGTGATCGACGCATTTAAGGCAATCACTCTGCCATTGACTGTCGTTACAGCGGCAACTCCGGGACTTGAAATCGTGATTCCAGGCGAGGAAATGACGGTTCCCACCATCGTTCCGCCTCCTCCGTAGTTGATGACCGCGCCAGGAAGACCACCGACCGCCCAGAAAACGTGACTAGCCTGGGCTCCGTTGATCAGAACAACGCTTTGGGGCGCTGTCGGCGTGCCTACTTGGAGAGACGAACCCATCTGGAAGATCCAGTACGCATTGGTATCGCCTTGGGCGTCGAGAGTCAGCGGGCCCTGCGTGATGTCATAGAAGGTTGCGGAGGTGTAAGTGCCAGGTGCCAGGGTACGATTGCCCAGCTCGTTGTTCGATAGCGTGATACCTGGAGGAAGACCTTGCAGCGTGTTGTAGGCTGCCTGGGCTTCCATCGCGGCCTGAGTTGCGGTGGCGAAGGTAGTGGCGGTCCCTTCATTGGGGCAAGCTGTCGTAGGCTGACTGGAGCCGGGCGCTGTAAAGATCGTGGTGAGCCCCGTTCCAGGTGTTGCCGCTATCGCTCCCACAAGTGCTACGTTCAATGGCGTTTCTGTGTAGGTGCATGCATTTACGCCAGTCAGGGTCACAACGCTGTCGTCGTGAAACCCGGTGATGAGAGAAGATGCGCCCGTGGTCCCAATATCTCCGTTATTGATGGCCGATAGGAGTCCTTGATTCGTGATCCCGGCACCGCCGCCAAATCCTCCAAAGAGCGATATGGTCGGGCCAAGGATGATCGGCGGCGGCACAATTGCTGCTGCCGTCGTAAAGGTCCATGGATCCGGTGCACCAGTGGTCCCCAGAGGATCTCCTGCTAGATCTGTTGCTCCGGAGGTTACCGTTGCGATGTAAGTCGTGTTGGGGAACAACGCGACCGTGGGCGTGAGGGTCGCTGTGAACGTGATCGCGTCATACGATAACGTGGCCGCCACCGCATTTCCTCCCTGCGTCAGCTGGAAGGTTGCGTTGGTGATGGTGAGGGGATTCATCGCCTTGGTAAACGTTGCGCTTACCGCCTGTTGAAGGGGAACGTTGGTGGCACCGTTTGCGGGTAGGGTCAACACGATTTCCGGCGGGACGACGACGGGCGCGACGGTGGTAAAGGTCCAAACATAGTTGTTGGCCAGGCCGGTGCCCGCTAAGTTCTGGGCTCCCGTGGTGATGGTAGCCGTATACAGAGTGTTAGCCAAAAGATTCGCTGTTGGGGTGAACGTCAGCGTATTTCCGATGGCCGCGTAAGCAACCAGACCTGCGACAGGAGTAGTACCTGGTCCCGTCAACATGAAAGTTGTCGAGTTGATCGTGGCAGGGTTCATCGGCACGCTGAACGTGGCGCTGACTGCCTGGTTGGCGGGCACGTTCGTAGCTCCGGCCAGGGGAATGGTCGAAATGACTGTCGGAGGTACGACGACAGTCGCTCCGGTAGTGAAAGTCCAGACGTAATCCTGGGCTACCGGAGTGTTGGCCAGATTCTGTGCCCCGGTGGTGATCGTAGCCGTATACACAGTGTTGGGCACAAGGCTTGCTGTCGGGGTGAACGTCGCCGTAGAGCCTGCGGCGACGTAAGCGACGGCTCCCGTCACGGGAGTCGTGCCCGGTCCAGTAAGCGTGAAGGTTGTCGCGTTGATCGTGGCAGGTGTCATGGCCACACTGAAGGTGGCGCTGAGAGCCTGGTTGATGGGCACATTCACTGCCAGATTGGCGGGAACCGTGGAGATGACCGTCGGCGGCGTTGGCGCTGGAAGCGTTCTAAACATCCATACGTAGTTGGCGGCTAACGGAGCGCCCCCCTGAGACTGGGCTCCCGTGGTGATTGTAGCCGTATAGACTGTGTTGACGATGAGGTCGGCGGCCGGAGTGAAGGTGGCTACTGCGCCCGAGCAAGCGACCGTGCCCGCCACGGATGTTGTGCCAGGACCGGCAACAACAAAGCTGGTTGCCGGCGATGCGAGCGTCGCGCAATTCATTGCCTGGCTGAACGTCGCGCTCAGCACCTGGTTGAGCGCCACACCCGTGGCGCCATTGAGCGGCACGGTCGAAAGAACCATAGGCTGCACCGCCGTCGTGAAGCTCCAGGTATAGTTCGCAGCCAGCGGATCGCCGCTTAAATCAGTGACGCCAGTCGTAATGGTAGCGGTATAAGCCGTGTTGTATTTCAACGCCACGCTGGGGGTGAAGGAAGCTACCGAACCCGTCGCGTTATACGTAACAGTACCAGTCACAGCCGTCCCACCTGGTCCCTTCAGAAGGAAAGTGGTGGCATTGACTGTCGCCGGATTCAGCGCCTTGCTGAACGTCGCTGTGAGAACTTGATTCGTCGGCACAAGCGTTGCGCCGTTTGCCGGCACAGTTCCGATCACAGTCGGCTGCGTAGCCGTTGTAAAGCTCCAGGTGTAGCCTGCAGCCAGCCGAACACCGATCGTATTCGTCACAGCGGTCGTGATCGTCGCCGTATAAGTCGTGTTGTAGGCAAGAATTGCTGTTGGAGCGAAGGAGGCCACGGATCCCGTAGCGGTATAAGACACGGTGCCGGCAACCGCAGTCGCCCCGGGTCCCTCTAGGAAAAACGTTGCTGCGGTGATGGTAGACGGGTTCATCGACTCATTGAACGTAGCCGAGATAACCTGGTTCACCGGAACGCCCGTCGCTCCCGCGACCGGCACAGTCGAGGTCACAGAAGGCGTGACGGTCGCTGCGGTCTCTTTCCCACATCCACCCAAAAACACAAAAACCAAAGCCGTAAGGAAAGCTAGAATTCCAAGTCTGCGAGTGCGCATTTACCACCTCGTGATCGAACCCGTACGGCATTACCTTCGATATACACGTGTGCTCTTTTGCACGGTTACGAGCAGTGACAAAGGAAATACATCCGCAGTGTACGCCACCCCAGCGGTGGAGCTCCTACAACTATCGTTCGGTCAACCGGCACAGGAGATCAACACAAGGGCTTCTTGATCAACATACGTGGTGTGAGTTCATTAGGAGCTTGTTGAAATAGGTACTGATCCACAGGCGCAGGTGGCGTTGAGTTCGTCTTACGGGTATGCGTGGTGACGAGCGGATTCAGGACGAGATGTTCAGCTGTGTGACATTGGAGCAGCG
>JAABUO010004939.1_pt1 | contig 15659 bp, 17 predicted proteins | sample 5559291 | NCBI WGS metagenome assembly JAABUO01 (sample SAMN10711878, study PRJNA513372) | rock metagenome | isolation source: Antarctica rocks | place: Antarctica: Victoria Land, Finger Mt sud
AAGTATGTGTTACTTTACCCAGGTGCTCTGGGCATAGTGGGCTTGGCTGTGGCAGTGGGTGCCTTGGCCATAGTCAGCGTAACGGGGTCAGTGGGGGGGTCAGGGGGGTCAGTCAAGGCTCCAGCAGAGGTGAAGCAGCTGCTGGATCGAGTGCCGGAGCCCCTGCCAGTTGTCAGGAAGGCTCAACAGGCTGCTACAGAAGTTGCCAGCAAAGGTGAGAACTGGAACAACAAATGATAGAAGTGTTACATTGCCTGTTGACGGCACATGCTTACACAATGACTCATGCTCACAGTGAGCTAGGGTTTGTGTCGGTTTTTAGGGTTTATAATGTATGAAATACAGCATATAAACTCTGAGTAGCTCACCGCGAGACTCATGGCCACAATACAACTCAATTCTTGCATCAATGACCTGAAGCAAAATACAATGGCTGGCAAAACATTGGCGGGTCCTTGTAGCAGCCGGAGAACCAATAAATCCCTGAGAAAATCTGCCTTTTGGCACTCAGAATTGTGGCACACAGCCGCTAATGGTCAAGAGCATGTCTCTAAATTAGGACAGCTGAAGAGGCCGTCTAAGTTTGCAATAGTAGGTACACCACTGGACCATCTGGCGTCTCAATTATATCCACAGGTGAGCTATGTCTGACAAAGTGTCTCTTGAGCAGGCTAGGTGTCATGCTGTGCAGGCTCACAGGCGGCTCATTGCCGCAGCCTTGTTCCTGGTCAGTATAGTACTGAAACAGGCAGTGCCTGTGCAGACCTATGCATTGCAGCTTTGAATACTCTACATGCAACATACACTGTTTGCTTTGTGGCATGTGTTCTCTCAGCATCAATTCCTTATTCTCTGTAGCTCAAAAGGCTGTGCCCCAATCTGCCCCCAGCTTGAAGACCACAGCGACTCCCAGCCCCCCCTCAATCAGTCCACCATCCTTTCCAAGCCCTAAGGACATCCAGCCACCAAGCACTAAAGACACCCTACCCCCGGTAGCTCAGACCCCTCAGACCCCCTCTGGGCCTGATCTAGTCCCTGAGCTTATGCAGAAGCCCAAGACAGGTATGGCAGCAATGCTGGGGGTTCACAAAACATTAGACGCAAGACAACCATCTTCTGGCAGTATGTCTGCAATGCAGAGCAAGCGTCCAGTCAATGGTGCTGGTGTCTGTCATGCATGTGCTTCTTTGTAGGCTCAAAAGTGCTCATGACATCAGCATTTCCAGCATAACATATGTCAATACCCTTGCATCATTTCTAAACGTGCATCTGCAAAATGGGAAATCAAAATGGAGTGTGTTGGGACAGCTCCTTACGCTACAGCAACAAGCCAGTACACGACTTCCAGAAGGAGGCAAAGTTTTTGCGTGCATGTGTGAAACTGCAGGAACACCCCTGGCACCCCCACCCAGCGATGCCACCAAGCCCAAGATACCCTCAGGACCAGATCTGCGGGTTCCTGGACCCCCAGGGGCTAATGCTCCTTCCCTGGGGGCTGCTCCTCAGCTGGCCTCAGCTGGGCTCCCTCCCTCCCCTGCCAAGGCAGCTGACAAAGCAAGCAAGAAGGTGGCATTCCTTGGCGCTGACTGCACAGCTTCTGTGATTGTACAGCTGCCAGCATGGTTGGTCACTCACACATGAGTCATGAAGCATCAGCACCCAAGGGACAATGCTGGCACGTCAAAAAAACTGCATGTGAAAGCCTTGTACTCCACAGTGAATATATTGATTTTCATTTTCTGTTTTTTGGGACTCATCACAGGAGTCAAAAGATCATGACTGGGAAGTTAACATGCACTAAGCACTAAGTGTCCAAAGGTTTGCAACAATAGAGCGTCAAAGAAACTGCAGAAATGGTGATGATGATGATGGTGGCATTGCCCTGACCCGCCTCAGTCACACAGCAGCCTTCTCACCATGCACCCAGCCACTGCACAGATGCCTAGTCATGTATCTGGCCTTCAAAAAAAGTGGGGTGTAGCAACAATAGCAAAGTCAATCTGAACAAGTTTCACCAGGCACAGCAATTCAAGCTATTCCTGTACACCATGGTCAGCATTGCTATTGCCAGGTCACACAACTGTTCTTACCATGCAGTACGCACATATACAGTCCTTGCACCAACCACAAGCAGTATCGCAGTTTGCTAATGTTACTGCTGATGCTGTGTTCAGGCAATGGAGGCAGTTCCTCAGATAGCTCAGGCCCCCAAAGCAGTGGACTCAGCTGCCAACAAGGTACAGCACTTCACACTAGCAGTGCTCATGACTTAGCGTTGATGAGAGTGCTGAGTCATGCTGCCTGCCTAGGCAGGGCTGCTGCATGGATATCTGTATGGTGCTGTGCAGCTGGCTAAGATCCAGGGTTTGCATGTGACGGCAATCTGCAGTACTCACAGACATTGGCCTTGCTATAGTGTATTTCCTGTATTGCGTATTTAGGATCATGTGTATTCCTATCTATTTGTAGGATGTACACATTCCTATAGTGTGTACTTATTGCAGTGTTTTATTACAGTGTTGCTTGAGTGCATTCACTATGGTGCCAAATTCAATCTTGCAAAACAAAGTGCATTTAGCAGGACGTCAAAGCCATTTGCCATGCTGCAGCATTGAACGCCAAAGCTGTATCAAGAGTACTAAGTTGTAAGGTGTATTGGCTCAAGATTTTGTTGTGCTTGTGTCAAGGCAGGGGCAGTCTGTGGGTGGCTGTGCGTTGTTCACCAATTGGACATATTGGCTGGCACTACAACATTGTGCTACACCCTTTTACTTTGTAGCAGAGTCACAAATATCAAACAATGTGCTGTTCAGCAGCATTGAAACATGGTTCTGCTGTCTGGTGTTACGGTGAAGGTGATGTGGTTTGCCCTACAATCCATAGGTAGCAGAGGTAGCCCCCAAGGTAGCCCAAGCTGCCCCCAAGCAGGCGCCTGCTGACCCCAGCACCTCTGTGGGCAGCCCCATAGTGCTGCTGGCTCTAGCAGGAGTGGCGGTCTTTGGAGTGCTTTTTGCCAAACAGGCACAGCCAGAGGGTGACAGCAAGAACAGCGGGGCAGTGGCTAAGAGCCCTGCAACTTCATCCAATGGGGCACCTGCTTCTAAAGGCCAAGCGCCTCAGTCAGCTGGTATGCATTGCTCTTGCACCTGCAGCCACTTGTTGGGAACTGATCTATAACCCTTTTTACTCTCAGCCGCTGGTGCCACCATGAACGGCGTCTGCATGTGTGACATTATTGATGTGAGATGGATGTTTGCTGTCTGCTGTCAGCTGTCTTGTCACAAAGGAAAAACGAGCATGCCTGCCGGCTAAATGCTTCATTTTGAAGTCGCAAATGCAGTACTGTATGATCACATTGTGACAACAAGTATAACAGCTGGCAAAGCCTGACATTTTGCTGTTACAAATTGCGGTCTGACATGTGTCGATAGGTGTCTTCTACAAGCATGCTGTTTGCCATCAGGGCCTGTATGTCATATGCTTGCTTTATGCCTGTAGAGGAAGCTGCAGCCGATGCCAAAAAGCGTGCCAAGGAGGCACGTGAATGGATTGACAACTGGAAGAGCAAACAGTGAAAGAGGCAAACTGAAATGTGGTGCTGTGTCTCTGAGGTCATGCACCACAGCTGCGAAGAAAATTTGCGTTTTTGACCCCAGCATTGAAGCTGAAGAGTTCAGATCAAGAAGCACCCCAGCATTCTTCTAGGGCTTCCACTGGTGTCAGGCTGGAGTGTCTTGGGCTCTCCAATACTGTAGCTGTATTTTGGACTGTTTATAACTTATTGCCATGCACAGCATTTCTGTTGTCTCTGTTTTGTCTTGGTCACTTACATGTTGAGCAGCCCAAAAGGGTATAACCAGTGCTGAACACAGGTGATTGTGACCGTCTAAACAGTTTTTGCCAGACGTAATGAATGCTTGTGGTCAATGATGTTTTTCCAACTTTCTGTACACACATATCTACCCAGGTATGTTGCACACAAGCCGAGCAGCAGATGTACGTGATTTATGGAGATACTGACAGGCTCGCTTTCTTCGTGCACACAGTATCAAAGTGGCACTTCTTTGGGACTTGAGATCGGATCAAATGTGAAAGGGACATCAATCAAATGTGAAAGGTTTACACGCATATATGCAGCGATATTTGTGACAGCATCGCGTGTGAAAGATATGCAGTGACAATTCGCGCCTGCACCGCAGCAGGATCACTTCGTGTGCAGATCCGCAACATGATGCAACAAATGTCCTTCAGAATTGTATATATTATTACTGTTTCACAAAGATGGAGTTGTTGACCAGAATAAAGCAATTGCAGGTGCCTATCCAGGCTTTCATAAATTTAACAAGTAGTACTTCAGACTACAGGGCTGTTCAAACATGCCACATGGCATCTCTGTACCTGCTGGCAGAGCTATGAAGAAGCAACGGTCATGATGGCAGTGCCTGCTAATAGGAAAAAGGTGATACTTCTGATTGAGCTTATATTTGCATGAGCTGCACACAAGCTATCTTGCTAAACCTATGGAATCAAAACTGCTGGTGATTGGTTGGGCAACTCTGAATCCGGATTTGTCAGCCTGGACAAATCTGAAATGGAGGATGCTGGCTGCAGACAGTCATGACGTCAACTGTGTCGACAGTGATGGTGATAGTGATGCTGATGTCAGTGGCAGTTTAAACATGTCGGGACAGGTCTTGCAATGTCTATGTGATGTATACGTGTGTATGTGTTGGACCCATACTTTGCTGATGAGCAGAAGACCAAGGGTTATTCCTTTGTTGGTGACATTGATGTGAAACAGTTTGTGGCTACATGTGACTTCTGGCAGTCAAATAAGACCTTTGATGAGAAAGCTGCTGTTTTGCTGCAGCCATTGGCCGTACCAGAGTTCAGGTGGCAGAGTGTGTCAGTGGACTTTATCACTCAATTGCCTGAGACTGCTGCAGGCCATGCGGCTGTTGTGGTGTTTGTGGGCAGGTTGAGCAAGATGATGTTGCATTACGTGATTGTCAAAACTGTCGTATTAGTAGGCCTTATAGGGATGCACAAGACAGGCTGCTCTGGAGAGACAAGACTTGTCCTGCACGTACCTAGCTCATCATGAGCTGGAAAGCGTTTTAATTATTATTATTATTATTACTATTATTATTGAGCAAGATGGTACATTTTGCTCCTTGATGGAACGCATTGGGTGCACAGGACTTAGCACAGATCTTTATGCGCTTTCTGCTTGCCATGCATGGCATCCCCCCAGGACAGAGGTACTCAGTTCACCTTTAAAGTCTTTTGAATGTAACCTGTAAGCTCCCTGGTGTGGCGCAGTGACTGTCGTCAGCCTGCCACCCACAGTGTGATGGGCAGACAAAGCGTGCCAATTGCACAAAGGCGGACATGCTCAGGCACTTTGTGCGTCCCTCTCAGGATGACTGGGATGTGAAGTTGTCGTGTTGTGAATTTGCCATTGACAATGCATGGAATTGCACTACTGGCACTGCACTGTTCTTCTTGAACTTTGGTGAGCACCCCAGGAGAGTCCTATCAATGTTGATGTTGTGTGCAAGCTGCCTGCTGCTGACACTTTTGTGGGGAGGGCAAGGGACTGTGTGATCACCGCCTTTCAATCACTTTCTTTTGCTCAGGTACACATGTGTGAGAGTGCAGATGCAGTGCAATGTGCTGCAGCAGTTAAGGTGGCAGACTTTGCTCTATTGTCTACCAAAGGCATCAAGCTCTCTCCTTTGGCCACAAAGAAGTTGCTAGACAAGTGGCTAGGCCTTTTTGAAGTGATCGAGCGTGTTGGTGCGGAACGCACCAAGAAGCAACCATCACAGATTGGTGATGGGTAGCACCAATTATACCCATCAACAGTATGGGCAGGAAGTGTGTGAAATTCAGCAAGTGTTGGCTCATAGGGAAAGGTCACGTGGTAAGAAGCATAAGCATCAGCTTGAGTTATTGGTGTTATGGAAAGGCATGAGGCATGCACACAGTGAATGGCTTTCTGAGTCTGAGCTAACAAATGCTGCTGAAGTGGTGCAGGATCACCTGGATGCTCTTGGCCAATGGGCCACAGGACAGGCCGGCTGCTGGTGTGCGCAGGCCAGCACAGTCAGACCCTAATCAGTCCGCTGAAGTGATCTTTGCTGATGGTGATGCCGCTCAGGGGACCTCCACTGCCAAGGGCAGAAAGAGAGGAAGAGTCCGTCCCAGAAAGCAGATCTGTAGAGTGCCAAAGGTGGTGTTGCCAAGACTGCTGCTGCTAAACAGCCTGTGGGTTGACCTAAAAAGCAAAAGTAGTGTGCTGTAGCTTCATTTTGTTGTGTGCAAGATGGTGTGCAGTACTGTTAACCAGCAGTCTGGTCAATGCAATATGTGCTGCAGCATCAGTCTGTCTGATTGTGTGTGGCTCTGTGTCATAGTGTGGTGGTGAGTTAAATTTCATCAATGATATATCCATTCAACGACAAGGGCTTTGTGCTCCTGCCCTGAGTGCTTGGTGATGAAAGAGGACGTTCGCACTTTAGTGCGGGGGGAGGGGGGTCAGGGCATGTAGCAGTGTGGTAATGTGCTACAGTGCAGTATGGCGTGGTGCGGCCCGCTCACAGCACGTCTGTCTTGTCAGGATATAGCTCTACAACCAACTCCTTGAATATCAGTTTACGCACAAGCTTTGGTGCTTGCCTATCACTGAGCCAATTACCTTCATAAGCGTCACCCTGTAACAGCTGTTTCTTAAAGATTACTTGGAAAGCATACTGAGGACTTTAGAGTGCCAGTCAACAAATCGTACCGCGCCTGATCTACCTAGTCAGTTTCTAGGAGCAACTGCCAGAACAGTCGCTTTAGCAGCTTCTGAATAAAAGCCTGAAGATACAAATTGTAAAACCCAAAGTGAGTATTATACAGCTGCATGGTGTTCTAGCACTACTGATGCATACCAGCAACACACACACACACACACACAGACAGACACAGTACGTTCACATTGCGGGTGGTTACTGAGAGCGCCTGTCTAGCTGTGCATACGACTTCAAGGCTGATCTGCTGTCAGCCGCCTTGGCAAACAAACTCCTCCTGCCAGACTGGCCCACCAACTTTCTGTCAAGCTGAGCAAACTTCTGTAGAGACTGTCGGGTCTGCTGTGCAGTGCAGCCAGCCTGATCAATTGCAGGCATGGGTCTAGCCAAAGCAGCATATGTGTGCAGACCCTTCAAGGCAACCTGCCTGTTTGCTGATACTGGTACAGACTGGATCAACTGAACTCGTCCCAGAGCTGCGTACTTGTACAAAGGATGTGAGGGAAGTTCTGTCTTTGAAGTTACTCCGATCTTGATTTTGGGTGTGGTGTGTAATTTCACAGGCAGATTTAGGGAAGGCTGTGGCTGAGCTTTGGCATACAATGGGCATGCTGCAAAGCAAGGAGGCTTGACATGGTAGCGCCGACATGGCAGGTGGTTCGCTGGCCAAAATGTTGCCCCACTTTGTGTCTTCGCAACTCTCAAAAGGGGCAGCAGCGCAAATGGTGGATACGACTCAGCGCCATTGACTGTCTGGAGCAGAAGTTGGTGTACACTTACTGATTTCAAGTTTTGGCCGGCCAGATACACATGATGATTAGTACCTCCTGCAAGCATTAGGACACTGAATAAAGCCTGTCACAGAAAATTTTCTGAAATGTTATAACCACTCTAAGGAAGTGCATGTGGTCAACAAGCTGTTGGGTGGCAACTTGCCTGTGGCGTTGTGGAGTTTGCGAGCTGCGGTGGCCTTGGCAGCGAGCTTCTTTTCTGAGCCCCCTACCCCTGTATGCGCCAGAGGCCACTCGAGCAAGCCACAAACAAGCGAAAGCAGAAGCAACTCAACGCTGAGCTAGCCAAGTTAGCCAAGACATATTTGGACGCTATGTCGTTGATATGATGCATTCGCTGTTGAAGTCTTACTTGTTTTCAGGTACTTGAGGGCAAAACGCGCAGCCCGTGGTATTCTCTCTCGAGGCATAACTGCCAAGCAAGGGAGATCGAAGGTACTTTGGTGCGCCTTTTTCAGCTGACACGAGATCACCTCAATGTGATGACGAGACCTGCAAGCAGATCTGCCTGCAAGCCAACGAGAGGCGTTCCTTGACAATAAGAAGTGTTCAAAAGCGATGCTGAATCAGCCAAAATAAAACACTCAATCATTCAAACTTTATGAGTCAACAAAGCCGCACTGCGCCGTTTACCCGACTGTTGTGCAAGACTCTGTGTCGGACTTGTCACGCTTCACGCCCTGCCTCGGGATTGCTGCTGATTGCTGCAGGCTCACCTGCCCGAACCCAAACATCAGCAAAAGGTAAGGCAGTGCTTGTATTCAGAGCACCGTGGCAGATCGTTCTTTGTACTAGCGATATTAACCTCACTGTTCTGTTACAGGTAGCAACCGAGCTACGAATATTGCGTGTCAGTGGCTCTCCTAAGTGTTGGCTGCAACTCAAACGGCAGCAGCTAAGCAGCGGACTTGACCCTCTCTTAGACTGTCAGCTTCTTGACCGTGACCGTGACTGAAGAGGTTGACTCCCAAGTAAAGATATACGTATCCCATCATGGGAAAGGCCAAGCCAGCCAAGCACACAGCAGCCGAGTTGGCAAAGAAGGCCAAGGATGCATTGCAGAACAAAGGAGGTGGGAATGCTGGAAAGGCAGACAGACTTGGAGGCAAGGTTGGCCATGCTAAGTACAAGTGCCCTATATGCGCTCAGCAAGCCCCAGATCTGAAGAGCATGCAGTTACATCATGACTCAAAGCATTCCAAGGTACCATTTGATGCTGAGAAGTGCACAAATGTTCATGAAGCAGCAGGCGGAGTGACAACAGCTGGTGTTGCTGTTCGCGGCAGCAAAAAGAAATAGGTCTGCTGAGCAGTTCACATGCAGCTGCGTTACCGCTGTACACCTTCAGGTATGCGTCACATGTTTCTTCGTATGCACTGCTGACTTCCGAGAGCAGCTTTGTGCGTTGGTGGACCTGAAATGTTGATCAAAATTGACATGACCAAGATGTTAGCAAATAGGCAAAAGCAAATAAGCACTGAAGATGCCAGTCTTACATTTATTATTTTGAAAGCTTAGTGTAGGAATGTTCAAACGTCTTCTGTACCTTTGTTGTTACAGATTGTATAGCACTACAGATACAGCACACAGCCATCTGATTTGTGTTTGCTGCCCATATTTAGCGATGATGGTATGAAATGTATTGAATTCATTGCGGTATCACATGTTTCAGTGAAAAGAACTACTCTTCTTGACCATGGCATGATGCTGCAGCTGGCATGGTTTTGCCAGTACATGTAAGCACTACCTGGTCCCCAACTGACAAGCAGTTGATTGGTGTTCATGCCTCAAGATAACAGCTGCCCCGTGCTTGTGCACTCAGCCCAGATTTTGAGCAATTGTCCTCAGCACGCTATATTGACCAGTGCCAAATGCTGATGCCTGTCAGGCGTACATGTGGATCAACAGCAAAGCTGTACAGCATCTTTTGTGCTATTCCAAGCAGCGCAGGTGCCTCACTTGACAGTGTAATTGCTGTAATCCTTCTCAGGGTCATACACCTCCCACCTTGATGCAGGAAATATGTGCTTACTCTTGTCGTACCAGTGACGTGCACACACCTTGCCTGTAGAAACAGTTGAAGCAGTTTATGGACCGCCTCACAGGACTGACAGAAGCCAGTGCTGGACATTCCATCCACAAGGACCATAGCTTACAGCAGTTGCTGAATAATCCATGTTAATGTGTATACATACGTATGGAGTCTGCTGCGCCAATCATAAGTCTTGTGCTGACTGGTGATGCCACATGATGTGTGCTGTCAACAGTTGCATCAAAACTGTAAGCCTTACCTGCATGCGATTCCTCCTTCTCTACATTGGCATTGTGCTCCAGCCGTACATCATCATAAACATCAAAGTGAAACAGAGGACCGCTCTTTCCCCTGGCCTTGGAGATGATCAAGTCGTAGAAGGAAAGATTGTGCGGCAGTACCAGATCTTCCTTCACGTACATCAGGTTGCTGACTGATGTGGACCTGCATGATGTTAATCTCTTGTCAAATGTGTATTGCTTGCTCTGATGTCGCGGTCTGACCTTACGATATGTCTGAGATGCAATTGCAAGGATTTATGAGCAGGGGCTTGGGGTCATGCCTGATTAGGCAATGTCATAAGTCAAGGAAGTGTACAAGGCTACTATTCAAGTGTGTCAAGAGAAGTCACTATGCAGGTGGTATGATCTTCCAAGATGATACCAACCTTAAGGTTACAATGCTCAAGTCCTCAACGACTGGCAGAAACGTCTGCATCCTTAACATCAGCAGGCAGATGGCAAACTGTCGCAAGTGATTGATAGGGCGACATGCAGCATCAACAGCGACCGTTGGGTGACCTCACCTGATTTCCCTGAACTCTTCACTCAGCTGCAGTTTGACAGCCTTGAGAAACTGACTAATGGTATCACCCTTCCTGACCACCACTTGTCGGCGGTGGCCTGTGCCATCCCAGTAACTGTAGGTGATCTGCAGCGGTTCATTCTTCACTACCTGTCTGCCAGCCAAGACACACGTCAATGGGCATCCAAAGGTGTCCATCGGCAAACAGGACAATCCACTGCATGCCATGCAAGTTTCAACATATGTGCAGATTGAGTGATGAAGGCCAGGTGTCCAGGGCAGAGGGCCATACAAGCAACAGACAGCTGGAGTGTATATGCATGCAGGTATGCATGGTGCAGATCAGCTTGACAAACAGTGTATGTGCGGACTGGGACACCACAGCATGAGGCCTGTAACACCAGTCTGAACATATGCTGGTGTGCTGCACAATGCACACCTGTTGCCGTAATTCGTATTCCTGCTTCAACTGCTCCCGCAGGTGCTGTTCCTGTTGCTCACGCTCTTTGTCTGGCAGAAAGGCTGTATGAGTGGAAGGATCCTTGCCAATGCCAGAAATCTTTGCAGCTTTAGAATTCTGCTTTGCAGACAATTCTGTACCCTCGTCCTGCAGAGGCAACCTGTTTGTTTATATGCCACTCATGGCCATGTCAAGCAATGCGCAATAGCTAAGCCCATGCTGAAGCAATCAACACACAGGAACCATGAATTGTGGCCACTGTCTGAGAGCACAAATGCAACAGCATATGAAACATGGCCGAGACACAATGTTAAGCAGTCCTGCCACATAATTTGATCACTGCATGTAGGGCAATGCTGCCCATCAGTGGAAATTATTGGCGTCGCATTTTGCTGGGCATGTTTGTATGAGAGTGCATTTGATGGATACAGAGGTTTGTTTCATGCATACAAGCAAACTTGGGATATGAAGTAGTCTCTGCCAACATACCGCTTCCTCTTCCACATCATCTGCAAATGACAGCTTTGTTTTTGATGCAAGCTTGGCCTTCTTTGCCTGTTTCTCTTCCTTGACCTGCAGACCATGATGATTGAGCATGATGGCAGCTGCTGTATTCGTGGTGTACTTGGTTACCTTAGCAGCTGCTGTTATACCTAGTGGTCAGATCTGCGAGGCGATGATGAGAAAGTATATACCAGCGGGTGAACACAACCAGTGCTGTGTAAAGAACCTGCAGCAAGGGATATACCTTGTTTGCTATTTGAACCTCCTCGCGCTTCCTTTTGTCCTGGTGAGCTGCTATTTGCTCTTGAAGCGTCCTCTGCTTTTCTGCAAACTCTGCTCGAGTCACCAATCCGACTGTCTGCTGGCCTATAGCTGCTTCTAGAGTCTGAAAGGAACACTAGCGTTGAGGGAAATTGTTTGCGAGGCTGATCAGGCCCTGACAGAGCTGCAGCCCCTCAAGCGCTTACTCACCTCTACAGCCCCTTTGCCAAATTGACGGAAGCCAGCTGCGCTGACGTTTGCATCCCGTTGCTGTTTCTCAGCTTCGCGGTTCGTCCTTTCCTCCTCGAGTTGCTGTTCTTGACGTCTTATGCGCCTGACATCTTCACCAGACCCAACATACCCTTGCAATCCCATCAGGCAGTCTCTAAGTGCGCCTCAAACGGTGTGATGCAGAGCTGCAGGGCTCTCCCTGATGAAGTTGCGAAGCCCTCTTATTATAGCCCGTAGGTGTAAGGTTTGGCAGACCGGTAACCCTGTGCTGAAAGGCTTCAGACAGCCCAGTCGCACAATTCTTTAATCTTAAGAGGGAATCAACACAGAAGAAAGAGTAAAAGGCCTCCACCGGTGAGTCTCTGTCCTGTGTGAGCGGGAGACCCAATGCAACTGTGCGATGTTTGCTGTCTGCATGGCATCCTGGTCTGTATACAGACGTCTTGCAATGGGCTCAACGCCTGTATACAAGTTGCAAGAACCAAGTAAGGTACCCGCTCGTCAACTTGTGGCCAAGCAGCTGCAGGTTGCTGCGAGAAATGGCGCATTGCCAAACAATTCGTTGACCGCTATATGCAATGCAACTCTGTCTGTTGTAGAACTAGCAGCTTCAAGCTGGGGTTCAAACTCATAATGACTCATCAGTTGCATATAATGCACGTCCTTGATATCATGGAGCAATAATTAATTGCTGAGGGCCGAAGCCTCAGCACTGACCGTAGTACACCGTAACTTGGCACATACATACCAAAATACGTAGTGCTTACGCGGTTTATACGCGGTGCGCGGTACATGCGGGAGTAGCGTTTTGAATTTATTTTTCCAGGGTCGAGGACGTACGGTAGGGTTTTGACCTAACGTGCGTTCAAACACCGAATGCATGCCGCGCGCGCTCAAAGACATACTTGGGTGCAGCGTGCACATCATAACCTGTTCTATTGTTGTCTGTCGTTGCAAAAAGATTCATTTGCGCGTCTGCTGTCAGCGCTACATTGTGTGCTTCGCGACGGCCGATCAAATACAGCTCTTGTAGAAACCGCGAACTTGGTCGAGGCCGTCGTGCGCAGGCTGTCGCACAGCAGCAATCATGGGGAGGGTTGCGTGGTTGTCGGCTATTGTGTTGATCGGCCTGTCTCAGGTGAATCAGGCATCGACTTTGCGGCGGACGGCTTTTGCGATCGCTTCGGAGCCCTCTCTTCACCTGCTGCCTGCTGGCTATCTGCAGGTTGACGCTCAAGGAGCGCCAGCAAGCAGTCCATCCTCAGCTGAGGACATCGTCATGAAAGATCTCATTGTGCTATGTCCGATCAATACCACCATGGAGGTGCAGAGCTTGAGCATACAGAGCATGGAGCCCACAGATACGACTACGCAGACCAACACAGAATACGCCAGCTACCTGTACACGTCCGTCAACGCTCTTGGCGGTCTTACGACGTGCACCAGTACAGAATCACCGATAGCGGCAGGTATACTAGCCGGCTGATCACTGCACTTTCGCCTCTGTCAGTGGGTTTCGCCGTGGCAGGCTGTGTGACGAGCTCACCAGAAGTGCGCGAGGGGTCATGACATTGGGGGCAAGTGACGTTGCTGACGTTCATACCTGACTGCAGGAAGTACAACTGCTTTGCCTGGTGATAGTGGCAGCTACGTCATATACCAAAACAACAACACTCTGCTTGTCTCTGCCGGAGGCCATAATGAGAGCATTGATGTCCCATCAGGAGCAAAGGTAGGCTTTGCTTGAATATTTGGACTGTCTGTTGTGCTCACCGCTGCAAGCTGAGCTACTGCAGGACTGTTGTCCTGCAGTAGCTCAGCTTCACCTTGCTCATCTTGGCTTTACTGCAGAGGTGTTCTGTGTGCAAAATGGCAGTGATTGTTGCCTTTGTTTGCAGATGCAAGCGCCAGCAGATCCTGACTCATCTGTGGCACATGCAGCTATACATGCTTTGCACTGAACCACACTTGCCTTGTCCTTTACAGGTGACAGCATGTACCGCTGGACAGACATATGCCATCAATGTATACTTTGGCAACAACATTGAGTCCCAGGTCATCTTCAGTATCTCCACAGGCTGCTGGGCAGCTTGTGCCGGCAACACCACCCTCAGCTCCATCTCAGCTGTCACTGGCGCTGATAACTCTGGAGACACAGCCTATGCGTCACAAGCAGGCATCCCTCTGCCAAGCAACTACACCCCTGTGGCCGCTGTGGCTGAGGACCCCATGAACACCAACCCCTGCCTGGGTCAGGACGCTGGCTATTACAATGGCATGACATCCACCTTCTTTGCTGATGTGTACCCAGCTGACTCCACCTCCAAGGATGACTTCCCTCTGGACTTTTCGGGCGCCGGCAATTTCACCAGGTACAGCAATTTCCAGGTTTATTGCAAGCTATAACTGGATGCTTTATTGATGTACTGGTGACTAAGAGCTCTCAGGCTTGCTGTTGTGCACCATTTATGCAACGCATAAGTTGTCTTCATTTTCATGCAGGCAGTTGCCATAATCATTGCCAGGTTGCAGCATGTCTGCTTTCCTGATCTGAGTTGCATAGAGTTGCTTTGTGCCTTTGCCCATCCTTAGCAGCTTCATGTGCGATCAGCCTGCTGATGCCGGGCATAGGTAGTTGCGCGGCATGGTTGTGATTCTGAACGTGTTGCCCTGCTGGGTAACTTTTGCTGACTCAGCTGGCATCACATACTGCTACAATGTTGATTGAGCCTGACTACCAAAAAGCTTATGATGCTTGTTTTGCAGGTGTGACTGCCCCAATCAGAAGGCCATCAACTCCAGCTGGCCTGGCACTCCTTCCCTCCCTGTGACTTCCACTTTCAACTTCACCAACAACTTTGGTGTCGTCATGACTGGCGAGTTCCTTGTGGAGCGTCCCCAGGACGGTGTGACTGGTGAAACAGCTGCCCTTTTCCCCACAGCCTCAGACTACCATCTGGTCTGTTTGCAGCATGACGACTCCGCCTCCATGGTCATTGATGGCACCAACTACTACAGCTCAGACTCAGCCACCTTTGAGATTGCCGGCTACAAGCAGTACTGTGTGCCCATCACCATGGCCCCAGGGTGGCATAACCTCACCCTAACCTATGGCAACACCCCTCTGGACCTGTACTCTGTGTTCCGCTTCTTCGTCATCAATGCTGATGCCGTCTCTGTTGTGACCAATAATGGCACCCAGTCATATGAGATCACATGGGATGGCGAGGGCACCTGCTGCACAGGCTCATCCACTGACAGCTGCATCTCCCCGCTTGACTGCTGCAAGTTCAGGGGCACTACTCCCTGCTCTGGTGCTGCTGCTCCTAGTCCAACTATTGCGCTGACCCCTGTGCCCACTCCATCTGTCACCTCACCTGGTGCACCTGTCTCTCCCACCACAGTCCCTGTTGTCACCAGCCCGGCAACCACTGCTGCTACCCCAGTTGCCACCCCATCACCCACTGTGGCCACCCCAGTTGCTACACCAGCACCCACTGTGGCCACCCCGGTTGCTACACCAGCACCCACAGTAGCCTCCCCAGTTGCCACCCCAGCTCCCACTGTGGCCACCCCGGTTGCTACACCAGCACCCACAGTAGCCTCCCCAGTTGCCACCCCAGCTCCCACTGTGGCCACCCCGGTTGCTACACCATCACCCACAGTAGCCTCCCCGGTTGCTACACCAGCACCCACAGTAGCCTCCCCAGTTGCCACCCCAGCTCCCACTGTGGCCACCCCGGTTGCTACACCAGCACCCACAGTAGCCTCCCCAGTTG
>JAABUO010004940.1_pt1 | contig 15658 bp, 12 predicted proteins | sample 5559291 | NCBI WGS metagenome assembly JAABUO01 (sample SAMN10711878, study PRJNA513372) | rock metagenome | isolation source: Antarctica rocks | place: Antarctica: Victoria Land, Finger Mt sud
GCTCACCCTCTCAACGTACGCGCACGTCATTCCCGCGATGCAGGAAGCGGCATCGGATGCCATCGGCGCGGCACTGTTCGGTGAAGCAAACACCGACGGCGAAAACGGTGGTGAAGCAGCGGTGAAGCAATTGCCTGAAAACACAAAAACCGTCGGGTGACGGTTCGCGTTTATGGCGTTGGGATGGGGTAAAAGTGGAGCCCTGAATCGGACTTGAACCGATGACCTCATTCTTACCAAGAATGTGCTCTACCAACTGAGCTATCAGGGCCGATGCGCGTGGTACATGGTGGGCAGGGAGGGATTCGAACCCCCGTAGGTTTCCCAACTGGTTTACAGCCAGTCCCATTTGGCCGCTCTGGTACCTGCCCAATGTTTCTCGTTCGATGGAGCCGACGGCCGGACTTGAACCGGCAACCTACGGTTTACAAAACCGTTGCTCTGCCATTGAGCTACGTCGGCGCGTCACTCCCGTCGGCGTCCCGGCCGCAGTGCAGAGTATACGGTGCGTGTCGCCGAACGGTCAAGCGGATCGAAATACGTGCCGGGCGATTGATTGCGTGCGTCCGGTGGAGATGGTAGCGTGACGCGCAGTGCGACGACGGAGATGACCCGGACACCGCGTGGGGAGGGAGCACGAACGGATGGCAGTAGCGCCCGGTGGCATTACGGGGTACGCGCGCACCGTCCGTGCCTTCAGCCACGACATGCGCCTTTACATCCTTTTTACGCTGATCGGCTACCTCAACATCGGCGTCTTTCAGGTTCTCTACAACCTGTATCTGAATCGGATCGGCTTGCATGAAGATTTCATTGGCGCCTTCACGGCGGTCAACACCATCGCCATCGCCGGCGCGGCGCTGACGATTGGCCCAATCATCAATCGGTACGGCCCGTGGATCGTCATCGTCTTTGGCTTCACGATCTTCTGCATCACGAGCGTTGGCCTGACCCTGTCGAACACTCCGCTGATCCTGCTCGTCTTCGCCGGGTTGCAGGGGATTGGCACCTCGTTCTTCTCGAACCCGACGATGCTGATCGTCCTCGAACGGACGACGAATGAGACGCGGCAGCATGCCTCGTCCATCGTCTACTCATCGCAGGCGTTCAGCGGCACGCTCGGCAACCTCGGTGGCGGCCTGCTGCCGAAACTGTTCTTTCTCGTTTTTCCGGCGCTGACGACGGGTTCGGTCGGTTCGTACCGCGCGACGCTGCTGGTCGGCGTCGTGGTCGCGGGATTGGCGCTCATCCCGCTCCTCCGCATGCGCCCCACGACGGGTGAACCGCGCGGCGAGATGGCAGGCATCCGGCGGCAAATGACCGTCGAGGCGAGGAAGGAGCCGGGAACGCGGCGCGCCGATTTTTATGTCTTCATCATCTCTGGCGGGTTGCTCGCCGTCGCCTCCGGTGCGGTCATCCCCTTTTATAACGTCTACCTCACGCGGCTCGGCGCGAGCACGCAGGTCGTCGGTTGTATCTACGCGGCAGCGGCATTGGTAGCGGCGGTCGTCGGCCTGACGGGGCCGGTCGTCGCGGCGAAATTCGGCGCGCTGAGGACGGTCGGTGTTCTACGCATCTCGCCCTTACCATTGTTTGTTGCGATGATCTTCGTGCCCCATCTCGCGCTAGCGATCCCGGCCCACGCGCTGCGCGTCACGAGCATCAACATGTCGTGGCCGATTGACTCGACGTTTATCGCCGATCTTCTACCGGCGCGGCAGCGGGCATACGTCTTCAGCATCCGCTCCGTCCTGTGGAACGGTGGATGGGCGGTGACGAGTATTATCGCGGGCCGCGTGATCCGCGCGACCGACTCATACATGACGGTGTTCGTCGTCTACTCGATTTTCCTTGTTCTCAGCGTCGGACTGTTCCAGATCTACTTCCAGCGCCGCCTCGCCGAACGGGCGCGACTGGGCCCTGGCGCGGCGGTGCAACCGTCACGGGCGTGATTTTCCGAAACGAAGGAGATGAAATGCGTGGCTGCCTGATTTTCCTGACCGCAATTGTCCTCGGCGCGGCTATTGCGCTCGCGACCATCTATTTCTTCGTTACGCGTCCGACGCCGACGCGGGTCGCGGCGACGACGATACCTGTCAGCACGGTCGCGGCGGGTAATTTCGACACGAAGGTGAATCAGATCATCGCCGCGCCTCGCAACACCGATGTGACGATCGAATTGACCGACGCGGAACTAACCTCGAAGTTTGCGCAGACGGTGAACGCGAATCGTGATGCCATCGGCGCGGACATCCAGAACCCGCAGGTCTCCGTGCATGATGGGCGTGTCTTCGCGGGCGGCAAGGTGAAGAGCGACAGTTTCCCCGTACGTGTGGATCTCGTCGTTGTCGCGGTGCCGACAGCGGAGAATGGGAAACTGATGCTCCGTGTCGAGCGGGTCGAGAGCGGCCGCTTCCCGCTGCCGAGCAGCATCACCGATCAAATCGTGTCGGATGTCCAGAACGACGCGCTCATCAACGACAACCTGCCGATCTACGTGGATCGCGTCGAAGTCCTGAATGGCAAACTGCGTCTGACAGGGCGACCAAAGTAGCGTCGAGTAACGAGAAGGGCCAAGTCCCTCGTTACTCGTTACTCGCTACTTCCCCCTTACCGCCACCACCCGCCGCTGCGGATGAGATCGTTGCCGAGCAGACCTTCGAGGACCGGCAAGGGGTTGCCTGTGAACTCGGGGTGGTACTCCAACCGCGTCCGCTCGAAGTACTGGACGGCATACGATTTGCCATCATCGGCGTTCTTCTCGATGATCGGCTCGCTGATCGGGTAGCCGAAGACCGGCAGCCCGCCGCCCTGCTTCCAGAACTGGAGGAATGGCCCGGTGAGCGTGTGCGAGGTCTCCGAGAAGTACATGCCGGAGAAGGGCGGCGGGGGCGGTGGCGTGGGTACGAGCGTCGGCAAGGGGATGGGCGTCTCGGCCTTCGACGCGCCCGGCGTGCCGCTCGATGGCTTTGTCACCTTTGGTGTCGGCGATGGCGTCGGGGAGGGTGTCGGCATGGGGGTGGGCGTCGGTGGTGGCCGCGTCGGCACGCCGGGAGAGGGAAAGTAGACGTCGCTCTCCAATACCGGACGTGGCACGGTCGGGAACGTGCGCGTGCGCGTCGTTACGTCACCGAGCAGGGTGAGGAGCACCTCGTTGGGCGTCCCTGCGAACTCGTCATGGAACTCGAACCGCGCCCGCTCGAAGATCTGCACGACGTGACCCGCCGAGGTATAGACACTCGTGCGCGGCAGACCAAATCGCTCAAGGCCGCCGTTACGCTCCCAGTAGAGGCGGAATGGCCCGGCGATCCAATGTTTGGTCTCCGGGAACCACTTTGCGTCGGCGGCAGTCGGTTTGTTCGGGTCTTCCGGCGCGGTGGGAAGCGCGGCCGGGCGTGCAATGCTCGCATAGGCGCGCAGTGCGTCCTTGCGTGGCCACGGTTCGCCGGGATGATCGCCCTCGCGACGGAAGGCGAACAAGCCCCAATGCGTCTCCTGGTTTCCTTCCGTGAGTGTGAAGTCCTCCAGTTTAAACCAGAAGGCGCGTTCAACGATGTCGTGCATCTTGTTGAGCGCCGTGAGCGTGTCGTTGAGAAAGGCCGATTGTTTCGCCTCATCGTCCGTGACGGGGATGATGCCGGACTCCGGCACGGTGGGAGCAGCCGCTTGCATGCCGAACTCGGTGATCCAGATCTTCTTGAATCCTTCGCCAGCCTGCTCCATCACGGTGTGCATGTCGCGCACATGGCCGGGGATGTCGAACGCTTTTAAGTCGTATGGATGGTCCGCGACGGCATCCCACGGTGCACCGCCTCGCCCCTTGATGATGGGCGAGTTGTACACCTGCCGCAGGTACGGGACATCGTAATTGTCTGGGTAGGCGCCGGGGGCGTTGATGAGACCACCGAGCAGGACGGGCACGTTCGGGTTGATGCTCTTGAGGCGTGGGTAGGTGAGCGACATGATCGCCGCCATCCGGTCGGGAAAGATGCGCTGCTGCTGACCCTTGGTGATGAAGTCTAATTGCGTATTTGCATTCGGTTCGTTGACAATCTCCCATCCGTTGACGTACCCCGCGTAATGCCCGGCGATCTCCGCCGCGCGATCCGCGAAGCCGCGAATGAACGGGTTGGAGCCGTCCGACTGGTCAACGGGATCGTTTATCTTATTGAGGGCATAGGTAGGATTTGTATCCCGCACGATGCCATAGGAGAGGAGGCCGAGCACGTTCATATTGTAGCGTTTGCAAAGATCGGTGAGGAACCAGTCATATTTTTCATAGGGTATCCTGCCGGCGCCGACTACGTCGCCGTATTCGGAGAAGAACTCGATCCGCACCCATTTCGCGCCGTCCGCCGCCATCTCTTTGACAATATTCTCCAGCACTGCCTTGTTGACATCGTTGTTGAAGTGGATGGTATCAGTGTTCCACTCGTAATACGGATCGCGCCCGACGACGCCGAAGAATCCGTCGCGGTCTGGATACGGATCGGTCAACGCGGCGGACGCCGGGGTAGGCGTTTGCGCCACCGGAAGCAATGTGAGGATAAGAAGTAAGACGAGAACCGCGCTTCGGCGCAATCCGCGACGATCGCTTAAAACCATTGACAAATAACCCTTCCCTTAGACCCGCTCCCCACCAATGACTTCACCGCACGAACAACCTGTACGGTTGCGACCGGTATCGGATTGTGCATGCAGGCCGCAAAACATGCAAACTGGTACACTGGCACGGACGGGCGGATAGGCCTGGAGGGGTACACTGCATGACTATTCAGGACCGCGCTTCGTCTGACCCGGCAATGCAGGAGCGCACATCGCTCCTGCGGCACGTTGCTCGACTCGACGCGCTCCACCGGATTCACCGCGCCGCCGCCTCGACGCTCGACCTCGTCCCCATGCTCGAAATGGTGGCGATAACCGTTGCAGAGGTGATGCGGAGCGATGCATGCAGTGTCTATCTGCACGATGAGGAGCGCGAGCGCCTCATTCTTTCGGCCGTTGTCGGGTTGCCCACAACGGCGATTGGTCGGACGATGCTCCGCGTTGGAGAGGGGATCACCGGCCTCGCAGCGCGGGAGCAAACAATCATCGCCACGCCGGACGCGCACACGCATCCCGCGTACACTCCCGTGCCGCTCCTCGATGACGACCACCTGCACGCGCACATTTCCGTGCCAATGTTCCTGCCTGCCGTTGGCCGGTTGATCGGCGTACTTAACCTGCATTTCCGCGATCACCGCATACTGGGCGATGACGATCTCGCCTTTCTCACCACCGTCGCGGGCGAACTCGCCATCGCGATTGACCACGCGCGGCTCTACCAGGCGACCGATATCGCGCTCCATCGGAAGGTCGCCGAACTCCAGACGCTCCAGAAAGTCACGGCGGTCGTCACGAGCACGTTGGACCTGACGCGGGTGCTGGAGACGATCGCGGAGCAGGCGGCAGTGCTCGGCCAGGCGGATGTGGTGAGCATGTACGAACTCGGGCCGGACGGCGAGAGCCTGACCTTTCTCGCTGGATACGAGGCAACGCGCGGCGAGGGCGCGCCGGTGCGTGAGGAGATGCGGAAGGAGGCCGTCCGGCGAGCGATGCAGGTCTCCACGCTCGATCCCGACTGCCGACTGCCGACTGCCGACTGCCCGGATGACGGCGCGGGCGAGGGAACGGTCTTCTGTATCCCGCTTCGGACCGCGCACGGCATGATTGGCGGTATCTGCCTCCATTTCGATGCGGGGAATGGCCCAAGCCGCGATCAGGTTGATCTCCTGGAATCCTTCTGCAACACCGCCGCCATCGCCATCGAGCAGGCGCGGCTGTACGACGACGCGCGCCGGTCGCTGACCAGCAAATCGGCCTTGTTGCAGGAGATGCATCACCGCGTCCGCAACAACTTGCAGACGGTCGCCGCGCTCCTCTCGATGCATGTCCGGCGGGCAGGTGAACAGGCATGGGCATTGCCGCTTAAAGAAGCCGTCAACCGTATCCGCTCCATCGCCGCCGTGCATGACCTCCTGACGCGCGAAGATATTGGAATCACGACGGTCAATGAGGTAGCGAAACTCGTCACCAACGAGGCTGCGACGACTCTTCTACCGCCGGGCGCGGAGTACGAGTTCATCGTCGCGGGCGAACCGGCGGAAGTCTCCTCGCGTGAGGCGACGGTGCTGGCGATCCTGATTAATGAACTGGTCGCAAATGCTGTCCTGCATGGACTCGAAGGGCGCATGCGCGGCGTCGTCAAGGTGCATATTGGCTTGTTGGACGGCCAGATCACGGTGCGCGTCGAGGACGACGGTAAGGGGTTCCCACCCGGCTTCCGCGCCGAGGTAGATGGCGGTCTCGGCCTGCAAATCACGCAGAACCTCGTCGCCACGGACTTGCGTGGCACGGTCTCGCTGGAGCCAAGCCCGCTCGGCGGCGGGGCGGTCGTCCTCACCTTCACGCCACGCCTCGGTGCATAGGGCTTGCTTGGCGTTGCCTGACGACTGTCGTCTACTCTTCGTAACCGAACATCGGCGGTGCCGACGGTAGGATAGGCTCACCGCCCGTCTCGCGTCGCAGCCATGCTCGGATGTCCGGCGCGTGGTCGGTATGCAGATGCACGAACGAGTACCCCAGCAGCGCGGGTCCGATGGGCAGGTCGCCCAGCCAGGCGAAGCGGTCGGGCGTCAGGAGGTCGTCGGTCGGCATCGCCGCTACCGCCGCGTCCAGCGCGTCGAACTGCGCCGCTGTCTCCGCGAGCACCTCGGTGGCGGGCCGATCTTTGTTGCACGCTGAAAACCAGGCATTGATGGCGTCCGTGTCCCTGTCCTCCTCCAGACCTGCGGGCCACGGATGGGCGGGTGGCCCTGCTCCTCGGTATGCGGCCTCCAGACGGGCGACGGTCAATCCACGCCAGCCATTGAGATGCGCCGCCATGTCCTTAAATGTCCATGGCCCGTTGTTGGCACCGGAACGATCCATCAGCCCCGCTTTTTCTACCGTCGTGACGAGGGCGTCCCAGTAGCGGCGCTCGGCTGCGAGAGCGGCGAGCAAGTCGGCTTTCGTCGGTGTCCTGTCCGGCATCGCCTTCTCCCTCTTATCGGACCGTAGTGCCCGCGCCCGCCGTGACTGCACCAATGCGCCATGCCGCTTGCCCTGCTGTCTGGCATGCTGCAAGGAAGCCATCCACGGCCTCCGACGCGAGGCAGAGCAACAGTCCGCCGGATGTCTCCGCCTCCCACAGTGTTTGGCGGGTTACGTCGTCCACCGTGTCTCCGAAGGTGACGTGCGCGGCGAAGTAGTCGCGATTGCGGACGCTGCCGCCGGTGCGAATCTCTTGCATCGCGTACTGCCGCGCGCCGTCCAGCCACGGGAGGGCAGCGGCATCAATAATGATCGCGACGCCGCTTTTCGTCGCGATCTCATCGGCATGGCCGAGCAGGCCGAAGCCGGTGATGTCTGTACCCGCGCGGACGCCTGCCGCGACAGCGAGGCGCGACGCGACATTATTCAGCCGCTTCATGCTGGCGATTGCCGCCGCGAGGTGCGCGGGATCGGCACGTAGGTTTTTCGCCGCTGTCGTGATTGTGCCGGTGCCGAGTGGCTTGGTGAGGACGAGCACGTCGCCGGGGTTGGCTGCCGCTTTCGTGATTATCCGGTCGGGATGGACGACGCCGGTGACGCTGAGTCCATACTTCGGCTCGGCGTCACGGATCGTGTGACCACCCGCGATCACTGCGCCGACTGAGGCCATTGCATCCGTGCCGCCCTGAAAGACGCGTGCGAGCAGATCGGCGCTCAGGTCTTCCGGCCACGCCGCGACATTGAGCGCGAAGCGGACTTCGCCGCCCATCGCGTAGATGTCGCTCATCGCGTTCGCGGCGGCAATCGCGCCGTAGTCATACGCATCGTCCACGACGGGCGCGAAGAAGTCCACCGTCTGCACGATGGCGAGATCGTCTGTCAGCCGATAGACCGCCGCATCGTCGCTCGTGTGAAGGCCGACGAGTAGTTCCGGCGGGACGGCAACCGCCGCGAGTGGCGCAAGGACAAGAGCCAGGTCCCCTGGCCCGAGTTTGGATGCTCAACCCGCGCAGGCGGCAAGCGTCGTCAGGCGGATTTCATCCCGCGTGTGCATTGGCTCCTCCTTCCCGCGTTATCGCGCATTCATCGGTCGTCAGTGTCACTCTATCAGAAGTGTGGCGGGTGGGCGATTATTCCGGTGGGGAGTATCTGTTCAGGGATGAGGGGACGCGGTATGCTCTCGTCATGATTGACCTGAAGAACGCTAGCCGCGCGGAGTTGATTGCGCTGATCGTTTCCCAGCATGAAACGATCGCTCGGCAGGAGCGGGTGATCGCCGCCCAGCAGGAGCAGATTGTCGCGTTGGAAGCAACGGTAGCGCAGTTGACCACGCGGGTCGGGGAGTTGCTGGCGGCACTGGCGGCGATTCGTGACGAGCCTCCCGGTGGGACAGGACGATCACAGAGGATGCCGGGCCTCAAACCCGCCCCCACAAAGGCACGTCCGCCGAAGCAGCCACGCAAAGGGCGGGGACAGCAGTTCGTCCGGCAGCGGATGGAGCCGACGGTGCGGGTGTTCCATGCCGTGGAGTACTGCCCGACGTGTAGCGTGCTGCTGATTGGCGGCAGCGTCAAACGGACGCGGGAAGTGATCGAGGTACCGCTCGTGCCCGCCGTGGTGACGGAGCATGTCTCCCTCGAACGGTGCTGTCCGCACTGTCACACGCGGCATACTCCGGCGGTGGCGTTGACGGGCGAAGTGGTGGGACGGCAGCGGTTCGGCGTTGGGCTGGTCAGCCTGATCGCGACAATGCGCGAGGAAGGGCGGCTGCCGATTGCGACGATTCAGTGCGGGTGCCCTCTGGGCAGCATGGCGACGTTTCATGCCGTGTCGGTCAGTGTCGGAGCGATTGTCGGGATGCTGCGGCAGGTGGCACGGGCGGGCGGGCCAGCGGTTGAGGCGATTCGGGCAGAGATTCGGGGCAGTCCAGTAGCGCATGGCAACGAGACCGGCGGGTGCGAAGACGGCGTCAACGGCTACGTCTGGACCTTCTGCACGCCGACGGCGCAGTATTTGACGCGGGGCAGCCGGGGTGGGGCGATGGTGGACGCCGTACTGGGCGACGAGTTCGCCGGGGTGCTGGTGAGCGACTTCTATGCGGGGTATGCGCACTAGCCGGGGGTGAAGCAGAAATGCTGGGCACATCTCCTGCGGGATGTGCATGACCTGCGCGTGGCGCATGCCGAGGATGCGAGCGTCGCGGCATGGGCGGCGGGAGTGCATGATCTCTACGCGCGGGCGGTAGCGTGGAGGGGTGCGCACGCGGATGAGACCGAAGCGGCGCGGCGGCAGGCGGAGACGGCGTTCATGCAGGCATTACGGGCGGTTTACGCACCATACATTGAGCGGCAAGTACCCCAGCGGGTACTCAGTCAACGGATGGCGAAACATCTCAACGAGTTATTCGTCTTTGTGCGCGAGCCGACGGTACCGTCGGACAACAACGAGGCGGAACGGGCGCTGCGACACCTCGTGACGAGCCGGAAGATCAGTGGGGGCACACGCTCGGCGGCGGGGAGCGCGACAAAGATGACGCTCGCCTCACTGTTCGGGACGTGGCGGCGCACGGGCAGCAACCCGTTTCGTGCCTGCCGTGCCCTCCTCGTTTCCCCCTAACCCTGAACAGATACCGCATAACGGTTTTTAATCGGCGGCGAGTCGGCCTTCAGTGACGGGCGCTCGCGCTTCGGTGCGCTCTTTGCGAGCGAGGATGAGGAGCGAGGAGCCGAACGGGAGGCGCGGCACGCGATGGAGCAGCCGCCGTTCAAGGCGCGCGATACCGAGGAGCGTGCGATTGACTGGCGCGGCGGGCGGCGTGATGTCGGAATGAGCGGTCGCGGCGTCGAGCGGCTTCCGCCGGGAAAAGCGTCGCACAAGCCAGACAGCAGGCACGAGCGCCATATTCCAGTACGAGCAGCGCTCGACATGGAAGCCGTGCGCTTCGACGAGCACGCGCGCCTCTTTGGTCGTGTAGCGCCGCGCCGTGCGGACCGCGACATCATGCTCCCCCGCCAGCGATGAAAACGCAGGCACATTGAGGAGGAGCCGACCGCCCGGCCGGAGCACGCGACAGAGTTCATCGAGCGCAGCGGCTTCGATTGCCACGCCCGCGTCGGAGAGCACATCGAGCGAGACCGCCGCGTCGAAGGTTTCGTCGGGGAAGGGTAAGGCGACGAGTGAGCCTTGCGCCACGAGGCAATTGCGCCGCTCGCGGGCGATGCGGACGGCATGGGGGGCGAGGTCTATCCCGATCGCCGTTCCATACGGCATCAGTCGTTCGAGCATTCCCCCCGTGCCGCACCCGGCATCGAGCATCGTCAGGACGGCGCGCGGCATCGTATCGGAGAGGCGGAGCCAGTCCAGTACATACTCGCGGAGGGCGACGTACCACCAGAGGACCGTCTCGCTCTCGAACATCGCGTCGTGTTCATCGGTGCGCCACGCGCTCACTGTTGATCCGATGGCACAAGGCGCATCGTCTTCACCGCGCGTTTGGCGATTTCCGCCGCATCGGTACCCATCGGGTGATAGCGCACGCGCGACCACGGCAGCGCTTGATCGCGGTAGTGCTTCGACCGCGCACTGCCGGACTCGCCAACCGTGTTGCACGCGAGAGAATGCGTATCCTTTGATGGATCGCTGAGATCAACGAGCAGACGATACGAGGCGCCGCTAATCACCGCGAAGGGGTCAGCGAGCGTCCAGTACTGGCAGTTCAGCGTGTTGCAGTCGCCGCCGACCGGGATCGGGCCAACGTTAAGCAGGCGGGCGAGCGGTTTTGCACCCTGCGCGATCGGGTGCGTGAACGTGACGGTATGCACGGCGCCCCATTCCCATTCTGCCGGATACGGGCCGATCTGTGCAGTCAGCCACGCGACCGCCTCCGCGAAGGCGGCGATCAGTTCAGCCTCGCGCGTCGTCCCGATGAACCAGCCGAGGTCGTCACCCTGGCACAAGCGATCCGGCAGCGCCCAGTGGAACTCACCGAGGAACTTGGTCATCGCGTCCTTGGTCAGTTCCGGCGAGAGCCGCGCCCGGAAGACGCGCCGCATCCAGTTGTTATAGGTCACCTCCCAAATCGCCGCGCCGGGGCTATCCACCTCTGCGAAACCATCCCAGGCGCGCAGCAATTCGAGCGCGGCATACTCCTCGGCGGTCCAAGTGCGGGCCGTGTTGTCGAGGACGGCGAGGAGCGCGGGGCGGAGCGATTCGGCGTGCAGTACGTAGACATCCGCCTGCATCCGCCGCATGTCTTCCATCGTCAACCCATCGCGCCCGTCGAGCATCTGCCGGATGCGACGGACGCGGAAGGGCGAAGCATAGACGCCCGGCAGCGGATACGGGTAATCGTCCGCCTGAATTTGTGTGTTCGCCGTGGCGATGAAACCCTCCGGCGGATCGGCGAGTGCGGGTAACTCATCGAAAGGCACGAAGCCCTTCCACTCGTATGCACCCGTCCACCCCGGCACAGGGCGGATGCCGCACCCCGGCGGCCGGATCGGCGCACGCCCGACAAACTGATAGCCGATGTGATTCTCTACGTCCGCGAAGACGAGATTGAGGGCCGGGACGGCGATGCTCGCGCATGAGGCACGAAACTCGTCCGCCGAGCGGGCGCGCATCATGGTGAGCAGGCCGGTCATTTCGTCCGCGCCCTCCTGCCCGACCCACTTGAGGGCGAGGGCGCGCGTCTCATTCTTCGCCTCACCTAGTCCCGTGACAATCGGTCCATGGCGCGTGATGCGCGTCTCGTGCGACTCGGCATCCCGTTGTCCCTTGACCGGGATGACATCCACGATGCGATCCATCATCGCCCAGCCCGCTTCGGTGCGATAGCGGAGGCGATGATCCGGGTCAATTTCCTCGATGTAGAGATCGGTCTGCACATGCATCGTCGCGGTGATGCCCCAGGCAACATGATCGTTGTGGCCAATGGCAACACCGGGAACGCCGGGGATCGTTGCGCCTGCGGCATTGACGCCCGGCGCGGTCAGATGACACTCATACCAGACTGAGGGGATCGTGTAACCGAGGTGCGGGTCGTTCGCGAGCAGCGGCTTACCCGTCGCGGTATGCGCGCCGGAGACAGCCCAGTTGTTGCTGCCGGGAATCGTGGATGTGATGCCCGCGACGCGCGCCAATGTGTCGTTCACCGCGCCCAATCGCGCGCGGAACGCCGCGTACGCGGCGGGCGAGACGACCGGATCACCGGCGGTGCGCGAGCGGTCCTCATTGAAGAGCAGGGAGGCCCATTCCTCGCCAATCGCATCGCTGATCCGGTCGCGGAGCAGCAGCTTCTCGATAAATCCGTCCAGTGTCCAGCCCATAATCTTCAGGACGCCCATCGAGGCAGCGGCATCCCACGCCAGTGGCGCATAGCGACCAGCAACGAACTCCGCGCCAAGCAGTGGCTTCGTACGTTTCACATACGCATTCACACCTGCGGCATAGCGATCGAGCGCCAACTTTGTCTCGCCGGTGAGACGGGCTGCTTCCGCCTCCGACGCACGCCGGATGCCGAGGGTGAGCATGAATTTGTCCACATCGAGCGCCTGCGTGCCGACGATCGCCGCGAGTCGCCCGAATGCCGCCCGATGCAGAATGTCGAGGTGCCAGAGCCGATCTTCGGCTGTCGCGTAGCCCAAGCCGAACATCAGGTCGACAATGCTGTTCGCGCGGATATGCGGGATGCCATGCGGATCGCGCGCGACCTCGATTGGTTCGGCAGGGCCCGGCAGGGCGATGACGCGCTCGAAATCGCCGCGCGGTCGCTGCAATCGTAACAGCGCCGCACCTCCGGCGATCACGCCCGCACCGACAAGGAGCTGTTTCCTGTTTGGCACGCTTTTCCTCTTACTCGCTGTCTCGCGCGGCGGGTATCTGCCACACCGACGACGCCCCCGCGCGTGGATCAAGCGTACCGTGTGCGGTCGCGCGGGGCAAGTCACAAGCACAACTGCTGGCGTAAATGCCGTTGCGCAGCCACAACAGGTATGCTACACTGCGAAGGGCGCATGCATACGTACACCGTAGCACGCATCGGGAGTTCCCCAACGTTGTCAGTCGGATAGAGGAGTTTTCCACGTGGCAGATGTCAAGTGGTTGGGCAATACATGTTTTCGCATCAAGAGCCGCGAGGCGACGGTGCTGATGGACCCCGTCGCACGGGCGGGCGGCGTCTCCATGCCGAAGCAGAAGGCGGACATTGTCACCCTTTCCGTGCGTGGTTCCGCCAACGCGCTCGCACAGGTCGAGGGCGACTATACGCTCATTGACGGGCCGGGTGAATATGAAGTGCAGGATGTTTTCCTGTCCGGAATCCGCACGCGACGCAATGGCGCCGCCGAGCAAAAGGAATTCAACACCGTTTATCTCGTTGAAATGGACGAGATGATTTTTTGCCATCTCGGCAACCTGAGCAAATCGCTGACCGAGGCGCAGGTCGAGGCGATGGGTGATGTGGATGTCCTCTTCGTCCCGATTGGTGGCGAGGAGAGCCTCTCCCCCGCTGGCGCGACCGAGGTGATCGGCCAGATCGAGCCACGCCTCGTCATACCGATGCGCTACCGGATCGGCGAGGAAGCAGGCAAGCGCGCCCTCGGCGAGTTCGCCGCCGCGCTCGGCCTCACCGAAGTGCCGCGCGAAGATCGTTTGACGATTCGCAAGAATACCCTGCCGGAGACGATGGGTGTAACGGTGTTGGATGTGTGACGAGTAATTTAGTAGTCGGTAGTCAGAGGGACATGCGGGGATAGTGGGCGTCGGAAGGGAGCCGTCAGGGTGAGAATTCAGTGGTTCAGGGGCGAGGCCGGGAGTGCATCGTTCCGCAACTGACTACTGACTGCTGACTGCTGACTACTGAGGAGGCGTGGGTGCCGAAGTTCATCTTTGTCACGGGTGGCGTGGTTTCATCGGTCGGCAAAGGAATTGCCGTCGCATCAATCGGTCGACTCCTGAAGAGCCGGGGTATTTCCGTCTCCATCATCAAACTCGATCCCTATCTCAATGTGGATCCCGGCACGATGTCGCCCTATCAACATGGCGAGGTTTTTGTCACCGACGATGGCGCGGAGACGGATCTCGACCTCGGCCATTACGAGCGATTCATTGACGAATCGCTTACCCGCGCCTCGAATGTGACGACCGGCCAGATTTACTCGACTGTCCTCCAGAAAGAGCGGCACGGCGACTATCTCGGCGGCACGGTGCAGGTCATCCCACATGTGACGAACGAAATCAAGGCGCGCATCCACGCCGCTGCCGAGGCGCAGTCCCCGCATACGCCGGAAGTCGTGATTGGCGAGGTCGGCGGTACCGTCGGCGACATCGAGAGCCTCCCCTTCCTCGAAGCGATCCGCCAGATGCGCAAAGATGCCGGGCGGGGCAACGTCCTCTACATCCATGTGACCCTGCTCCCGAAGGTCGGTGCAACGGGCGAACTGAAGACGAAGCCGACACAGCACTCCGTTAAGGAACTCCGCTCCATCGGCATCAACCCGGACATCATCATTTGCCGCTCGGATTACCTTGTGCCCGATGAAGTCAAGGAGAAAGTCGCGCTCTTTGGTGATGTTGAAGAGCGGGCAGTCATCCCCTTGACGACGGTTGACAGCATCTATGAGGTGCCACTTGTCCTCGAAGAGGCGGGGTTGGGCGAGTACATCGTCGAGGCGCTGCAATTGCCTGCGCTTCCCGTTGATCTGACGATGTGGCGGGGACTTGTGGAGCGCAACCGGCAGGTACGGCCGACTGTGCGCGTCGCGCTCGTCGGCAAATACGTTGGCCTGAAGGATTCATACATCTCCATCGCCGAGGCATTGCAGCATGCGGCGCTCGCGCAGGACCTCGCCGTGGAGATCGAGTGGGTGAACTCGGAGGAACTGGAGCAGCAGGACCCCGAGCCCTTCTTCCGCAATGTCTCCGGCATCGTCGTCGCGCCCGGTTTCGGCCCGCGCGGTACGGAAGGCAAGGTGATCGCGGCACGCTATGCCCGCGAGCACAACATCCCCTTCTTCGGCATTTGCTATGGGATGCAGATGGCGGTGGCGGAGACCGCGCGGCATCTCGCGGGACTGGACGGCGCGAACAGCGTCGAGATTGACCCGATTACGCCGAACCCCGTTGTCCACCTGATGTCCGACCAGCGATCCGTCGTGGACATGGGCGGCACGATGCGGCTTGGGCATTGGCCCTGTCATCTCGTGCCCGGTACAAAGGCGGCGGAGGCATACGACGCGGAGTTTGTGATGGAACGACACCGTCATCGGTACGAGATCAACAACGAGTACCGGCCGATTCTCGCGGATCACGGCTTGATCGTCTCCGGTACATCGCCGGACGAACGACTGGTCGAGATCATGGAACGCGTGGATCACCCGTGGTTCATCGGCGTGCAGTTCCACCCGGAATTCCTCTCGCGCCCGACGCGGCCTCATCCGCTCTTTTTGGCGTTCGTCTATGCCGCCGCCACAACCCCGCGCGAAGGCACGCAGCAACCGCTGCCCATCGAGCGCGAGCGGATCGCTGAACCTGTGCATGACTAATCGGTAGGAAATCAGACTTGCGCGGCACGGTGACCCCTGCTATA
>JAABUO010004943.1_pt1 | contig 15651 bp, 15 predicted proteins | sample 5559291 | NCBI WGS metagenome assembly JAABUO01 (sample SAMN10711878, study PRJNA513372) | rock metagenome | isolation source: Antarctica rocks | place: Antarctica: Victoria Land, Finger Mt sud
GCGTCCGGCACGCACCAGATCGACCATCTGGCGGCGGAACTCAGGCGTATACGGAGCACGCGTTCTGGGCATCAGGAGCACCTCTGGCGAAAGCTTCAGGGTGTCCACGAAACCGGGTCAATCCCAGACGCCTATGTGTAGCCGCTCGACACCATCGGCGGCCATGCTCGCTTTCATCCCCCAATCCTGCTCGGATTAGGTGATCACAGGCCGACGTGCCTGCTTACATTAGCCGCCTCCATGCTCACGCTTGCGGATCGGTACTCGACATCATCGGTGCGTGCTCAAGATCGGCGATCCTGGGATGCGGGCAGCTTGCTGCTCGGTTCACGGCCCACACCGAACATTCGCGCCGGACTTCTGCGCGCAGAGGCAGCCGACGTGGCCTGCTCAAGTCGCGATGTAGCATTGCTGATCCCCATGCTGGCATTCTGAGGATGCCGCCGAGTGCGTGGGTGTCGCTATTCCTGGCGATATCTGGCCAGGAGATGATCCATGTCGTCACCGACCCCGTAGCCGAACCTATGACTGACATCGCACACGGCATCGAGGCGGGCCAGCATGGCGTCGCCCTGACTGGCAGGCAGGGTAGCCGACATCTTGAGTGCCTGCTCGAACATCCTCACCAGAGCGTCGCAATACCCTGTTCCCTGTAGGCCATACTCCCTGCTGAAACCAACTGACCGCTCGCAGTAGAACACCATCAACTCCGCCAATCCTTTGGGCTGTCCGGCGGCTTTCTTGTAAGCTGCAATCGCCTTCTTGGCCGTGGCAACCGACGCAGACTGGTTCTTCGCAAGGTCCGGCCAAAGCCAGCGGTCGATAATTGCCTTGTAGGGCGCGAGCACGTCGTCGCTGAGGCCGAACCGGGCGTGCAAGAAGGCTTGGTTGTCCTTGCTGAAGCCGTATAGGTCCTGGACGAGCCCAAGCAGGCCGGCGCGGTCAAACTCGGCCAATCTCTTCTTCACATCACCCCACGTCGGCGGTATCTTTTTGGGCTTGACAGTCATCCCGGGAGATCAGCGCATATTTGCGCGGCCTCATGCCCTACCAAAACGGGAGCCTGTTCCCACCCTAACCCGTTGTTGCCCCGTCTGGGTATACCTCAACGAAGCACCCACGCGAGACACTTTCCTTGTGCCATTAGGGTTGCTTTGGGTATTCTGGAACGATAGCGTTCCGGGGTCTAGATCCTTCCGGAACAAACATGGCCGCCTACGGCTACGCTCGTGTCAGCACCTTCGACCAGGACCTTACCATCCAACAGCAGGCACTGCGCGCGGCCGGCTGCGTGGTAGTTCGTGCCGAGAAGGCCAGCGGCAGCCGACGTGACGATCGAACCGAGCTGCAGGTGCTCCTCGACTTCGTGCAGCCGGGCGACACTCTAGTTGTCACCCGCATTGACCGCCTCGCCCGCTCGCTGAAGGACTTGCAGGACATCGTCCACGAGCTGAAGGGCCGCGGCGTCACCTTGCGCGCGACCGAGCAGCCGGTGGACACTGGCACCGCCGCTGGCAAGGCGTTCTTCGACATGCTCGGCGTGTTCGCGGAGTTCGAGACCAACTTGCGCCGTGAGCGGCAGCTTGAGGGGATCGCGCTGGCCAAGACCCGCGGCGTCTACCGTGGGCGCAAGCCGAGCATAGATGGAGCGGAGATCCGGCGGCTACGCGAGCAGGACGGCCTCGGTCCGACCGCTATCGCCCGCCGGCTCGGCATCGGCCGCGCCAGCGTCTACCGCGCGCTCGGGGTCGGGTAGTGGTCGGGGGCGGCCGCCGTGCGGTGTCGTCGGAAACCCTCGTCGGCCTGCGCCGCCAGCTGGACACCCTGCCCGGCCGCCATCTCGACCGGTTTGGTATGATCGAGCAGGCCGCCTCGCTCTATAACGTCTCTGCTATTACGCTCTATTGTTGCTAGTCCAGGATCTACGATAAAAAGCTATGACCATCCAAATAAGAGCTTCCCGCCAGGCAGAATCTGCACTTTACAAGGGCCCAAACTTCCATTTTCAGGGTAAACTTCATTTGCAATAACCCAACCTCGAACCCCAGATCCCGTAATTATAGGGAAGAATCCGTTAAGTTCCTTACCTGTTACAGCAATAAAGTTCTGAGTTCTACCTAACACCTTTGATGCTAAACTAGCTTCACCGTATACCATCGCTAAGTCAATTGTACGACAGTGCATTCCAGGGGAATTCTTTATGCCGATTTCTAAAGGCTTAAAGAGACTTCCCCAGCCAGCTCCAGCAAGAACAATACTGACCAGTATAGAAGTAGGTGTAAAAAGCGGCATAATCTCTCCTAATGGTTCCTCGAGTTCTTACGCTAAGGTTATCCGACCATGGCCTGCGTCATCCTGACCGCATCCATTAGGATCATACCGCGATACAGCTGATTGATACCGATCATGACACATGACTGTGGTCAGAGAATCTAGGCGTTGGTTCACATTTCAAGTTTTGAATTTTCCTTTCGTTACCGTTTCTGCAAGACCAAACAAGGTTCGGTCTAATCGAAGACCGCCCACCTGATACAGGTCAACCATTTTTCTAAGTAACCCGCCAGGAGAACGCACTTTCCCTGCCATGTGGTGGGCTGAGATCGTCGCCAGCATTGTAACCGCTTCCATTCGGCCGAGAATTACACATGCCTGTCCCCAGGCGTGAGGCGAGATGTCTAACTCCGAACGTACGTAGCCAGCAGCTTCCTCAAGCTCACTCCAGCTGGGATGGGCACTGCTAACCCAACCCCGAAAGGAAGGGGCAATCTTGAGCAGGAAGTCTGTCGTCACCACAAACCCGCGTAGCGCACTGGTTAAGCCGTGGCTCGATGGAATGCACGGTGCTTCGCCTTTCTTCCTTCCTGGAAGCCAGGGCTTTTCTGGCCCAACCACTACTGTATTCGCTTTAGCGATAAGGCGATGGTTTGTAGGTGTATAGTGGGGCCGGATTTCTGATCCCTTGGGGTCAGTTTCCACAGGTGCCAGCGTTGCCAGAGCCGTCTTGACCTCCTCAAACAGCGCCGTTAGCGGCCCCACAACTGTGCCAAGATACGTCGGATCACGGTTGTCGCCGCGAAGCGCGGCAAGCTCGCATGCCCGTCTCGCCAGCGCCGACCAATCGGCCGCCGCGGCACTTTGCTCAGCGCCGGTGTCGATCAGGGAGAGGATGTGCTTACGCAGGGCGCCGATCCGTCCACGCAAGTGACGGCCTTCGCGGCGACGTTCCTCATGAGCTGCGGCAATCGCCTGGAACTCGGCATGCCGCGCCGCGAACGGCGCAAGGTCGAAGCCGTAAGCTTCCACGACACGCCCATTCGCCCGCCAGCCGTAGCGCTTGCCGTTGGCGCTGTCGCACATCTCGATCAAGCCATACTCCTGCGCCAGCCGGAGCAGCGTCTTGATCTGGCTGAGCCCGATGTCGAGTGCGTCCATCAGGACGTCGTTCGAGGGCCAGACCAGCAATCGACCATCTCCCTCCATCCAGTCGGCGTCCATGGTGCAGCCGACCAGGTAGTCGATCAGCTCCACAACCCGACGCGGAACACCAAGGGCTGGCACCGCCCGTTTGAAGGCGCCCCACACCAGGCCGCGTTGCACCGGCTCCCATGTGGATGGGCGACCAGCCTGCACGGCGATCATACGTGCGGTGATCTTGCGTCGCCCTGTTGGCAACGCTGGTTCTATCTGCATAGCCGTCCTCGTCCTTTTGCGTGGGACGAGCCTTCGGAGAAGGCAAACAGGTAGTCTCGAAGGCCTTGACGGCGTATTTCGCCGCCACTACCTTCGTGACCAGAGCCGACGCAGCTCCCTATCTGATTTCTCGGAAAAGCCGCCCTTCCCGGGGCGGTTTTTTCCGTTTCTAGGCTCGTAGTTTCAGCGGGCTAGAGTGGTCCTTTCATAGTTAAGTCGAGCAGTCTGCCCCGGAACGGTTGCTACGTCTACGCGCCGCATACCATTGGCGTCTTTTTGTGCAGCCGATCGCAGCACGCGAGCCAAGCCCTTCTCGCAAATGCTGCAGCCTGGCATGGTGGCCGAGACATCCTTCTCGGCATGCAGCACCTGCTGGAGCGGTTTTCCTGAGTGTCCACGTAGACGGGATCATCATGGTGCCAGGGGAGGTCGCCGGTTGCTCTGTCTGCCATGACCAGAGTGTCCGATGACAGGATGCGAACAGGAACAGGGCGCCCTGCAAGCTGTTCGGTGTGTGCTTTCAAGCGCCGATCTCACGTGCCTCCGTTCGTATTCACGGCTGAGAGTCTGCCCTTGTTCAAGGGAGACCTCTCATGCGCCGCGTCCTGTTTGCCTCATCGCTGCTCCTCATCCCGACCGTGGCCGTTGCCGACCCACAATGCTCGATCCAGCCTGCGGCCTTGGCCGTGGCGACATCACCCGCTGCATCACAGGCCACCCGACTCCAACCGGTCAGCGTGGAGACCGCCGTTCCTGCCGCCACAAGCCAGATCCTGCGAGTGATCGGCGCCGACGAGATCGGCCGGGTGGCGGCGCTGCAGCGCATCGCCTCGACTGGAGCACAGCTGACCGACCTGGGTACCGAGCACGGGCTGCGCGCGGTGTTCGCCCGCAACGGCCAAACCTTCCAGGTGTTCTACATCACGCCAGACGGGCAGGGGGCGATCGGAGGGGTGATGTGGGACTCCACCGGTCGCAACATCACGCGCCAGCAGGTGTCCTCGATCGACGGCGCCATCCCGACCGTGACCATCGGTGCGGCCGCTGCAGCTCCAAGGATGGCCATGGAACAGCCCGGTGCTTCGGCGCTGCGCACGGTTGCGAGCACGACCTATGGCACGACCGGTCCGTCGACGGCCCCTCGGCTGTGGATGTTCATCGACCCGCTGTGCTCCTTTTCGGTGCGTGCGATGGAGCAGCTGCAGCCCTTCGTCGCCGCCGGCAAGGTCCAGGTGGCGGTGATCCCGCTGTCCCTGCTGGACTACGAGGACCAGGGCCGCAGCACCGCAGCCGCCCGCATGATGCTCGGCAAGGGCCGGGACGAGATGGTCGCCGCCTGGACGGCGAACGCTCTGACCGGAGATCCGGATGCTGCCTCGGCCGCGATGCTGCAGGCTAACATGGTGGCCCAGGAGACGCTCGGGCTGCACGGCACGCCCACCTTCTATTGGCGCAAGGCGGATGGGACCGAGGGGCACCAGGTAGGCCTGCCCAGCGATTTTGCCGCGATGATCGCCTCCATTGCTCCGGTCGGGAGCTGAGCCGGTGTTCCGGAAAGCCGGGCCGGCGCAGGGAGGAAAGCCACAGCCCTGGACGATCGGCTGGGGCATCCGCAAGACTCTGGGAGCGCCGATCGCCTGCATCGGGGTGGAGCAGATCGCCGACAACGGCCGGCTGATCCGGGAGCTGGCACATACCGTTCGCACCGGACCAGGTGCCGATCCCATGGTGTGGGTGCAGCCGGATCGGACGCTCGACGTGGCGGTGATGGCGTGGGAGGCGCAGGTGCCGATGTCGGAGATCGAACGCCTGCTCGACAACCGGAGGCGCCAGTCACGGCAGGCGACCTGGGGCTACTTGGCCGGCGGCAGCGTCTTCGTGGTGCTGGGTTTCATCCACGCCGCCAGCCTGCTGCCAGCCCTGCCGACCCTGCTCTACGCGTTGTCCATCGCGGCGATCTGCTGCTGCTTTTTCCTGCTGGCGTTCTACAACGCCCTGATCAACTGGCAGGTCCGCACACGCCGGCTCGGCACCGCGCGCGAGTTCCTCAACACCGACGAGACCTGGCGCCCGAGCTAGATAGAGGAAGGAGCGAGGGGGATGGGAGCAGCACCTGCTCCCCGCCTGCCCGCTAGAACGTGCCGGGCGGTCCCTGGAAGGCAGACCGTCCCGCGCCCGTCGCCCAGATCGCACCTTCATAGTCCGGACGGCCTGCCTCGGTAGCGGGCTCGCTCGGCCTAACGATCCCACCGTCGCGGTCCGCCACGGGCGGCCGCCAGGTCGCGCGGGCCTCACCATAAGCCGCACCGGGCTCATAGAGCGGGTGCTTGATCGGGGGAGCCGGAGGCGCCGTGTAGTCCGCCACGGTCTTCAGGTTGCCGCCGCTGCCGCAGGCAGCAAGCGACAACAGCAACAGCGTCGACATGGCCAGTCTCGTGATCCTCGTCATGGTGTCTCTCCAGGGTTGAGGGACACCGTGGTGTGTTGGCATGCGAACAGTGCCAGGCACGCCCTGCTATCCTTGCCTGGGCGCCGCGGGCGGTGTGACGTCCGTGGCGGCCTGCAGCGTTGCATCGGTGCCAAGCTGCCTGGTTCCGCCTTGCCCGCCGGTCTGGGTGCCACCGAGTTCGCGCCCACCCGCACCCGCGCCGCCGCCGCCCGCCTCTGCGCCGCCACCTCCCGTACCCTTCATGGCCTGGGTCAGCATGGCGTTGTAGCCGCCCTGGATGCTGCGCAGCGAAGACCCCATGCCGACGACACCGACGTCGCCGGCAAAGCGCTCCATGTCGACGCGCCCCGCCGGCTGCACCCCCGCCAGCTTGATGACGTGATGCGGAAAGGTGGAGATCAGCCGGAAGGACAGCAGCGCGATCGTCAGCTCCAGCAGCACGAAGCCGCACAGCAGGGTGACGACACCGAGCAGGTTGGAGACGAACCAGCCGTTCTGCAGCACGAAGCCTGCCGTGACACCGAAGCCCTGCAGCGCCAGCCAGGTCATGGAGCTGAAGATGAAGAAGCCGAAGAACAGCCCGAACAGCATCAGCACGGGGCGGAGCATCACGTTGAGCAGCAGGCCGTAGCCGTCCAGCCCGCGCCCGTGCAGTCCGTCGCCTTGCCAGGTCAGGTGGGCGAATGCCCAGAGCGGCACCGCGACCATGGCCTCGCACACCAGGATCAGCCAACCGGCCACGCCGGCGAGCCACATGGCAAACGGCACCGTCGGCAGCACGAAGGCCAGGATCAGGCCGGGGACCAGCATGGCCAGGCAACCGTAGAAGATCGGCGTGGCCAGGAACGTCACCACCAGGTGACCGACCACGGTCGCTGCGGCACCGCCCCAGTTGAAGGTGACGATCTGCGCGGCGCTCAGGCCGGTGGCCGCGGTCGCCGAGGAAAGGATCGCCGACATGCCGAGCGCCGTCAGGGCGGTGTGGATCATCAGGTGACCGAGCGAGATTAGCGACAGGATGGGATCGGCCCACTGATTGGTGCCCAGATGGCTAAGGCTGATGAGCTTCTTCAGCAGCGCCTCGTTGAAGCCGACCGAGCGCGAAACCTTCTCGATGGTGCCGGCGCCATCCTTGCCGGGCGTGGCACCGGAGAACAGGTCGGCGTTTCCGGCCGGAACGTCGCGTGTGTCGGTGGTCTGCACGTAGGTGTTGAGCTTGTCCTGGAAGGCCAGGATCGGGTTCATCACCGGCACCAGGTCGTTGGTCAGTCCCTCGCCGAGACCCTGGTAGCTGGGCGCGTTCACCGTGGGCGTGGCGGAGAGCAGCGAGAGGGTCTGGCCGTTCAGGCGGGCGATCTCGAGGTAGTAGGCCGCCGCCGAAGTCCAGCCAAGGGCCGCGAGCTGGTTCTGGCCGGTCTGCAGCCCGATGCCGCCCTTGCGCGCCAGGCTGGCGTCCTTCATGGCGGCGTTGAGCGAGGCGGTGATCGTGGTGGCTGCCTGCGTGAGCAGCCGGGTGTAGTCGCTGGTGGCCGTGGTGTAGGTGCCCATCAGGCGGTTGAGCGCGGAGCTCTGCCGGGTCTGCCAGATGTTGGCGGCGACGGTTTCGGCGTCGTTGCGGATCTCGCTCAGCACGTAGACCAGGATCGCTTTCTGGGTGCCGGTCATGTCGACGTTCACGCCGGCCAGGGTGCTGCCGTTGCCGGTGGCGGGCACACGCACGGTGACGGTGCCGCAGACCGGCGAGCCGGTCTCGTTGCCACCCAGCCCGTAGGACCAGGTGATGTAGCCGCCCTGTCCCGCCACGCCGCCGGTCACCGGAATCGGCACCGGCACCATGCCCGGGTTGCCCGAGCCCTGGTTGACCAGGGCGCGGCATAGCTCGTTTTCGATCAGGCCGGCGACGATGCCCTTGGTGCCGGGGATCATCGGCTGGACGATCGGCATGGCGTCCGGGCCGACCGCCTTGATGGCCAGCGCATACAGGGAGCTGCCCATGCCGATGCCCCACTGTGCGACCTGGCCCACGGCCAGCTGGCCGAAGCTGAAGCCGCTGTTGATCGGCAGCATCAGCATGATGGCGAAGAACAGCCGCACGGGTGCCCAGGAGCTGGTGGTCTCGCTGAGCACGCGGCCGTTCTCGGCGGCGCGGTGGATCTGGATGATGGTGGTGTAGGCCACGAAGGCGGCGGCAAGGGCCATGACGTAGCCGGTGAAGGTGCTGAGCATCTTGCCGATGACGGTCTGCTCGGCACCGATCGAGGCGGAGCCGGACGGGGCCGTGCTCGGAAAGATGCTGCTGATCAGCTGCGAGGACCAGTCGCCAGCGGCGTTCAGGGACGCCCAGGTGGCCGCATTGCTCGTGGCTTGAGCGTGGGCGGATAGTGTCGCCCCGCACAGGAAGGTCAGCGTCAGCAGGCAGGGCCAGAAACGGCGCATCGCATCCTCGCGGGTGTGTTGCGCAGAGGATGCGATGGCACGATGCGAACAGAGGCTACATGCCCGGGCTTGGTGACGAACCCGGCCGTGTCTGGGCCTGGACACCGGCGCCAGCTACCTTGTCGATCAACTGCCCGACCTTCTCCACGGCCTTCTTCAGAAGGTCGGCCAGCTTCTGGGCCATTTCCTCAAGGGCGTTCTTGCCAGGCTCGCGGCCGGGGATGTTGGCCGCCTTTCCGGCCAGCTCGGCATCCTTCTTCTCCAGCCTGTCGCCCAGCACCGCAGGATCAAGACCCCGCTTGCGCAGGGTGTCCTCGACGGCCACCCGCGCCTCGGCGTGCTTGGCGGCCCGGTTGATGACAGTGTTGTAGGAGTCGGCGATTGCCGGATTACGCAGCGCTCCAATGAACTCGGCGCGCTCGGCGGCATAGGGGCCGTCAGGCTTCATGCCTGCGATGACGGCGGGCATGCCGCCCGCGTCCTTGGCGGCGGCGTTCTCCAGCTTGGCTAGCACACCGCGGGCAGGGCCTGAGGTGAACTGGTCCAGTGCGGCATTCAGGGAGGCGCCCGACTTTTCTGCCGCCTGCACCAGGCGCTCCATCTTGGTGTCGCCGACCTGCTGTTCCATCTGCGCGAGGCGCGGACCAACCGGCGGCGCGGCCGCGCTCCAGGGCGGAGGCGTCGAGGGCTGAGGCTTGCGCATCAACGCCATGATGCCCCCGCCCACGGTCTGTCGCCGAGGCTGGTTCGGAGCTTTGGCGGCGGCAGTGGCAGCCTGGGCGATGCTCGTTGCCGCGCCGGCAAGCACCCCGGCCGCTTCCGCGAGCTGCTCCGCCGAGGTCTGCCCGGGACCGACCACGACCCTGCCTGCTGACTGGCTCTGATTTGCGGCGATTTCGGATGCTTTTGATGCGCCGTTCGTCTGCGCTGCCGGTTCCACGGCGGCCTTGGCAGCAGGTGTCGTCGGTTCAGTAGAAGGAGCCACCGAAGTCTGCCCGCTGCCGGGAGAGGGGGTCGCGATGACCTTCTCCTTGGAGGAGGGCGCATCTGCGGCCTTGGCCGGTGTGCCAGCTTCGGGCTTGGCAGGTTGTGGCTGGACAGTCGTGGGTGTTTCGTTTGCTGGACGGTCAGGCCCGGCAGAGGTGACCTTGTCCGGACCCGGATGAGGCGGCGGCTCGGTGCTGTTGACCGAAGGAGATGCAGGCGTGATGCCGGCTCGCTTCTCCAATGCTTCGATCCTGGTGCGCAGCTCCGGAGTGTCCTGCTCTGCCCCGGAACGGGCAGTCTGATAGGCTGCGCGGCGGATATCCTCGATCAGCCCGCGCTCCGTCAGCTCCGGCGTCTTGGCGACCAGTGCCTGCATGCGCTCGTTCTGCAGCCCGGGGCTGGTGGCGGCGAGTTCCGTCATCTCGGCACGCAGAGCGGCCGGCATAGTGACCGAGATGGCCGGGAGCTTCTCCAGGTCCTGCACCGCATAGGCTACACCGGTGCGGAAGGAGCCCTGCTCGAGGCGTTCCGGCTCGTTGCTCTGCTCGACGAGCTTGCCGACTGTCCTGGCAAGGGTGGGGTCGGCCAGGGCCAGCTGGCCCTGGGACACAACCTGGCTCAGCTTTGCGATCACGTCGCGCAATGGGTCGCTTTGAGGTGTTCCCCCCGCTGTTCCGGATGATATTTGCAGCGGAGGCGAGGGAGGCGGGGAAACGGAGCCATCGGGCATGGCAAGGCTCTCCTTGTTGGCGGCAGGAGCGGAAGCGCCGCTCACTGCGCCGCCATCTGCGGGGTGGGAAGGGGAGGGGCGGCCTTCAGACTGGCCGTGGCCATGGCTGCAAGCTGAGCGGCGGCAACCGCGGCGCTCTGCTGCGCCATCCGGTAGTTCTGCCAGGCGATGTAGTTGCCCATCGCCATCTCGGTTGCGATCTCGACCAACACGGATTTGGGCGGCATGGCCTGCAGCGCCGCGTGCCAGCCAATGTCGCTGATGCGCCGGTTCACCTCCAGGTCTTGCGCCTCAAACCAGGAAGCGGTCGTCGTGGATGTCAGACCCTGGGCCTGTGCCTGTTGCTGTTGAGCGGTTGTCAGGATCACGGAGTTGGTGTGCGATCCGATGATGTCGTTCAGGACACCGTTCGCCAGCGAGATCTGTGCACTGTAGCCACGTCGCTTGGCCGATGCATCCTGACCAGCGAGTGTCGAAAGCTGCGCTCCTCTCAAAGCACCAGGCGGTACTGGCTCTATCAGATTTCTCGCATAATCGTTTGCAGTATTAACTGCATCCTGATCAGGATATGAAGAAATCCCTAATAAGCTTCTCGATTTTTGATCATTATTTTCTTTTTCTTTATCCATATTATTGCACAGACCAGCAGCTTGTTCATTTTGTGAACAATACCTGGAAAAATGAAGTTGATTTATTGCTTGTGTTGCCTGACCTTGCCCTTGCCATGCCGGCGTATTTGGTAAGCCTTGCGTACGCTTATCAGTTATGATGTTAATACTACTACTAACCTTCCAAGACTCCCCTGCGGAAACGGCAACTAACTCCCCCCGTCCAACGACGCACAAGCTTGAGGCGTGACGACATGCTCGTCGCGGATCTGCGCGTTGCGTATGTCTCGAGCGTTGCGAGCCATGACCGCGTTGGTGGCATCCGCGATCTGCTGCTGGGCGCTGATCGACGCCTTTGAGTAGTTCGCGTTCTGCGTTCCTAGGGCGTTGATGCCCTTGTCGAAGATGTTGCCGATGTTGGTCACGGCCGATGTCAGGTCGGTCATGGCATTGGTCATCGCTTTCTGGAACGTCTGGATGGCGAACTGCACCACAACGTCGATCACGGGCGTGCCGGCGGCCCGAGCCGGTACGGTGTTGAAGAGGATGCCGCCAACGAGAATGCCGGCTGCCGTGGAAGCGAGGAGTTGTTTGCGCATGGGATGTTTCCGTCAGTAGCCGCCGGTGGTCGGCAGGGTGTAGCCGGTCGGCCCGACCGCCTTGCCGTTGAGGTAGTAGCTGCCGGCAGTGCTGCCGTTGCCGACGCTGGTGCCGATGCCGCCGATCGCGGTCCCGCCTCCGCCGAAGGTCAGCTTCGGGCAGAACGTGCCGCCGCCGAGCCCGCCGAAGCCGATGTTGAACCCGGTCACGGTGAGGCCGCATTGCGCCGAGCCGATCGCGCTCTGCCAGGCGCTCTGCACCGTCGAGCAGATCTGTCCCTCGACGGCTTTGAGCAGTGACGTCGGGTCGAGCAGGTTGGTGAGCACGTTCAGCCCGACGCCATTGAAGAAGTTGGACAGACAGGTGAGTTGGGTCACGCTCTGCGGCGCCTTGATCGACTGGTCGTCCGCAGCGATCTGAGCCGCCATGCCTGCCGCTGCGGCTTGCGCCAAGGCGGTGCAGCCAGTCGTGTTGTCGATGGTCGTCGTGGTCGGGCCGCTGACGGCGGTATTCTGCGCGAGCGCGACGCCCGGCAGAGAGAACACCAGCACTGCGATGGGGAGGACCTGCCTCATGCCGCTTCCCCCGCCTGCCCAGCTTCCTTGCTGGCATCGAGCAATTGAGTGAGGCGGTCCCGCTCAAAGATCCGGCTCAGCAGGCCTTGGCGACAAACGTGCTGCATCTCCTGGCGCAGTACGCTTCCTCCCACAACTCCCTTGCCGACGAGATAGGCTCTGACCACGAGGTCACGTTCGGGCATTGGCGGCTCGCCCAGCCACGTCAGCAGGCGCATGCGCATTGGCCGGTCGAGGTAGGTGAGCAGTGTGCGCAGCCTCTCGAGTAGCGGTTTTTCCTGCAGCTGCCGGCTCAAAACTTCCGGCTCGCGCGCTTGGGCTGCATCGAGGGCGGCTCCGAGCTGCCGGAGCAGAAAAGCCATGTCCTTAGGCAGCGACCGCGTAGGCGAAAGCCAGGCGGTCGCGGCGTCCGGGTCTCGTTCGGTCAGCCATTCGGCGACCGCCTCCGCATCCAGGTTGGGCATCGTCCTGTGTCCACTGTGATCCACAGACAGGATCAACCAGGCGGATACGAATGGAGGCAGGGATCAGCGCGAGATCATCACGCTGTTCGCTGTGGTCATCACGTGAAGACGTAAGGGCCGTACGGCAGAGGCCAGAACGCGGTTCCAGGGCTGCCCACCTGACCAGGTGATGAAAGCGGCCTGATCTATCCCGGGACCGAAGCGAACCTCGACGGCATGCGGCACGATCTGCCGCACGGCAAAGGACATCGGAACCTGATGCCCGAATCCTTGGGCGAGCCGAAAACGGGAGGGTTTCGCAGCTGGTCTAGCCGGTCTATCGCCTTCGGGCTTGTCGGATGGCATTGCAGGGGCAGGATCGGGAGTGTTTGTGGAAGGTGGCGAGGGCTGAAGGCGGAAGTCTGCCTGAGCTGCAGGATGGCAGGCAAGCAGACCGGCGAAGAACGGGAGCAGGAGTTTGGTGTGCATGACATCCTCATCTGGTCACGAGGGCAAAAGTCCACCGATGCGATGCGAATGGAGAGGCCAACCCAGATACGAACCTTAAAATACTTCTTGCGACTTGCGTGAGACACGGTTTCGCATTCGCCTGCGACTGCGCTGCTCTCAGACGCAGGCTACTGATCCACCCAGGCGGACAAGGAGCTGCCAACATGTTTTCCCCGCACGATGAGTAAACGACCTATGGATATAGACACTGATAACAAGCGGGGCGCTTTCCCTTCCGACGATCAAGAGACGGCCGATACGCCGGACGATTTGGAGCTGTCACAGGATGTCACTCTCGAGCAAGGCGAGAGTGCACGAAGAGACGAGCAGATCATTGAGCAATTCCGTGAAAATCTGGCTAATAACTTGCGCCGTCTCCGCGCGCGCGAGAACTGGACGCAGACCGATCTAGGCAACAAGGTTGGATTAAGTCAAAGCCAAGTTGGGTTTCTTGAGCGAAAGAGGCAGAATATCGGCCTGCCGATGCTTATCCAGTTTTCTCTATTGTTTAACGTTGAACCTATGGAATTATTGAGTGATCCAGATAATACAGATAAAAAAAACAAAATAGATAAAATCCTTCTATCTCTTCCGGAAAGCGCGGGGTCTGGCAAGCCTCCTGTTGACCCGCCGAACATTGAGCCCCCACAAATTGCGGGTCGAGTGTCTCCGGAAGAAGCCTTTTTTGGCCCGAAACCTGCCTCTCCCCCGTCACTGCCGAAATCTGCCGCCTCTTCGATGCCTATGGAGGCAATTTTGGGTTCACCGGACGATCCGCTTGATCTGGCTGTTGTTTCACGCATCGTGGGCGCTGCACACAAACGGATTGAGTCTTTAAGGAATAAGTATGGGTCGGTGCCCATGACGCGCGCGATGCTGATTGGTGTCCTCGCAGCTGTTTTAAACGCTTCTCACGACGTGGACGACGAGTGTAGCGGCAAGGAGTTTATACAACCCAAGGTGGATAATTGATCGACGACACATCTGGGCACAGCAGTGCGTTATAATTCTATTAAATAAAGTTTTATTTGAAGATCAGTCTCAAAAATATTTTCAGATGCGAATGAAGTCGGCAAAGAATCTGATCTAACGGGCTTAAAGAGCAGGAAAATACAACTTTTCCTGCTGACAGGTAGCACCGTGACCGTCTAAGCATCCTTCGGCCGAACGCCGGAGGATGCATGCAACCCAACTTCGCACGAGACAACGTCACTGCGCTGGGCAGGAGCATGCTTGCGTCCGTGGCCAGCATGTCGGCAGCAAAGATTCTGGCTGTTGGCCACACACCTCGCGATAAATCAATTGTTGGCATGGTGGAGAAAGGCCACACTCCCGATGCGATTGCATCGTTTCTGGGAATGCTGACCATCGACTTGGTCTCTCGTCTCTACAGACTTGATTTGCACATTCCTCACAATGGTTCGATCAGGCGCAAGGTCAGGAAGAACAACGCACGTAGTGCCTGGCAGCTTTCCGAGATCAGGCAGGTGGTCGAGTTGCGCGAGCAGAACGTCAACTCCGTGGTGATTGCAGACAAGCTAGGCCGCTCTGTCGGGTCGGTCCGCTACAAGGCACGCTGGCTTGGGCTTCCCAAGCTGTCACGCGGCAAGCATGCAGCAGAACTCCCCCTGTTCCCGAACCTCGACACGACGAGCAAACCGCGTCGCAAGCCCCGTATCCGGCTGTGCTGGTGTGAAGACCACCTCCGGATGGTCATTGACCGATGGCTCGCCTACCAGCGCCACGAGGGCATTGCCCGCGATCTGGGCCTGACGCCGGCCCAGGTCCGGTCCAAGACCAAGAACCTTGGCCTGCCGTCGGACCGCGACCGCAAGCTGCTCGTCATGGATTACCGGCCCGATACCCGGAATGCGGCGGAGCTGCGGGGCCGCTACCTCATCCGCAAGTGTGCCGAGACGGGCCAGGTGTTCGCGACCCTGCGCAACGGCTCGCAACGCACCTGCCCGGCCTACCAGGCGTCGCGCGAGCACCGGCACGTCAGCCTCTATCTCGGCGCCTACGAAGCCACGCTGCACGCCTGCTGACGCTGTTCGCGTCCTGCCGGCCGACATTGCACCCATGAAGAACCAATCCGCCGCGGTGGCCCGAAGGCTCGCCGATCCGGAGTTCCAGCAGCGGATGCTGCGGCGCTCCTTCCTCAGCAACACCATCCTGACCGGCGCCGTGCTGGCGCTCGTGGGCGACCGCATCTGGCGCGACCATCACCCGCCGACCCCGCACTACTTCTACACCGACGGCAAGGGCACGCCCCGCGAGGTCTACCCGCTCGACCAGCCGGTGATGAGCGACTCGGACCTGATCATCTGGACGGTCGGCTCCGTCGCCGCCGTGTTCTCGATCAACTTCAAGGACTACCGCACCCAGCTGAACCGCGCCGCCGAGCACTTCACCGACCGCGGCTGGATCGCCTTCGCCAACGCCTTCAAGGGCGTCGGCAACTTCGAGCAGATCAAGCGCGCCCGCCTGGTCGGCTCCGCCACGCCGGAGCGCTCCGCCGTCATCAACAGCCAGGGCATCGTCGGCGACCTCTACACCTACAAGATCGAGATCCCAATGATCGTCGCGTTCGAGAACGACAACGTCAACAACGACAACCAGCACC
>JAABUO010004944.1_pt1 | contig 15651 bp, 33 predicted proteins | sample 5559291 | NCBI WGS metagenome assembly JAABUO01 (sample SAMN10711878, study PRJNA513372) | rock metagenome | isolation source: Antarctica rocks | place: Antarctica: Victoria Land, Finger Mt sud
CACGGTCTATGACCTCAAGGAGGGCTTTATAGACGGTACACCCCAGAGCCTGTGTGTCAGAAACAGGCTTATGAGAGCCAAAGCAAAGTGATCACAAGCATCAGATATGCACATGACACAATGTCAAACTGTTTGATGGATGTGCAGGACTTCTGCAAGGTCTGCCAGATGGCAGTGAGGAGGATCAGCTGTACCAGTTCGAGGAGGAAATGGAGAAGAACAGCATGCTGCTGCGTCAATACAAGTCAAGCAACGAGCAGGTATGCGGACAGTCTGTGATACCAAGGCTCAAGAAGTTGCATCTTTCTGCCTGATTGCAGTGCTTTAGGCCTCAAGCGCCTGCTTGTATTTTCTGCTCATTGCCATCTACATTGTCCGTACAACTGTCAATCTGCTCGTTTGATAACACCTGCAGTTCCAAACCAGACCCAGTGCGCATCCACATCTGTGCCGCATCTACAGGCTCAGTCAGAGGTGATCAAGATGATGGAAGAACTTGCGCAGACCAGACAGCAGTACACAACCCAGCGCGACTTATGTGCAGCTCAGCTGCAGGAACTGCATGAAGAGCAAGCTCAGTATGAGACTGAACAGTCACAGATGCCACCTCCTTCGCAAGTGGACTATGCTGCTCTACAGGTGTAGCATTCATTCTGCCAGTCACACAAGCTGTCGTCACCATAGATCATAGCATAAACTGCTTTATTCTTGACAGCATTTCACAGTGTGCCAGCATGTCTTGCAGGTGGAGTGTGCTGCAGCCTTGCAAGCAGAGACGGCGATACAAAGAGGCTGTGAAGCTGTATATGCTTCTCACCAGGTGAGCTTGACTGCTGTGAGTTCTGTCCTGAACGGCTGCCAGCTAGGGATTGACACTTGGAGCAGCTGCAAATTTACCATTACTCACTCTACGTTACATCATGCTTGGTGGTGCACAATGCAAAGTGGCACTGTGTTGACATGTCATTCAGGAGTCGTTCTCTTTTCTGAATGTGCACACATGTGCCCCCAGCAGCGATGCAGCTGCATGAATGCTCAAAGCACCCTGTTATTGCAGGCAAACATACAGGAGCTTGAAGCAGATGTGAGGTCTGCAGCAGCTTCCTTGCATACATTGGAGTCACAGGTGAGAAGCCCATGCCAATCATGCTTTTGGTTGTCATGATACCTGTGACGCTTCTGGATCATACCAGCATTGTTGCATTGCTGCTGACATGCATGCCGGCTAGCACAGCATCCTGAGTTTACTATCAAGCTGCTCTATGTACTTGTACACATGATTGCACAAGCTGGACAACAACCCTCAGTCCCACAGCATGCTCATACCTTTCCTGTTCTTGCTTGCTCAACTTGCACCAGAAGGCACCCTTTCTCCCCTCCATGCATCCTTTGCCTATGGTGCAGTTTGACCTGCTTGCTAGGTCCCTAAATGGAATTGGTCCAGGACTCCTGCACCTGTGTGACTTGCATTTGCATTGTGCAGACTTAGGAGCAATCTGCACCACTGCGCCATCTGCACCACTGCAACACTGCGCCATCTGCAACACTGTGCCATCTGCAGGTTGCCAGTATGGAGGAGATGCGCAGATCTGAGGCCAAGGAGTCGCAAGTCAACCGCCGATTTGTGGAGCATATGCAATGGTAGGGATCTGTGATTGTCTCATACCACATGCACAGGCAGCAGTGGCAAACTGCTGTGCTACTGCTCACACAGTAACTGGCATTTGCAGGCAAATCACTATGACTGGCATCAGATGTTGCTAACATGCAAGTTGGTGTCATACTGAACGACAACATCCAATTTGCTTCAATCACCTGCCTGCCGTGTGAGCCTGATTCACGTAGTGCCACAATAGCATAAGACCAGAACTGCACAGTCAGCAATGATGCAGCTGTCTTGCTTGTAGGTGTGACGCAATGGTGTCAGCGCTAGAGGCTCTGTCTGGTGTCTCAGTGGCTTCAGTCAATGGTGACAGGCTGGAAATACGTCTCACCACAAGGATTGATCCCAGCCAGCCCCCTCCACCAGGTCTGGCCAGGCTCACACGCATGCACTCATGAACTCACTCACCCACGCACTCACTCACTCAAACCTGGGAAGGCCTTCCAGCCCTACTACAAAGCCTTGAATGATGATGATGATGACGATACAAATGGTCACTTATGTTGACTTTGTGTCAATCTGAAATTGACCTGTGCCAAAGTCAAACAGATCTGATGAGGTCACTGCCTGACTGTCTTGCACAGTGGTCTATGGCCCTGGATATGCGTTTGTGCATTTGTCAAGAACTACGCATGCCATATTGTGTATGTTTGCACCTGTACCTTGTGTTTTGCTCTGTTTGTCCTGTATTCTTGATCTCATGCATTAAGCCGGTGAGTCACATTGTCTCTGTGGTCTTGCAGGCGCCTTGTCCAAAACCTTTGAGCACACACTGCTGATGCGGATGCACTCCTCAACTGGTGCTGTGGAGCATGCTGAGCTGCAGCCAGAGGCTGTGGACATCCAGGACATTCGAACAGCTGCTGTTGCTAGTCAGCAGGGGCCGTCCTTTGTGGTGAGCGTCTGCTGTCTTGGCAACTTACCTGGTCTCAGCAACATGGGCATGTACTCAAGTGTGTACAGTGCAAGCAAACATTTGCGCGGACACATATACGATGAAGACTGCCCTTCTCTCTTGCTTTTGATGGCCTTCAAAACACTGTATGGCATTGCAAGGTTGTGGATAATGAGCTCTGACTAAGACATGCTCACAATGGACTGAGTGCCTCTCAGTATCATCTCACGGCAAGATAGTCATGCAGTGTATGTTGATGATTGAGTCAGCATGTGTGGTACAGGTGCGCGAGACTCAGGCCCGTCTGAGACATCACTGGAGCCGCAAGCAGATGCTGGAAGGTACATTAGTCACAGCCACAATCCTGCTGTTCAGGCACAGTGCAACCATTCCAGCTTGGCTCGGCTGTTATGAGTGACAGTAGTGTGCATTGCATTTTCGCCCGTTTCACGTCAGATGCCTGCAGGCCAGTGAAATGGAATCCTGGCATATGCATTGCACTCAAAAACAGGAGGAAAAACTTCATACATGCAAGTAAATCATAGGTTGAGGTCACAGTTTCTTTGTGCCATGTGCAGAAGCGTCAGTGCAGTTTCAGCTGGTGCCAAACGAACTGCAAGATGGAGTGTACCAGGTCCAGCTGCCCAATGGCGTCACAGCCGACATCAGAATTCCTGACGAGTGGCCCGACGCAGATGCTGATGTAGCTTTGCTTGGCGTGCAGTGTGCAGCTGGTCCATTGACAGTTGATGAGATCACAGATCAAGTAGCACACAACAAGCACCGATCCACAAATGGCTTGTTGGCAGTGCTGAATGCTGTTGTTGCAAGAGTCCAGTAGCTTTCACATTTGCTCTATAGATGCAGCATGCAGGGCCTGCGCGGTATCATAGCAGATGTCACCTGTCGGTTCTGTGTGGAGTACACTGCAACAAGCTTCAATAAGTGTACAGGCCACAGTATATAGTACAAAATTTGTGTGCAGCAGGACAAGTGTGTAGTTGCTCACATCTTCTGACAAATTACTGAGAGTGGCAAGTTGCAGTTCAACTGATTGACTGCTCTGCTCAACACGATGAAGATATGAGTTATCAAGTGAGAATCAAAATCAATGCTAATACATTTTCATCTACTGAAAACAAATGCCACCTGCTGATGTACAAGACCTACAAAGACGATACAATTGGTTGAGTTTGTGACCCACAGACATCCACTAGAGCTGCTTTCAGCACAGCTTCTGCCATGGGTCCAAGACACTGCGTCCTTCTGATGCGTTCCAAAGCATCTGGATGATCCTGCCTAATATGCATTACTGCCTCGGCAATGGCCTCCTGTATAGTTTCAGGACTAGCTCTGTCAAAGAAGCCTTTCTGCAAGGCGTATAGCTGTGCCACCTGCAACATCAAGATGTTGACACCAGTTGCAGAAAAAGATGACAATGACTTTGGTGAATGATGATCTCATGCAGCTGCTTGGATAGGTGTCTAATGCACACACAGTTCTTCTGCTTCTGAGTCATGACATTCAAAAGCTGGCATGAAAGCGTGTCAACCAGTACTGGGCAGCATGGGACATCTCAGGACGCATCAAAACCTGAATACTTCAAGCAGAAGGAGCCACAAAGGTATAAAAAAAGATCTCACCTGTTCTTCCAGTGGCACAGGCTGCCGCACCGGCTGAGCCAGTGCAGCCCGCAACAAGGCAGCCCTTTGCAAGTGGTGATGATGTAGTCCAGTCTCACTCCTGTCAGTCCCAAAGCGCTGTGCATCCACAGCTTGTGCCAGGTCAAACCGGATGGAGGGTGCCAGCATCGCCATGGCAGGGGGGTAGGCCCGGGAGCCAATCCGAGAGACACTGGCACTCACATCCACATTGCTGCCTGTCAACCTCTGCCAGGCTGCTGCTGCATCATCTTGACCGGCGCACATCTGCTGCTCACTAGCTTCTGGCTGTTGGCTGCTGCCTGGGGTTTCCATGGAGTTTGTGGTGAGTGGGTGCAGGATCAGCTGCCCATCAGCAATGGACATGAATTCCTCCACTACCTGCCATGCAATGCATACAGTTGTGCTCAAGACATACAAAAGGCGCCAAACTTGCATGACAGCAAAACTGAGGCAGAGGTATGTAATCACTGTTGCTGTTTGCCACAGAAGACATTACCGCAGAGTACAACAAAGTTCTGTCAGCAACGTGAGTGATCCTCTTGAGCTGCTGTCAACACTACTGCCTGTTTTCCAGCAACAGCCATATGCAGCTAGCCCTGCACCAGTTCGTACCTCTGTATTGACACAGCCTGGCAGTGTTTCTGCTACAGGCGGCTGCCGCTTGGCCAAAGCAGCCAGCAGCTTATCTCGCTGGGACGGGGTGAGGTTGGGGTAGTCCTCAGCTGTTGCTGCAGGCTGGCGCTCCCCTTTGGCGGGCTGGCCAGGCAGAATGGCCAACAGCGTCATGCTGCCTCCACCCAATCGCCGGTGGACTTGTGCACTACGCTGTATGAGGGAGGAGAAGAACCTGTAGGCAGAGCGTACATGGTTTTTACTGCATGACCCACAGTCAGGTGCAAACTGCAAACTTGCAGCTGCTGGATGTTGACGCATACTTCTGACTGCTTTGTGTATCAGATTGACGCTGCTTTGGCGGACCAATGCTGAATTTCAATGGGACTGCAGGAAAGGTTGAACAACGAGGCTGGGTTGTGTTTGTCCCCTTGTGCAAGACAGTCTTTGCTACTGGCCTTGAAGCTAGTGTCATGCTAGCAATGGATACCCCAGGCTGACAATCCAGTATATGGACCTACTGCTGCCAGTGTCAGTGGTGGTGGTGAGTCACAGACTGCCTAACAAGCTGAAGTCTCAGTATGGTATGCCAGACACGAGGGGCAATTTGGCCCCAGGTCATGGACAAGAACACAGCTGCTAGGCCATACGCTGTTACACAAGTCATCAGTCAGCTCCTCTGGCGTGCCGTGACATGCTCAAGGCTTTGCAGAAGTGTGAAGACCTCACTGAGCATGACGCATCAGTATGAGGCAAGAATGAGCACAGCACCTGCGTCTCTGAGCAGCTGAGGCTGAGACCAGCATGCCCTCATACTCCACCAGCCCCTCCTGCTCATCGCCCTCACTCGCATCTGTGTCAGGTGGCAAGATGGGCTGGTCGGGGTTGAGTGGGGTGGCAATGGCCATGGCTGTGGGCCCCAGCCATGCCAGAGCTCTGCTGATCATCTCCCACATAGCTCCCTGGACACAGGCCACATCAAAGCGTGAACTGCTGACTCATCACTTGCTGAAGCTGAAGAAGATGTGAGGGTGTGGCCTTCGCACAGGTACAAGGTAGTATAAACTGGATGAAGGCCCAAAGCATGATCTTTTGCTGATATGCTGTTTGTTTTGTTACAGACTATATCCAGAGCATGACAGATACAGAGCACAAACGGTGCAACGATGCTGCCACAGCCAACCTCTTGTTGGTGGAGACTTGCACTTGAGGCAATGACTCATATGAAGAGGATGGAAGACAACACCCGGCTCTGAAGCCTGTAATTGGAGTAACGTCTCAAGTGCTGACAAGTGCGTTGCACGAACACAAATGAGAAGAGCTTAGCCACTGAAAAGATTTCACCATGCAGCTGATGTCATCTAAGACAGGTCTCACCATGCAGCTGATGTCATCTAAGACAGGTCTCACCATGCAGCTGATGTCATCCAAGAAAGGTCTCACCATGCAGCTGATGTCATCTAAGAAAGGTCTCACCATGCAGCTGATGTCATCCAAGAAAGGTCTCACCATGCAGCTGATGTCATCTAAGACAACAAAGGAGTGGCCTCCTTGGTCACGCACCCTCTCCCCCATGGACAGGGCGCTGCACAGGGCTGCATACCGCTCCCCCACGCCACACCCCTCAGCTGCAGACACCACTGTTGTGTTGCGCATGGCTCCTGCCTTGCTCAGCTCTGCCACCATTTCATCCACCTCCTGCTGACTGCTCACATGCACCAGCAGAGCAATAGTTGACACACATGCTGAACACACATTGCTGGGAACTGTACTGTATGCTGTGTTGTTGACACAGTATGTGAGTCAGTGAGGGGCAATCAGTGTTTGTGTTCAACTGCAGCTCCAGTGGCCAGAAAGAACTCTGGCAACTGCAGAACTTATAAAGGCATGTGCCATCATGCATGCATGTTTTAGGCAACATCAACGTGAACAGCATGTCTGGCATGCAAGCTAGAAAAGTAACTTGGTCTCATGCATTGCTGGCAGGCATCTGGCAACCTCTCATTGCCATGTGATCATCCACACTGTTGCTGAGCATCTCTGCCTATGGGTCGTGATGCAGAGACTTCTGCATGTGCCTTACACTGCATTGCTGGTATGGCACAGTGACAGAGCACGTGCATACCTGTGACCTACAGAAGCATATACACAGCGAACTGGCTGCTGACTGGGCTGCTGCTGCATATGCTGTCCCAGAATGGCGTCAACAGCCAGGCTGGATTTGCCAGAGCCAGCAGGACCCACCAGCAGCTGCGCCTGGCCCCGCCCCAAAGGTGTCAATGTATCAACAGCCTGTAAAGGTGAACCATCTCAGTGACTCTGTAGCCTACTCCAGCTGAGAATATCTATGGTGATTTGAGCCTGTACTTTTGACATTCCCTGCGACAATTTTGCCCTGTGCATCTTGACTGAACTTTGGTGATGTTGTACTGCAAGGTCCCTGTATGCATGCAGCACCCAATTGCAAACAGCACCAAAATACCTGGACTGATGAATGAAGCAGGTCGAAACTTGCTCTGCCGCATGATAGTAAGGAAGGACTTACAGCAAAGCCAAGCAGACAGGTAGCTGTTGTGCCCGATGAGAGAGCTTTGTACATCACCTTGATGCCTGTGAATGAGGCTGAATTGATTTGCTCCCTGCTTTTCATGTCCAGCTGGTCATTCAGGAGTGGAAGCTGTGCATCCATGCCCAGCTGATACTGTGACCCATGAGGGCAACCTAGGAAGTCCACTACTTGGCCACAAAGGGCTGCTCCTACAGGCACCCTTGCCACCTCATACTCGCGCTTTGTGCTCGGACCCTCGGCATCATCCACAACCTGCACAACCAATTGCCCTTTACTTGTGTTTGGCAATGTTATTTGATCATGGGCAGATACAGGGTCATCTGTCTGCAGTGTATGTAGAGTACCTGAAGAATACCCTTGAGACGACACTCTACCCTGTCCCCTGCTGCAACGTTCTGCCTACCACCCAAGATCAGAGCAAAACACACGTTGTCACTCCGACGCCACAGCAGTACACTGCATAAAGGGCAGTTGTCTTGATCAATGAGGAAGGCTCTCAGGAGCTTAGATCGAAGCCAGATAGCAATCAACATGTCAATATGATGAATGCATTTCTGACCCAGAAGCTCCGCTGACAAATCGGAGAGAGGCACCAACGGGAGCGTCGTTGTTCAAACCCTCCAAGATAGCCAAACCGTCGTCTGAGAACAACACCTGCTCCACACACGAGGACGGTCCTGAGCTTGATATGGTATAATGTACCCGCTGCCATTGATTCCAAAAGTGTCACCTTGCCAATATCCACTTCTTCCTCCAAACGCCTGATTGTCTGCATCTGGTTTGGCTTCATACTACGCTTCCGGAACAGGCTCATCTCAGCGTCCCAATCTGGTTCAGCACTGTTGCAAATGTGTCGTCTCCCTTTTCCATGTTTATGTGAATGGCCAGCCCGTGAGAGTCTTCTGCACATGTGGTAACGCAGGGGAACGGAACGATCTTTACAGCCTGTGGTCGAGACGATACGGTCGATGCTTGGAGGTCGTGTTGCGACATTCGCGGCCATGTCTAGCCAACTACCTATCCCACAACACGAGGCCATGAATGCAGCACTGCGCATATTGCAAACCATTGCAGACGCACGTACCGCCATAGTTCCGGAACTTGAGGAAGAAGATGGCAAGCCAAGTCTGCAAGCAAGCCAAGTGCTGGTACTGCATTGCACACATTTCTCATGCCGTCCAGATATGCAGTTGACAGCCTATAACAACCACAGTCGGGATTTATCAGACTGCTGTCCTGTGTCAAACGTCAAATCTGCCACTGAAATTGTTCTTGAAATTGAACAAGACAGTAATACGACTGTAAGGTCAGGTGTGGACCACAAGCATCATCATGTAGCTGACTAGTCAAGCATGTCAAACTGTGTCAAGGATGCACTTGGAAGCAAGGCTTGCATATGCAGAAAAACAGGCTTCGCATAGCTATATAGAGCTTGCAAACAAGACCAGACTGTCGGGGCATACGTGAGGCACTGAGGGCTTTGCACATCAGTCATGAATCTGCTGGCCAGATGATGATTGCTGGCTGCAGTGTGATAAGGCACGTCGTGATGGCTAGCTTTGACTTGCTGACTGACTCATTGCTGAAAATCTGCTGACTTGACTGCTGATCTGCTGCGAAGCACTTGACGGCAAGGATCGCACTGCATATGTTTGAGGACCCTTCTTGAGCAACTCACCTGCACAAAACCCAGAAAGAATGCCGCACTGCCACTGGCATAGTCTGGATCATCGTAAGCTTGCACAACACCATGCATGTGACTTGTGTGCGTAGCTTTCCAAGGGCAGCCTGGGCTATGTAGTGCACTGCAATATCCAAATTGCAAAGTAGCACGACATTCTCCATGGGCCTCTGATATCACAGGCAAATATGACAATGCAAAGTCAGCAGAGCATACCAGCCTCATTGAGTTGATCAATGAAGTCACGCATGTCAGGGACCTTCAGCTGGAGATGGTCAGACAAGTCAAAAAGCTGGTGAACACTGAAGGCATTGCCAGATTGCTCTGCACGGCGACCCAAGGCTGACAAGAAACGGCGTGCTTCAGCCTGCAGAGACACATGCACTCGCCAACCCAACAAGATGTCATGCTATACTATCACTGGCATGAGCCTGCAAGGACAAAGGAAATAGGAAGACAACCCTACATGCACAATGCGCAGAGAGCAGGAACAGCAAGTGTCATGATAGTTAAGCATCATTTGAGTGCATTGGGACAGCAAGCATTATGTCCAGCTTCATGCCCGAGGAGGGAAGTATGCAAGAGGGCTGGCATGCAGACTTGCAAGAGGAGTGGGACAACTGGAAGTTAGGAAACGCAAATCTCTAGTATGCACATAAGCTGGGATTCAAGACAAGCAGGCTGGGAAAGACCTGCTTGCTGCCTGCTCTGGTACCGCCTGGGACCCGGAAGTCTAGACAGCTGGCTCCAGCAGCTGCACCTTGCACATCACGCCTCGACTCTGAACTGATCTCTATCACCTCCTGATGTACAGCAGCGAATGTCACAGACCATTTGAATGCGCTGGCAGTTATGCAAGTGCTTCATGTGAGCCTGATTGACACAAGGTTGTGTGGCCGTTCTGCCTGCCAACAGGATCTGCAAGCACGCTGAACAAACTTTGCACTGAGCTTGGGTCAACTCTGTGCGTACTGTGTATCACAAGCAGCAAGCAAGTTTAGATAAATGACCTAGCCATTGTGATAGCAACCTTTGCTAACATGTTGAAAGGCCTGAGATACGCGTGAGATACAAGTAGACACACGCCCACCTGTGCATGTTGAGCTGTGACGATCTGCACCAGCTCCAAGCGAGCTCTGGCTTCTGCCATTCTTATCAGACTTTCAAGCTGCCGCGCCTGCTCACACAGCAACACGCACAAATCAACTGGACAACCCAGAAGTCTACTTGGTGTCATTCACCCCTTGCAAAAAGTTTACCTGGAGGGAAAGGCAATACCAAGCTGCAGTCAGGTCATCTGACAAGCTGACACAAAGCAAGCACAAGGTCATGTTGCAGCAGTCTGCAGCTGCTATGGTGCAGCGTGCTTACAGCTTCATGTCACCGCAGGCACATGTCATCATTGCAAGGGAACTTACAGTCACAGGCGTTCCTTCCAATGTCAGGGAGTCCTGTCTCAGCTTGCAGTAGTACTCCTTCAGCACTTGCTTGGCATCATCAGACAGGACAGGGTGGCAGTACTGCCTGGCATAGGCGATGTACTTCTGCAGCAGCTGCATGGGCAGGGGATCATGAGCTTCATCACTGCAAGCCGCAATTGCAAAAGTGTTAGTTGATACCCACGCCCACGTTGTCAGTCTGCACCCTTGCGCATTAGTCCCATTTTGCATACATGTAGGGACGGCGCTCTTTGAGCTGCATCTGTAGACTCATGCCCCGGTTCGGTGACATTTCTCATGTGCTCAATGATAGCATGAATGCATGCTTCTGCTTTCTCCTGCAAAGCACTTGCGAACTGTGCTGAGTGAGTTGGACCCCACATCAATTCAGGCCATGGGTATAGTCACATGGCCAGACAATAATGTACACTCCAGTGCAGCGCAATATTATTGGTGCATGCACATCCATGTTCGTAAATCACATCAGGGACAACAAGAATGCCATGCATCAAGGTGGTCATGCCATGGTACAGAGGGTGTCAAGATTGATACCTGTACATCTTCAGACTGTCTTCCAGTGATGGCTGCTGGGTGGTGGAGTCCAAGGCCGCAAGGGATGCAGGTGGGCGGGTCTGCAAGGAGCCTTGATGAGCCCTCCTCACCCTGTCCCCCTGCCCTGCGGTCAAGCTGCAGCCATTCATTGCCTGCACTCCTTGAATGCATGAATGCAAGGCTTTCTGTACATGCAATTCAGCACCTTCAATGCAGTCAATCTGTCAAACAACTCCAACATTTTAACTGGCAGATGGGTTGCTCATGCTGTTTGTGAGCCGGACTGTGATATTGTGCTGAGCCAGGTGACATGGCCAGCCTTTGCACACATACCATAAGCTTTACAAGACATGCAGCTGGAGTGGCCGTATGCTTCTTCTGCGCATTTGCCACTGGAGCAATTTGACTGTCCAACAGCATGCAGCAGATGCAACAGTGTTCCTGCTGGAGACACTACCTGAGTGCATGGCCATGACATGCTCAGAGAGGCGCTCATCGCGCCTCTGATCAGGCTGATCCAGCAGCACAAAGATGATATCGAAGCGAGACAGCATGGCCGCACTCATCTTGAGGTTCTGCAGCAGCGTCTTGGCTCTGTTGTACTGGCCACCAGCAGGGTTGGCAGCTGCAAGCAAGCTGGTGCGCGCTGGCAAGGAGGCCACCAGGCCTGCCTTTGCCACACACACCTCCTGCTGCTCTAGGGGCCCAAGCAATGCCTGCTGAAATGCAACCACAAACACTGAGGGATGTTCCATGAGAGGCATGTTCAATGAAAGGAAGCTTGAAAGATAATGAGGCCACAGCAGACGTCTGGATGTTGTTGCATTGGAAGCAATTGAGAAATGACAAGTGATACTGATATGACTAATGATGATGATATGAACAGTGATACTGACCACAGTACAGACATCTTGACAAGTTTAGGCTGCAAGCTGAGGCCAGGTGCAAGCATGGTATGGTTGCTGCATGTGACCACATCTAAAGACCTGCTTGAGCCAGATGGCCTGCATGAAAGTGTCACTGTTGGGCAGCTTAGCCCTGCCACAAAGACAGCAGCTGTACAAGGGCTGTTACAAGAAGCATGTTCACCTGGTGCTCAGCAGTGATCTTGTCAAACTCATCCACACAGCAGACCCCCCTGTCAGCCAGCACCAGGGCCCCAGCCTCCAGGGCAAAGGCCCCAGTGAGGGGGTCTCTCACCACTGTGGCTGTCAGGCCTGCACTGCTGGAAGAAGGGCCACACACATACAGCCCTCGAGGGGCTGCAGCAGATGCAGCCTGTATGCATACACTGTACCTAGTCATTCAGCATGCCTGGTGTTGTCCTGCAGCTACATCAAGGATTGGCTACTCTGGTCACTGCTTTGTGACAGGAGCCAAATTTTGACCACCTCTGAACTACTTTTGACAGTCTTCAACATTGTTGAAGAGATGCTTTATTGATTCCACATTCAATAGAGAACGTGGAATCAATAGAGAAGGGTTGCCAGCTGTGAGCAGCATGCAGCACAGGGATCAGTGTGGCATTCACAAGAGCCCCCTTACGGGGTAGGGCCGTAGCCTTGGCAGGAATGTATATATGCACCGGCAACCATCGGGGTATGCCTTGTACACTAGGCCAATCATGAGTGAACTAATGACAGGTGGCATGTAGATCAAGGGCAGTACTTGGGTCACCAAGTGCAGAAAAGGGAAAGTGCACCATCCTGCGCACAAAAGACTGCAGAAGGGCACAGCCCGGGACAGATCCATACCTTCAGCAGCTGGCTCTTGCCTATGCCTGGGTCCCCCACAATGAGGCAGTGAATGTCCCCACGCACAGGCACGCTTGCCAGGTCATCATTGCCTTTGCGCACTCCTCCAAACAGCGCCAGCACCACACCTGCTTTCACCAGCTCATGCCCATAGATTGCTGGACACAGTGCATGTACCAGCTGCTTGAGCTGCTGCCCCTTGTACTCCTGCACACACCAATCAAGCAGCCAACTCATTAGGAAACTGTATATGGTCGTAGAGGTCGATTATGACCATTTGACTAAGGTTCATCAAAAAAAGGGAACTGACCTTTCTTGTCAAGGATAACAAAAGTTTGAAGTCAGTAGAAGCACACTCTTCAAGAACAATGTGGCTGGTGACCATGAATCTCAGGCCACAAGGTGGATGTGAGAGCCGTGGGCTATGTGTTGTTGGACACTAGACTGACCAGAGTTGAATGAAGTCACTAAAGCATAACATAAATCGCTGTGTCCTTCACACAAGGGACAGAGCAGTAGAAGGCATGTACCAGTGAGCTACAGAATTGCACACAGCAGTGCAATATTGCAGCCTCAGGTTGCATTGAATGGTCACCTGAGAAAATTTCACAGTGAAATGCAGGTCCCGCAGTGTGAAGCTGGTTGCTTGATGTGAGGGCAGGTGGTCGACTGGCTGGCTGACGTGGTCTGTTGTGTCCTTGCAGGACTGATTAGCACCACGCTGATTGACAACAGACACAGCGTCCAAATACAGCAGAAACAAGGAGCGCTTGCCTGCTGTACCTTTACTACCCTTCCCTCCTGCAGCCAATGACCACATCATTTTGTACCCTTGTCAAGATTTGACTGATGCATGGCCCATTCAGGTTGCAAGTGCATGCAACATCTGATCTGGAGGCAGGCAGGATGTCGTGCAAAATGCACGAGAGCAAGTTGTATTGCAGTCCTGACGGGACTGCATCGTATTATGCACTGTATGTGTCACAGCTAGCCATCCATGCAATGATGATGGCCCATCACCACATCGCTTGTGCCTATGATCATGTGCACTCAGGACAGGATGTCAGATTGCATGCCTGCTTCAGCATCTGTGCTGAGAACCTTGATGATGCCCAGAACAGTGACCACGTCACCAGCACTGCAGCTGTCCACTAAGTCTCGAGTCAGCTCCACCTCTAACGTGCGCGGCACCCGGCCTGCTTCTTCCTTATCAGCTTGGGAAAGCTCCTGCATCACAGTGGGGATGCAAGCTAGAAACTGCATACAGTGTACAGCTGTTTGTGCTGCTGCTCTTGTTGGGCTTGGGTTCAACAACATGTCTGACATTGCTACAAGATTGCGTTGTGAGCTACTTGATGAAACGCGTTGAGCAGAAGAAGTCAGGCTCATCAAAGCACACAACCAAAAGAGGCTTGGTGTTCACAGGGTGCATTCAAGACCCCACAAGGCATACCTGAATACGTATCTTCTGCCAGTCAAGGCTTTGCGCAGATTTCTTCTGGGGTTTGAAGCTTTTGCTACGACAGCCATCAAGGTTACAGCCAGTGGGTGGAGTATAGATGCCTTCAGGGAAGCGCATTTGGTGTTCACCGCCACATCTGGTGCATGTGAATGTCATGCATTGTATCAGAGGCTTGACTGCACTGATCCTCACAACTGTCCCTTTCACACTAACTATTTTGCCTGCATGATGAATTGTTGCTTATGGTTCTTGGCTGAGGCGTGGGCAAGCATGCGCATGCACTACATGAAGCCTACCAATGGAGCTGGACTTCAGTTGACGGATGTGTCTCATGGACGACGGGTGTCCCTCAAGTCGCACTACAATCTTGAGCGGCTCTATGCCCTCAGGTAAGAGTTGCTGGGCCTGAGGATTGAACAGCACCTGGGCTATCAATGCAGGCGTCAGCTACAGCCAGTAGGCAAAGCAGACTGAATTTGCATTGAACCCACAGCCAACGCATAGCCTGCCTGATTGGTCCCAAATAAAAGCTTTACTTCACTAAATGAGCAAATCTAGGTCTCAGCTGATCACTCTTGCTTGCCTGGTGTGCAGCGGCGCCCAGGCAGGCGAGGGCTTCGACCGGCTGAAGGTCCAGTGCAGCAGAGAACTCAGAACTACTGCACACTTTCTGCAGCTCCTCAAACCCGATGGAGAGCCGATGCCGGCCTGTGACTTGCTGTGGTTGAAGCCTGTCGGCAAGCCATCTCGTCAGCGAGGTAAGGCGTGGAAGCAGATCTTGCAGCAACACTGCCCGTCTATCTTCAGGTGAGTGTTCTTCGTCAGGGAAGTACAAGGTCCAGGCTTCAGGTGTGATTTGCTCCGTGACTACGGCCTGTTGCATGATCAAGCAGCAGTGCCGATATTGTTTGCGCGTGATCTCAGTATGACATGTAATGACGGCCGTGTACAATGTATTCTACCTCCGGCCAATGTCGGGGCGAGGACAGCTTTCTACATAGCCTGCGTTCAGCCTGCGTTCAGCCTGCGTTTAGCCTGCGTTCACCTGCTGCTCTGCATGCTTTGGCTACATCGTTAGTCATCTGCCAGAGTCATGAGTGACACTCACAGGGACTTCAAAACGTAGCCTTGCTCGGCGCAACTCAGAATCCTTCCCTGACTGCGAGCTGGCTGTGCCTTGCCTAGTGCTGCATCAGCTGTGCTGTCAAGACCTTTGACCTACTGCCATATAGACATCTGCAGTGTTGACCTACTTGATGTTATCAAAGAACCGAGCGGCGCAGTCGTGTTTTCGGTTTGCAAGTCAACTGCTCACCACAAGAGGACAAAAAGCCAGCACAACCAAGTTGCCAATAACGCG
>JAABUO010004946.1_pt1 | contig 15650 bp, 18 predicted proteins | sample 5559291 | NCBI WGS metagenome assembly JAABUO01 (sample SAMN10711878, study PRJNA513372) | rock metagenome | isolation source: Antarctica rocks | place: Antarctica: Victoria Land, Finger Mt sud
AACATGAAGCATTGGAGGCAGCTCTCAAGGACTATGGATACAATGTTACCACACTGCCTATAATAATAGGACAATCTGGGTCACAATACCACACTACATCTTTTGCCTTAGCACAGATTGGTATAGAGCACGGACCTGCAAACAAAGTTATGTCCAAATTACATGAACACTCTGTTCTGACATTTCACAAGATTCTTACATCTAGAAGAGTACTAGAAAGAGGGAAGACAGACAAAACTAGACAAAGTAGGCCTGATCCACCATAGGTTAGGATGTTTCTTTCCCTTTGGGCTATGGCCTATGGTCTTAGCTCCGGGCTGCCGCCTTAGGAGGCTCCCGTTATGATCGCCGAAAGGCGTAGACTTTTCTTTTCTGAAACAGGCTCAAATCTTTTGGCAGGCTCACTAGCAAACATCCTTTCCTCCCACCAGCTTCTGTGCTCATGGTCTGAGTTTGTGATCATTTCTGTGACGTTAGGCCACAAAGGTCACAATTTCACTAAACAGGTGGTCATTGGACAGAGGGACCAAATCTGCTAGGTACCCCACTGGGCACATGAGCGGATCTTTGTGCTGCGTCATTGCCTGCCACTCATGTCCAGTGTTGGTGCCATTTTTGTGTTCTGTTTGCGGCGTATCCCCGGAAGTGACAGCTAAACATCTGCTGGCTGTGCTGGCATAGGCTCCAGCAGTCCAATCAATCCCCATCGCAGTTCTTGCAAGTCCTGCTGTCTTGCAGTCGTGGCAATGCCTACAGCCCAACAGCAGGCAGCCTTGGCTGCATCTTGGGCTGATCTGCCTTTGACTTTGATCAGTTCTTGTGTACATCTGTGGAAGTGCATGTGCTCATTGTCTGTGAGGGTCCTAGATGTCTTAGCACTATTTGTCTGAGCACTAGCTTTTAGCATTCTGGTAGCTGCAATAGCTGCTTGAAGCACTGACTTGAATGCTGGGTGTAGCCCCAGCTGGCTCTTTCTGAGGTGCATCGGTGCTGTTATTGCAGACTGTGAAGCTCCAGCTTTCTGTATGTTCCCTTTGGCCTGTTGCCATCGCAGGAACCATGTCAAGAATCTCTGGACCTTCCACTTGTCGGTCACCAAGGCAGTGAATTCTGGTTTGGTAAGGTTTTGCTCATGCACATATCTCAGCCACTCCCTGCAAAATTATTGTCCTTTTGAAAGTGCAAGTAGCAACTGGGACTACAGAGTGCATGTGGAGTGCAAACATGGAGCTTAGAATGCACTGAATGTGCCAGTGCTGAAAGACAAGAAGAACTAATGAGTGTGCAAGCGCTATACTATGCTATGCATTGCTCAAATGTGAGTGTGTATGCATTTTCAAAATTGCAGGTTGCGATGGCTGCACCATGTGTCTGATGACAGCAGGATGTATGTGTTGGGCACAATTGGTTGCTTATAAATGGAGTGAGACTGCAAGCAGGCCCTGCCAAATCTGCTGGTAATGGTGCAGACTTTGCGCTTGCAATGCTTGAGCACATTTTGCACTGGTGCATGCAGCATGTTGAGTATGATGTTGAGATAGTGCATCAGCGTTGTTGTAGGAGCACACCAAATGTATGCGAGGTATTTGTCCAGGGTGCCCTGAGCACCTCTCTGGGAGCGTTGGTGTATGATATCTTGGTTACTTGCAGCTTCTGGGGTCAAGACAAAGTCAGGGGCGGTCCGCTTGAAGGCATCCACAACCCCTTTTGGTGAGATGTCTTTGCGTCCTATACCACCTCTGGGCATGTTGGTGATGATAGTCACAACATTGTTTAACATGGGTTCACAGACTACTCTGAGGTTGGCCTGCTGTGCTTGGCCCGGCCTGGTGTGCCTGGCATCACTGTGAAATAGGTTTGAAGCTTGATGTGGAAATAAGGTTGATGTGAAAACCAACCTGATGTTTCAAGCCCGGGAAATCTTTTGAAAGACATGAGCATGCTGACAGCAACTATTTAGAAAAGAAAAGAAAAGACTACGCCTTTCAGCATCAATTTAATGAGAAGCCAAGTATTATACTGGGCTGCCCAGGAGCAACTATTTGCATGACTGCACCCAATTGTTTGTGTTTGATGTTCAAACTATGGCTGATGTAAACATTGGGGCTGATGCAGACATAAGCCCTGGCACTTTTTGGGGGGAAATTTGTTTCTAGGGAGCAATGGGGTTTTCATGACCATGTTGCCCAAGATGCACCAGTGCACAACCCTTTGTTGTGATTTTTAACTGCTTTGGAGTTGAAACAGAGCGCAATGGGCTAACAAGGGCATGGCAGAAGGCCCTGCAGGGCTTTTTGGCACATAAGGATTTAGGAAGCATAAGCACCTGTTTCTGGCCACATTGACAGCAACAACAAATGCAGCTGTCTCTCATTATGCTTTCTGACTGCTTTGCTGTTGAAACAGGCTGTGATGAGCCAGGATGTCTAGGGCATCTGGACAGGAACAGGTTTTGAAACCTTTTGGGCTTACACAAATCATACTGACCATGCCGACACCAAACACCTTCAGAATATGCCTTTTGTGCTTTTTGCCAACTCTGAATTTGAAACAGAGCGCAATGGGCTAACAAGGGCAGGGTAGAAGTACCAGAAAGGCCCTTTAGGGCTTTTTGGCACAAAAGGATATGGGAAGCATAAGCTCCTGTTTCTGGCCACACTGACAGCAACAACAACTGCATCTGTCTCTCGTTATGCTTTCTGACTGCTTTGCTGTTGAAACAGGTTGTGATGAGCGAAGATGTCTAGGGTAAAAGTATTGAAATAGCTGTTGAGGCTGTTTTGGACCTAGACACCTTTCCATGACCATGCTGACAGAAGCTTTGTACGTGTGTGTTTGAACCATGCCTTCTGGACTTTTTTAGTGTGTTGATGCAGCAACAGGGCGCATTGGCGAAAGATGACATAGACAGGGCAGAAGTACCAGAAAGTACCCTTGAGGCTCTGTGACAGCAAAGCTCATTGGAAGGCACTAGCACCATACTGCGACCACCATCAGTGCTTGTCTTACAAACTTATCAATGCCTATGCCATCTAGTTTGCAAACAAGGACAAACTAAGCTCTGAGCACATTGATGCCTGTGGTGCAGGTCAAACTCATACTGTGTCTTGTCTCAGGTTGTGCTCCAGCAGGGTTTGGTCCAAGGGCACCAAGCACACTAGCTAATCTTCACAGCCTTCCTCAGTCGTGTGATAGTGCAGCAGTGGCCTTGTGCACTGTCCTCAAGAAGAAGATGGAAGGTGAGAGCACTCAAATGTTATGCTCCCGTTACTTGTCTGCAGCAAGTTTGCTCTTGGGTGTGATAAACTGGTATTGGGCCTGAGTGTTTATAGAGTGACACATGTCACGTGCCAGCTCTTCCCTGTCTTTTATGCTTAGCTGACCATATGCAAGCATGTGACTTACATAGCTGTGCCGTAACAGTGTCAGGGTACAGGGCTTGCCAAACAAAACTTGGAGTGTGCGAGAGGCCCATTGCTGGAAGCCACCATGTGTGTATGGTTTGCTTACTTTTGCTTCACAGAACAGGTAGTTCCTGGGATGTGCATGCAGGCTGGCGCAAATCTCATCTGACAGCTGCAAGCCCAATCTTCTTGTGTACAACTTGGGATTGGCTCTGTCTTGTGTTTTGAACTCTCTTAGGATCAAGGCTCCTTCCTTCTTGTTATTGTAAGGCAGGAGAATGCAGTTGGGAGTGACACTGTTCATGATTGCGTTCCTAGCTTCCCCTTTATCACATTTCAACCTGTTTATGAATGCTGCGTGCACGTCATTGCGCACTGGAGGAATACAGCCTCCATAGCAGCTCAGGAGAAGCCGCTCCTTGGATCCAGTTGGAAGCGTCTCCCTTACATGCTGCAGCTCTTCATGAGTGACAAAGCCGGCTGCTTGTCGTCTGGTTGGCAGGTTTGTTTTGCTTCTCTCTTTAAGTATTGCATCCAGCTTGTCAAAGTAGTCCAAGTATAGGTCATAGCTGGACTGAGCTTTGACCTTTAAGTCTAGCAGCCTGTAGACTGCCATTATTGACACAAGCAGTGTCTTCTGACTTGCAACCTCTGTATACTTTCTTTGAATGTATTGAACAACCTTGTGTGGGTGTTGTGTGAGCACCTTCACCAACGGCTGCTGTCTAGCAGCTTGAGCAATCATTGAGAGGTTCTTGCTGTAGACCCTTTTAGTCTCTTCAGAAAGATGGTCTGCCTTGAGCACTGCTTGAATGATGGGGTCACTTGAGTGCATGGGTGTCTATTTAGACAGCAGCTAATTATGTATGGTATCTTGCGGATATCCTTCAGGCTCAATCAAAGTAGGCGTCGCAAATTAGGCAGCAAAATTATTTCAGCAAGAAAACAATTCCTATGCAAAACAAATTTCATTCATCCATTTATTTTAGCAAACAAGCAAATTTGACAAATCCTCCAGGTAATTTGCTAAATTTGCGTGCAACAGAAAGAATTGTTGATTCACATATACAGACAAGTACAACCAGGAGTTTGCGCAAATTTAGAGCAATTCGCTGCTTACAGAAATTTGTATTTGTGAATTGCCAGTCTGCATACAGGATTGGCAAATTTGGCTACATCAAATTTGCCAGTCCTGCTCAACAAATTGATGGTCAGCCAATTTGCCAAATCTGCTTACAAGGTTGCTGGTAGCAAATTTGCCAAAATTTGCCACAGCAAGCCCTCAAATATTTGAATCATTGGCAATGGCTTTCTTGCCGTCTGTAGTGAGACTGTCTTTCAAGACCTTCTCATTAGTGTAACCTTCACCAACAACTGCTTCCTTCAAAGCTTCAAGCCAGTCTTGGTGGGCTTCCTGTTTTGAAAATTTCTTCTGAAAGTCTTGCAGACATTTTGTCAAGGCCTCCAGGCCACCCACTGAACCAGCCACAGCTGCTTCCACTTCTGCCCTTTTGTATATAGGCACAAGGTCAAGAATGTCAGAGATCCTCTTCATCTTGACAGCCAGCTTGGCTAGCTCTGAGCTGACTGGCACCACAAAGTCATGTACAGTTGGAGGGCCGTCTTCAGCAGCTGCCTGTTGAATGTCCTGTTGAGCAATGTCCCTTGAGTAAAGGTCAGTGTCAATGTCATCCTTGAGCAGTTTCTGCTTGTCCAGCTCCTTTCTCCATGCCCGCGGCAACAAAGGTTCAACAAGCAGACTGAGAGCAGGATTGTTAGGTCCAGTACGTTTCAGTTCTTGCAAGAGTGTGTACATGCAATGCTGTCTATAGCCTGAAGTGTAGCTTGATCTGTGCAGCAGTTTTTGAGTAAACACTGCACAAGTTGCCAGCAGGAGTTGGCAGCGCAACTTTGTAGACCTTTGCAGCAATGTATCGCTTTGTTTGAGCACTATTGTTTCTTTGCTAACATGCATATACGAGCACACATCATACATGTCCACAATCTTGGGCTGCAGAGCCTGGGAAACTTGTGTAACAGTTTCAGGCTTTTCCTTGCTATATGCCTGCAGTGTATCAATGCTTTTGTGCAGCTGACTCAGCACTTGGTCAAGACTCGTTGCAATGCTCAAAACCTCTGCCCTGCTGTCATCCTCCTCGTCTGCTGCAGCCAAGTCCTCAGCTTCTCTGCCTGCTATGCAGGCCTTGTCACCGCTGCTTATGTGTTTGAAGGCATTGATGGCCACTTTGGCTGCCCCTAGGGTTTGGAAGGCAAGGCTGCTGGACTCATGCAGGTAATACAGACCATGCTTGCCAGTTTTCACTTTCCAGTCTGATAGCTTGCATTGTGACTTGGCTACAGCATTGTTGTGTTGCTGCAGCACTTCAAAAGCTTTCTGTTCAGCTTCATTCATTTTGCAAGCAAAAATGAGGGACATCAGGTGTTGGCACCATACTGTGCCCATTGATTTTGCAGTGCATGCTTGGCACTCTGGCAAAATCGATGACAGCTTTTCACTGTTTGCTGGTCTAGTGCACGACCAGCACGCTTTGCCAGAGTGTCAAACATGCACTGCTGATCTCGCCCTTTGCTCAGGGCACTTCACCTCCTCCATGGACAATATGTCAGCTCTTGATCAGGCTCTGGACATTTTGCCATTCAGCGTAACAGTTGATGACCGTGCAGTGAAGGAAGCTGTTATCACTCAGCTTGCACAGGAACTGTGCTCAGCTTTACGCCAGGGTGTCCCCAGGGCCTCATTTGATGTGAGTGAAGAGATCATGAAACAGGCCTTGGCGTCTGCTCTCATTGTAACTCAGCAGAAGGTGATTGCAAACCCTCCAACCTTTGTCAAGATTGCCAGGAAGTACCAGAGGCGTGCCAGCACACCTGCTTTGAGCAACGTCAGCAGCATGTCCAATGGTCCCAGTGTTGTGTCAAATCCTGTGTCCAATGGTGGTCCAGGCAGAGCTGGAAGTCCTGAGGTCAGCAGCAACAATTTGTCAGGCCCAGGTTCATCCGCATCTGCAGGCAGCATCGGAGTTGCAGACTTCATGGACCCAGAGGTGCTGAAAACAGCCAAGCTGTGGCGCTGTCAGAAGCTGTCCAAAGCTGAGCTGGTGGGACTTGTAGAACACTACACCAAGGTAACACCGTCAGCCACTGCTACCAAGGTGCAGCTGATCAAGGCTTTGATGGATTACGCTGCAACTAGTTTGTGACTGCCGATATACGCACATGTAAATCAGGCTGGCCAAACCACATTTATGGTGAAAATCTCTTGTCACAATGAGTGTGGTCTTGGTGTGTACTTCATCCGAAAAGACAGTACCCAGTGCATGGTCCCATATGGGTATTATATTAGATAGCCAGGCACAGAACATGATTTTTTCTCGGCAGCTCCAACATTTCCAGATGTCCAGAAGCTTTGGGCTGCTGGCTCCTTACTTAAGATAGGCATGCAAACAGCACTCCAAGAAGTACACATTTTCTTGAATAAGTGTGTTATGCTGTATTTACTGCCCACCTGGCCACCCTTGGTAAGACTCAGTATGATATGCTGTATGCTCCTGCATTGAGTTCAGCACCTTGCGCAAGATGGGCAGCAAATGAGCACTCTGTTCTGTTTGTGACAGATGAGAGCCCTTTCTCCAGGGACTTGGAGGCACTCACAAACAGGTGTTTCCCACCTGACCCAGTCTTCTGCAATGTTGTGTTCCCACGCAAGCCATGCTGCACGTTGTAGTTGTTGATGAACAAGTAGTCCGTCCAGAATGTGTGTCAAACGCCAGATTAAGCATAGACTGCATACTTGCTTGAGATTAGTCACTTGACTGCGGTTCCCATCTGGTCTCAATACTGTGCTAGACTTACTCCTGTATGACTTGTCTGCTGCAGGTCTACCAGCTTTGAGCCTCGATATCCCAGCTTCTGCCTGCGGTCCAGCCACGTCGACGTTTGGGTGTTCGATCTGCCGGCTTCGATGCATCAACGAAAGCGTGGTTTCGATGATGGTGCCACCTAAAATTTGGAAAGCCGGCGAGAAGCCTAGCAAGAAGATCCCTGTCGTGTCAGGCGTCAGTTACAGGTCAGTATGCCGATTTCACAGCTTCGCCAGCATTTTGGCACTCAAACTCACACTTGCAGCAGCCTGACCAGTCCACATCCTAGCCTGGGGGCTTGCAGGTGACGTTGTCCCACTGTGTCAAGGTGACTTTGCTTGAAACTTCACTTGCAGTAGTGGTCAGAGTCGTGTTCAACTCACCTGTTTCATGAGTTTTTACTCATATAGAGGAATGTCATTGCTGTTCATATAGAGGAGTGTCATTGCTGCTTCAAACCAAACACAAAGTCAAGTTTTGATGGCTCAGAACAGCAGGTCACAGGACGTACAAGCAGCATGGACAAACACCTGTGATATGATTTATGACAGTTGTGACAAAATGGAGAAGCAGTTCAGTGAGTTCTTACAAATGCGCAACACAGCCTGTAATGAGTTTATCCAAGTCATGTCAAGGATGACTCAGACACTGGAGCGGCTGAGCGATCCAAATGGGTTGGCCCCAATGGAGATAGACTCTGATTTTACTCAGCACCTGGTGTTGCCTGCAGCTGGCGCTTTCAGAGTTCACAGTCCACCAAAAACAGAACAATTGACTTCAGAGCAACCGCAATGTCTTGGCAGTTGATGACTCAGTTGATGACTTCAGAGCAATTGCAGTGTCTTGGCAGTTGACGACCCATGGCCCCCACCTTTTTGCACAGCTTGGCAAGAGTACCTTTTTGAACTAGCTTAGCTTGCGTTTTGTTATGTACAGGGGGAAAAGGTGTTGTACTCTAGTTGTGTGAGTGTACTGCACTCATGACAGCAACTATGTAGTTTGTGACAAACCAAATACTTGTGTTCAACAACCGTGATCATAATAAGCCTTGACGCATGCCCATGTAGGCCGTGTCTGTGATTATGGCAATGACGTGAAAGCAACTGTTTATGGCCATCAGTGCATGCTGCTGTGCTGGCTTGGTTCCTTTCCCAACACTCATGCCTGGCAGGCTGTTCTTATACCTTCAACTTTGTAAGCTAAAGTTTCTCGAGGCCTGCCTTGAGTTGCAAACTGTGCGTTTGAAACGCAGCGGTTTGCAGGTACTGCATGAATCCAAGCTGCACATATTTGCATAACACGTGGTCTGCAAAATCGAACTGTGCCTTGCAGATCCTGTGCTTGGACATACTTCGCAACCACAGTGTGTGCATGTCCATGGCCCGCACAAAGGCGACGCACCGGCGTTCTCAAGCTCGTCGGCTACAGAGGGACATACGACGTGCTGCTATCACTGCATCAACCGCTGCTTCTCCCGCACCGAACACAGTACAGGAGTCAGGCAAGGAAAATGTCAAGTCTTCTCAACAAAGCCACGCATTGGACTTGCTTGGTGTGGAAGTTATCGCCCCAGGCGCAGGCACGTCCGCCACGCAACCGATAGGTGACGATGCACACGCTCAGGCAGAAGATGCACACCCAGAAACACCCATACATGGTCAAGGTGCCGACATACCTGGACAAGGTAAGGACACACTGAACTATGCCGAACCTCTTCAGAACACCACTGAAACACAGATCACTTCAACAGACGCCAGTCATTCGCACAACTGAGTATTGTTCAAGTGACATGTTACACTATCAAAATCAAAAGTTCAAATGACAGCTAGCTGGCAAGGCACTTCGAAGCATCAGCATTTTAGCAACCTCAGTATCAATCTCTTCAAAAAGTCATGGAGCACACCGCCACATCTAGGTTAATCTTTTCAAGAAATGGAGGTCTCAGCAAATTGTATCCTGCAAATTGTATCCTGCAAACTTCAATGAGACCCGCTAGCCTGTTTGCACGCGGAAGATTGCAAGGTCACTGCCTGTATAGGTTGCGGTCCTGTAGATGAAAAATTGGCGGTCTTTTACTTGGCTGAAAGAGACCCTTCAGTATGTTAGCAAAAGAAGTGTGTACAAGTCAAAGTGCCTTGTTGCTGAGGCAGGTCTGGTGTATGTGTGCAGATTGTCAGAATGTGTAGCTTGTTGCTGAAAACCGTCTTTCCATGGCTGTGATTCATCAGGCCAAAACAAACTTCAAAAGCAAGCAACAGCACGGTCTGTTGCCGTATCGACTTGTACTGCCTGTCTAGCCAGAGTGTGTATGCTTGCATGCTGTAGTTCGATTACGTATTACAGATTTCTTCTTCAATCTTCTTTGGTGCCGCAAGGCCTTGCTCGCAACTTATTAGACAAAAGACAGAAGCAGCAAAACATCCACCCCCAACAATGTCTATGACACTATCGCTGTAACAGGTATCAAGAGCTTGCTTGTCAAGGGTTTGCGCTGCACAGCCGCACCGTTTGTGCGTCACAAGACCTGCTTTATTACCCTTGAGCCCATACAGTCGTCGGGAAAATCAATTCATGAAGCAACTCAGCTGCAAGCTCTCAAATGCCGCAACACTACGAATTATAGGGCCCTACTTCGCCACCACTTCGGCGCTGTTAGCCGAACTTTCACCGCACGGCGGTGAACGCTGGGTGAAACTGTTCACCGCGGCTAACTTTTCAGAATTAGCCAGACTTCACCGTTTTAAGTGGTTTCACCGATTGTTAGCCTCTTGAAGTCTGTCTGAAATGCCTAAGTGTCAGTACTAAGTAGTATACAGTGATGCAAAGCATGCCATGTAATGAATTTGATTCCACTAGTGACAAATATTGTACAGTGTATGTTGTTCGCACTTTTCTGTTGATACATGCATATACCAGAGCAGTCACACCATGTATACATCTTTAAGTTTACGTATACGTAGCTACCTATATATAGGCAAGACTGTATATACCTATAGGCAAGACTGTATATATAGGTGCACCTGCCTACTCTACAGGCAGATTTGTTAATGTAATTATGAGCTGAGTGCAATGCATTGCACAGTTTGTCATATGACAAACACAGAGGCTTGCAAACATCTGCACCACTGTCATGCTAGCCACATTTCAGACAGACTATGATGCGTATGCTTGAAAATTGCAACTGATGAGTTACAAGTTGTACATGCATGCACAGTTATAGTGTCTCACACTGCTGTCTATCAGACCAGCCTACAACTGTACACTAAACAACCTCCTTGGGAACCTGATCTAGGAAAGATGCAAATCTACTCAGTACAACTAAATTGTCGCGATGAGAGCTGTGAGGAAGAGAAGCCAGCTTGCATGGTGCCAGCCTCTCCATTGGCCAAGAGGTTGCCTGTAGGGTCGTCTCTAAACTCCCTCTTGAAGACAGGGCAATTCAGGTTGGATGACATTTCGTTGCAGATGGCAGATGCTACTACAGCAGGTGCAAACCACTCCACCTCAGCAATGTTTGCCTCATCCGAGACACTGCAATCCTCCCAGCCAGGAGCTGCATGTGAAAGGAAGGCTCTGACCCGCCCTGCCCAGTACTGGCCATCACTGTGTCTCAATACGACACTGTCCCGTGCAAACTTGGCACGCTCAGCACAGCTAGCAACAAAGCCAGCCTCACCAATAGTGGCTTTGTCATACTGCTGTAGGCTGAGCTGTGGGCCATAGCAGAGAACCTGCTCATTCTCACTGAGGTCATCTTGCTGTAGCGCCCACTGTGCCCAGTCGTCTAGAGCATCTGGCAGCTGGTTTTTGGTGGGTGCTGAGTACCCTCCATCAAGGTAGTCTTGCAGGAACCTGTCCCACAGCTGGGCATAGTCAAGACAAGTGCAGCTGCTGCGGTCTTCACAATCACATGCCTTGCAGAGCTTTGGGAACTTGCAGTATAGCAAGTGAAGCTCTGCTCTCCATCTATGGTGATCTTTGTGGCGGCCATATCCAAATCGTTTGCCCTCACGGTGGGCATCAAACATGGTTATGCGGGTGCTGGCATCAGCTTCCAGAAAGGAAGGCAGGTGCAGGGCATATGTCTGTCTGTCAAAGGTGATAGGAATGTAATGAAAAGGAGCACTTGCTGACCCTGCAGTGGCCGCTGAGTCGCTGTTCTCATGAAGCTCATTGGCCCGGTTGGGCACAGCCTGACAGCATGTCATGAATGCCTTCCACGAGTTGACCATGGTTGCCTCTGGGTGAGAAGTCTGAGTCATCCATTTAGTCAAGCGGCCCCAGAGGCGCTCAAAGCCGAACATGGACCAAGCCCAGCATGGCCCATGACGCCGGATGGACTCAGTCAGATGTAGCATCATGTGTCTGTTGATGTCCAGCTCCCAAGCTGGCAACAGTAGGTCTAATTTTGCCAGAACTATTGGCACCTGCTGCTCCAGCTGCTGCAGACGCTCTTCAAAGATACTCTTCTCCCAGAAGACACCAAGCAAATCGGAAGTTCCATGTTCCTTTCCACACACAAAGGCAGGCAATGCTGTAGACAAATGGCCAATTTACTTGACTTCAGCAATTGCATATGTATTCAGTAACTGTGTTACCTTGCTATGTCAGGACGACCCCACAAGCTCCTGATGTACCCAATCACAGGATTGTAGATCATGTGTGCCCTAGCACGCCTGGACTTGCCCTCACCATGATATCGTGCTGACACCTTGCCATGCAAAGCACAGCGTGGGCAATGCTCATGATCGCGAAACTCGCAGCGGTACACAAAAGGACAGTCAGCACATCGCTCATATAGGTAGCTCTGACATCCGAAGTTGCCTTCCAAGACATTTAGTATCTTCTTGTATGTGTCAGGCAGAACTTTGCGGAACTCCTCAGACACGTGTGGGCTGTTGATCCAGCGCTTGGCACTTTTGTCAACACTTGCATGCGGGTTGTTGTGATGAAGAGAGTCTGCAATCTCCTCAGCAGCCCACTTACACACCCACTCATTCTGGAGAGGGGTAAGCCTGTTCTTTTCAGTGGCATTGACAATGTCATCCAGTTCCTCACCCTCTGCAGCAGTGAATGACCGTCAGAGTAGTACAAAACATGGCAACAAAACATGGCAACAGGTTGAATGCCTAGTGTACATTTCCATGTACTCACCCTCCAGAGCCTCAAGCAGCTTCAGCATGGGCAGCTTGATTGGCACTGAGCCGTCTTTACCAGGCAGGCGTTGCTCAAGATCATCTCTGGAAGGAGTGGGTCGGCGCTGTGCCCAGTCACTGATGAGGCCATGATCTTTATCAATATGCACAAAAGGAGGTGGCAACTCATCTGCAACATCCCAGGGGTGTTGAGCTGCTTCTTGGATGTAAGTCTACCACTGTGAGCTGCTGTGTGTTACAACACAAACCCTACCTGATGGGCCAGCTTCTTCACCCTCGTCTTGAAACTGACCTTGAAAGTCCATGGCCTCCTCAACAGTTGGTGGCTGGTAATGCCTAGATACTGAATGGCCAGCTGCTGCCCGTAAGTCAGCAATTTTGGCACTGACTATCTCATGTACAGAAAAGAATGAGGGGCCGTGAGGGATGACAGATGCTACAGACAAACTGACAGCGCTTGGCCGTCCACGAGGACGGGCATTGCCCTGTTTCAGCATGTGATCCGAGCAAGTGCGTTGCTTGAGATACGGAACTCGCTCGTATATGGGCTTGTCCCCAGCATTTTCAGCGCACTTCTTGCATTTGCACAATCTCTTGTCAGCATTTGTGAATCTCCGATAGATATCACGCACTTTCAAGACCTCATCCCACGCTGTTCGTGGCATTGTTGACACTTGAGACAGCTTCGCATGCGCCTCCCGGTGCGACGCGATTAGAGATGCAGGGACGTGCTCAGCCGCATTCGTGACTAAACTTAACGTGTAACACGCTGGTGACGCCGTAGCATATCGCACAACAAACTGTCAAGTCTTTGAAAACGGTCTAGAGTTATGGGCAGCTTGACTTCATCCGAACCACGCCAAGATCCACACCAGCTCAGTCCAAGGTCATATAACTTGTGGGTTGTACGTCAAAGAGCTGAAGTACAGCGCCAAGTCGGTCTGTGTGGCATACAAGAGCTGGTGCAGGCTCTGATTCCTGTCAAGACTACTCGTGGCAGGCAACGTCAAGCAACCGCTGTCACATCACCTCGTCGTAGTTCACGTCAGGCTGCTCTTGAGCCAGTCAACTATACCGAAGTCAGCCTTGCTGAGCACGAATCTTTTTTGAGTAAGATGTCAGCTGACATCCCTCAAACGGTCAGCAAGACCCCAGCCAGGGAGCTCCCGCCGAAAAACTCCCTTTTGGGCTTCATGAAAAGTGAGCCGACCAGCAAGGTGCTGGGTTCACCTTTAATCCATCAAATCGTCAAAGTCTTGGAGGAGCAGGGGTGAGAATCAATATGCTTGTAACAGCTTCTGTCCAGCTGCAACATGTTGAAAAATCGTCCGCAGAGAGTGCGCTACGCCGTGATCCTGACGTCTCAAATCGTACCTCACGCACGACATTATGCTTGGCTGCAGGTACAATTATGAGAAAGTGGAGCAACTGTCTGTCAACACTGAAGCTGTTGATATGATACTGACGGGGGTTGCACAGGCTATAGATAACCTCAGCCGGCCTGACTTTCACCTCTTGAAGATGGCAATAGGACGGATGGGAGCCCCTCAACCTGGTCAGCCTTTGCTTGCAGCACACTATGTGCAGCAGCTGTCTCTGCTCTTTGCTGTCAGGTCAATGTATGGTGTTGACATTGCAGTTTGGCACTGACCTTGTAGACTGATACTTTGCAGATAGATCGCCCTTGGGCAGCAACACCAAACTGCTGAACACTAGTGGTGGAGCCGTTGCCAGCCAGTCAGCTTTGACAGAACAGAAGCAGAGCCAAGAATGGTCCAAGGAGCAGAAGCAAGCAACCGAATACCTTGAGCTCGAGTTCACCCGCAAGCTGGCAAGGTACCTTCCGGAGCAGTGGTCAGACCTGAAGACAAACCCCAAGTGCATGGAGGTAATCTTCCTAACAATGCTCAATGCAAGTTGAACTACCTGCAACTTCAAGTTGTCACTGTGGCCAGCTTCTGACAGGACATTGCTGAGTGCAGTAGGTAGATAAATTGGTTGAAGGCATGATAAAGGCCATTGGTAACGAAGATGCCATTCCAAAGGCTAGGTTGCAAGAGAAGGTCAGAAAGAGACTAGAGTATGTGCAGCGCAAGAATGGTATGAAATACTTTCTTATGCTGCTTGTTCTATCTCCTGCTTGAGTTGTTAGCAACAGTTTGCTGCAAATGCAACACCTGACTGGTACATTCTGACATGCAGGAATAACATTTGCGAAGAGAGCCAAGAAGCAAAAGGTTGTTGCAGGTGCAAATGACGATGAGGCCTCAACCAGCACTGCTTCAGAGCCTGCAACAGCTGTGGTTGCTGCAACAATCAATGAGGCCATCTCCAGCAGTGACGATGAATAGCTCCAGTACTTCGCACAGCATCATTTATGTTTGTTTTGTTTGGGTTTGAATGCTGATCTGCTGCAATTGTCCAGCTCTGTTTGACTGACAATATTGCTTAAGTAGCATTCCATTTGGTCATTTGTATGATCTGTTCCAGCAGTTAAAGCAAGCAAATCAGTGCAGCACCTTGTGCAGCACCAGTTCTAGCCAACGGCCAGTCTAATTTTGTACTCAATCACATGAAGCAGCTGCTTTCTGGCCCATGAAATGGTCAAATTATGTTGCAGTGGCTAATTTAGGTGAATGAGTTACCGAGCTTCTTACCGGCGAACTCTCGTTGGTAAATGGTGCAGTTCACCGGTGAACTTATTTTCGGCTAACTTTCGGTGATGCGATATATTTACCACGAATGCACTGTAAGTTCGCCGGTGAAATCCTGTTCACCAGGTGTTCTCCGCTACTGACCGCTTAGGCTAAGTGGTTGGTGAACGTGTGGTGAACACATTCTACAGTGCAGAAAACGGCGAACTATGCGGCGAAGTAGGGCCCTACAATTTGTAGTGCAAACAAATTAACTCCACAGCAAGCAGTACCCAGAAGTACATCGTCAAACTTAGGGTTCAGCCGAGGTTCCTCTGTCATCAAGGAACTTGTTGTTGTCATCCCAATCGTAGTGCAGCCGCCTGAAGCGCTTGTGGCTTGCAGACTGCTGCGTGGGCAGAGAAAGTGCATGAAAGCATGGCTAATGCCTATTGCAGTTGTGTAACAAAATGTTCATTATTCATTATTCAAAAATTTCTGACTTTCAATAAGAAGCTCCAGGAAAATCTCAAACTCGACAACGGTTCGAGGGAATATTACAAATCCAGAAAAAAT
>JAABUO010004947.1_pt1 | contig 15648 bp, 15 predicted proteins | sample 5559291 | NCBI WGS metagenome assembly JAABUO01 (sample SAMN10711878, study PRJNA513372) | rock metagenome | isolation source: Antarctica rocks | place: Antarctica: Victoria Land, Finger Mt sud
AAACACGTTCTACACATGGGCCTGCTGGCAAAGCCCTGTGTTGCAACTTGCTGTTCTGCAGCTGTCTTTCAATATCTTTCTGTCCCTTATGATCATTGTGCAATCTCTTCAAAACGCTGAGACAGTGCAGTTTCTGAAGAGTTAGCAGACTGGTCATAAGGGGCAGAAAGGAAGTGAAGGACAGCTGCAGATGATGGGGCAAGGGGCAACACTGTCAGCGTAATGGTGTGCAGAGACCAGATCATTACCTGATTGCTACTAGTGTTTCTTGTACAGCCAGTTTATCGGATCCCTGTGTTGGGATCAAAATCATGTCTGATATTGAATCTGCTGAGGTTCAGCCTCTGGTGGCATACCTGCGAGAGGGTATGGGTTGGATGCTGGTGGCACCTCTGTATTTAGGGTTTACCGTTGAGGGTTTGAACAATCATGGTAACACTAGTGATGTTGATGATAATAACTACAATAAAATTGACAACGATGGTAACACCAAGAGCGTCATAGTCATAGTGATAATACAAACAAATGAAGATACTGGTTTGATAATCACAATAGTAACAGTAATCAACCACTAACACTGCAATAGCAAATAAAGTTGGATAAAATTTTCGAAAGCATGAGTTTGATATGCAGGGTGCCTGATCTAAGAAGATTGGAGCTGCGAGGCCCAGGTTCAGATTCACCACTGGCAAGCGTCCTTGCTTTAGCAGATGGTGATGAGAAGAAGAGCTTGGCTGCAGAGGTGTGGGGACACATGAGCCGCACAGGTGACAGTCACTCTGATGCAATTTATTCATCATGTTTTCAGGATATATAGAGGTTAGACTTCAGGCTTTAGGCTTTAGGATGGAGGTTTTGTTAGCAGGTGCATCAGCAGGTTCATCAGCAGGTTCGTCAGAGTTTTGTCAGCAGGTTCATCAGCAGGTTCATCAGCAGGTTTGTCAGAGGTTTGTCAGCAGGTTCATCAGCAGATTCATCAGCAGGTCATAGTGTGGGGCGTGGAGCCAGAAATGAGTCATCAGACAGCCTCGCTTGGAAGCACAGGTGGTTTCTAACCTCCACATCTGGCTGTTTGCCCTTTGCATTGGCCAATTGACGGTGCCCTTTGTTTTTCTCCCTTTGCCTTCTGCCCTTTTCCTTCTGTCGTTTGAGACTTGCCCTTTGCTTTTTGCCCTTTGCCTTCTGCCCTTTGTACTTTGCCCTTTGAGCCTGGCCCTGCTTTTGGGTTCAGCCATCAAACGCCCACGCTCTCAAAGGGCTGAAACGGCTTCCAGAGTTGTATCGTTAGTATGTGAGGCCCCAACAAGATCTGATGTTGCAGCTTATGCATACACACAGGAGCCCTTCCACTCTATGGTAGACAATGTCAGGTAGACGTATGTGGGTAGACAATGGTGGATAGACTGTGGTGGGTAGACAATGGTTGCTAGACACTGGTCAGGAGACAATGCTAGGAAAGAAGTTCATCATGACTGTTCATGAGTGCACTTCGTAATTGTCTTTCCACGAGGAAAATTGTTGTTCCATGAGGAAAATTTTGCTGGACCCCTTCACTCTCTGACAACCCTAGCTGGACAAGCTAGGATTTACAAGCTCTACCTTGCCCATGCAGGGGGTGTGGCAGCACAGGTTCTGCCAGGAGGGCTGGCCTTAGGGTTGAGGGTTGCAGACCCTCGCTTGCGTCCCATACCTGCCAAGGAAACCAGTCATGGAGCTGTTCTGCCGCCAGGTACCGTGAGTCTTCTGCACAATGCACATGCTTTGTGACAGTTATCAAAAACAATTCTAGGAATGCACAGAAAACAGGGTTCAGGACCGACAATTCAGGAGTCTTAAAAGCTTTTAAAACCTTGTCAAGAAAGAGCACAGATGGTCAGCATGTGCAGCTCATCTCATATAAGCCCAACATATCTCATGCATTCCACCTTTTCCCACAAACATGGATTGGTATGCATCAATTAACACAGGCTTATACAGAACACAGAAAGCAACACATATGACGCCCTTGCAGATGTAAGGAGGGCTGCTACTGATGCCCTGTTCGGCGTTCAGCCCTGCCCTGCACTCCTCCAGTCAGCCTGCCAGCTTTGGCAACCCCCATCTGCAAAATTGCCAGCTCAGCAGACCCCATCTGAGCAAATGCCAGCTCAGCAGGCCCCATCAGACCAAATGCCAGCTCAGGAAAGCAGTCCTGAGTCTCATGGTCTGCCTCAACCAAGTTCAACTCAGCAGCAAGCTCAGTCTCAGCAAAATCTAAACTCAGCAGCCGCTCAGGGCAATAACGAGCATTTTCTGCTCCCTCCCTTGCCTGAGTCAGGTATCAGTGCCCTGAGGCAGCAAGCAAGACTCACGAGTCTCCACCTGGGAGAAGAAGAAGGCCTACCAAGCTTCTCTGGTCAGGAAGAAGAAGAGCAAGGTGTGGATGCTGATTCAGGTCAGGCGGGTGGCGCAGCAGGCAAAGCGTCAGCAGAGGTCATTCAGATTCCTGTCGAGCTGCAGGTAACAGCAATGATGTTGCCCTGAAGACGAGTTGACAGACTTCAAAATTGGCTTTAGGGTTTAGGGTCTAGAGTGCTGTATATATAGCTTGTGCTGGGTGAACACAATGCTGTGCTGTGGTGAGCTGTGCTGTGCTGTGCCGTGCTGTGCTGTGCTGTGCTGTGCTGTGCTGTGCTGTGCTGTGCTGTGCTGTGCTGTGCTGTGCTGCGCTCCGCTGTGCTACGCTGTGCTGTGCTGTGCTGTGCTGCGCTCCGCTGTGCTCCTGCATCACTGTGTGATTGTGTCCTTCAAAGATTCCATTGCGGTTCATTATGCCCCATGCGTTAAGTGAATACAGCCTTGTGATAACACATTCCTTCCTTTACTTTGCAAAGGTCATGAGCTTCTTCCCGTTTCAGTGACATGGGATTCAGTATGTTACAAGCGTGCGGGGGGTCAAGTGCATGCAACATTATACTGAGATGTTTCCAACGGAAATGTATCAGGTGGTGGGACAGTTGTTTCAAAGGCAGAAGGGCTTAGACAAAGTTGATTCTGGACATACATTAGGCTGACCTTGCAACCCTACTAGAAAATCATTATGGTATGCAATGATGATGGTAATGATGACGAATTTGATCATGCAGGGCAAATACTCTGGGACATGCCCCATCATCCTTGTGCGGCAGGGCAGTTCCCGGAAGCGCCCTCAGCCCTGCGGCTGGTCCCTCATCCTGCCAGCCCATTGGGTGACGCCCTTCTGGCAGGCGCTAATTTATAGGTAGGGTTTGGCCAAATTTGCTTGGCCCCTTTTTTCCAAGATATGTCCTGAAAAGCAACTGATCCAATGCTGAGTCGGCAGCTGTGCTTGTCTGGCAATTTTGAGTTCGTAGTCTTTTGTCATCCACGTGAAAACAATGGGTGACGCAGTGAAAGCCCTGACCTAGATTAACCAGGTCAGCCACTGAAACCCTAGTTCAATACAGGGGTGGCAATGTGGCGGGACAGAGGGAATGGGGATGGGTGAGCCAGCAGCTGGGGATCCCCAACTTCCCCCAGGATTTTCCAGATTGCCCAGCTGCTGCTGACCTGGCACAGCTGTTGGCCGCTGAGCAGGTCAGCCCTGTTCTTCTGCTTCCTCTTGTCATGCTCCTAACATTACTCTTTGTCTTTTTAGCTGTGTTCTCTGCTGTTGAGAGCTGTCATTCTTTCTCTTTGTTGTGCATGTCTTTGATAACGGCTGGAGCCTGCTTGGTGTCATCTCGATTTCACTATCTACGTTTCTTGTGCACAAATGTTGTGCGTCAAGATTGCGCATGTGCAGCTTTGAACAGGCACTACTATGTGTTCTATATACTCTGTGTTCCTATGACTTTTATTGACCTTTGGCCTATTCTAAAGCAGCTTCGCTATCTTGGACTTGGTGATGAGAGCCAAGCTCTAGCTGCGATTGACAGCGTCGGCATGTGCACAACCAGCTCATCCCAAAGCAAATCAATTGTCTGTCACTATATCTAGCTGTGGTTGATAGCATCAGCATACGTGCACAATCAGTGACTGTCTTCATTGTCATCACTGCAAACAGGATCAACTCAAAGTTTTGAGGGCGTTACTTGGTTTAGCTATGTACCTTTTTCATTTAGCTATAAGTTTGACATTAGCAGTCCCCAAAGATGCAACAAGCTGACAGGCTTCTGATCATGATTGCAGGATGCAGCGCAGCAGAAGAAGCCAAAAGGGAAGAGGGCGCCTGCGGGCAACAGCCCCTGCTTGTGGGGACTTCTGGGAAGGGCATTTGAGCATAAGCCACACAGCAGGGCTACTGAGTCTCCAGCACAACAGCCGCAGACGGCTGTTGTGAATCCCCAAGTGCAAGTCCATGGTGGTGCTGGGGACCAACAGGTACTGTCAGCTGAGACCTTGGCCCTTGCTGGGGATCAACTGGTAGGTTCTGGGGACCGGACGCAAGACAGGGATGGCGCAAACCCACATGCAGATGACGCAGATGCATCTCTGGGGGATCAACAGATCCCAGGGGCACCTACAGAAGGCTTTGGTCTACTTCCTCCAGGTGCATGATCACTATCAACTTTGCAAAGCTATTCTGTGCATCTCGGCTTTCTCAAAATGCTACGCAGACACACCTTCGCTGCCAAGTCTTGTGTCAGTTTTTGCTTCTGGACGTGTTCAACTAAATTGACGCTGTGCACACATTGCATCGTTTCATTCCCCTCTCGATAATGTCAGACCCAGCATTTAGCAACGTCACTGTTTTTCCTGCATCTAGTACAAGTATGGGACCTGGGCAGCCCGGTATAATACTGGGCTTCTCATTAAATTGACGCCGAAAGGCGTAGTCTTTTCCTTTCTTTTCTTTTCTTTTCTTTTCTTTTCTTTTCTTTTCTTTTCTTTTCTTTTCTTTTCTTTTCTTTTCTTTTCTTTTCTTTTCTTTTCTTTTCTTTTCTTTTCTTTTCTACAAGTATGGGCAGCATGCCTGGCTCATATGGTCTGTCAAAAATTGACATCCAACAGCGACATTTAATTGCAGAAGATAGCAATGTTCCTTGTGATGCCTGCATTCTGTGATGGGCTTAATCACATGTGGACAGCCTGTTCTGACTGGCGTGGCATCTGCCAAAGCTGTACAGCATCCTGATCAACAAATGCATCAAGATGCAGCATGGAATCTGCAAGCGTAAACCTTGCTTTACATGGTGTTACAGGGTGGTGGGTTGCACACTCAGCAGCTGCAGCTCAGCAGGTTCTCAATGAGTCATCCACGCTGACATCAGCAGCTACACGGCCTGCGGCCGCTGCAGAAGGGCTTCCCCAATCAGCCCTGCAAGGGCATCTGCCTCAGACAGCCCTGGACACATGCCTTGTCCCTGTCAGGCTGCAGACGCTGGGGAAAGGGGTTCCTGAAACAGGAGCAGCCATTTTGATTCCCATGAGTCAGCATGAGTCTTCTTCACATCAGCCATCTCATGCAAAGGAAACTCAAGCAAACTCGACTGACCTGAGCAGTGATCAAGTGGCTGCTGACAAGCAAGTCATGCATCAAAGGAATGATGATGAGATAAGTGGTGATGACTTGATGGACGTTGCACATCCTGTTGACATGGATTGTGATCATGACAGGAGTGCGGCTGAGCTTGAGCTTGAAAACCAAAGCGCAAGCAAGAGAGCTAAGCTTGCTGACAGTGTGCTGGATGAAGGCAAGCTGCAACCAAGCAGGACGGCGCAAGCTTCTGACGTGACTGCTGAGGTGGAAAATGAGTCATCAGCAGAAGCAGCGGCAGAAGCTGAGAGGGTGGACACCAGCATGGCTCATACGACTGATGATAATGTGCATGATGAAGAGGAGGAACAACAGCAGAGGAGAGGTCATGAAGCAATGAGTAGCACTCGAACAGTAGATAGGCAGCAGATAGTGATAGGCGTTGTGACTACAGAAGCACCTAGGGGGGTGTCTGGTGCGGCAGGGCCCAGGGCAGTTTGCAGCCTTGCTGCCCTAAAGCATTTGTATGGTCAGCAACTAGCTACAAGGTTGATCCGGAGTAGCAATCATGGCATCCTGGTGCAATGCCAAAACCCAACTTCTACCAAGCACTCCAAAGCAGCCTTGCATTGTGTGTACGGTAAGTGTTGGCAACGCTTGCTTGCACATCAGCATTAGGTCTAGTAGACGCATGTACACTTCAAGATGCTGCTGAGGATTTGATGTATACCACAGGAAATGTATTCCGATTGTCATGTTGTATGTGTATATAGCAGTGCTATTAACCCTGCCTCCATGCTGTACAGCTTATTTCATCATGCAACCTTGGGCTTCAGTAAGGGTGCTTGCATGGCACATAAAAGCGACCTGTACCAGCATGTTTCCTGACAGATAACAAATAAGGAACGTAACGACTGCTGCAGCTGCTGCAGCATTGTGTGGCAGATTGTGCATTGTGAGGCATAATATATAGCATGAAATTAGAAGTCTCTGTGGACTCAGGGCAATTCGAAGGTACTTAGTTGTTTGAGCGCTTGTACTTGGCTAAGTGCCAAGGTGAAGAAGAAGATGTGTAGCTATTATGCCGCTACACAGGCTATCACAAGCCCCTCCAGGCAATGCAAAACTGGCTGGGGTGACTGCTGCAAGCTTAGCCTAGTGAATTTGGGTAAAGTCTGGTCAATCAGTTTAGGGAAAGTCTGGCCAGTCAATTTGGGGACAGTCTGGTCAGTCAATTTGGGGACAGTATGGCCAGTCAATTTGGGGACAGTCTGGTCAGTCAAGTTGGGGACAGTCTGGTCAGTCAATTTGGGCACAGTCTGTGGCTGTGTGCTTGTACCAGCATGCAACAATAGTGTCAGCCCGGACCCAAACTGCCTGCTGGTGTCCACGTGGCCATGGAAGTCTTGGTCACTGTTGCTGTGCGTCTTAGTATTGCTTGTCGTGTCTCACCTTGTGCCTATTTGGTTGCCACACGTCCACTTATGCAAACTCTTGACGACAGAATGTGAGATAGCACTCACCAGAGGGTTGCTGCCAAGGCTATTTGGCGACTTCACAACGTTGAGACACCGAACTTGCATCATGCATGATGCACAGCTCAACACTGTAACAAAAGGCTGCAGGCGCTGTTTGGTCAATGAAAAACTACTTGTTACATGCAAAGACTGGCAGAGGAGCAGGGAATAGAATGGGCAGTGGCTGACAGGTAGGGATATCACGGCCCTATGGCATGCATGTAAACACGTGCAAGCGGCATATTCATGTGATGCACCTCAAAGTCTTGAAGCTTTACTACAGTAGAGTAACTAAGGCTCTTGCTGATTCATATATAACCAATACCAAGTTTTCAATCCTTGTTCACTAATTGGCACCTTACAGCATTCGGACAAACAATAACCTGCAATACAAAGCACTGCTCTTGCCATCAAGTCAAAAGCTATGTATACAACACACATTCAAATGGCAGGCATCAATCAGACTGGAGAATGAGCATTGCACACCGTGACAGGCGTATCCTGCTCTTAAGCTTGAGTGTGCATCTTTCAAGTATACATACAACAGCCTTTAGATGGCCTAAAGATGGACAACATGCTGTGATGATACCGCTGAACATATCCGAGTGACACTCTGGAAAGTTTGCAAAGCTGAAAGGCTGAAAGGCTGAAATTTCACACAAGTACCTGATGCTGATGGTGCCTTCATGCATTGCCGTGGCATCCAATTTTTGAGGTTGCCATGCTGAGTATTCCTGTCACTTGACAACAAGCAAATCCCTGGGGATTCTCTGACCATTCTGAGCAACAGCAGCAGCATCAGGCCTTGCGACATCAGGTTGCTGCACATACTGCTGGACCTTGGGATCCTGTTTTGGCAAATCATCATTGCTGTCAGATGGTCCATTCTGCCCAGTGGACAAGCCGTGCTCTTCCCTGTGGGCCCACCTCTTGAGGAAGGGGAAGCATGGGAACGCGCTTGCAGCGACTGAGTAGATGATGAAGCGTGACTCAATGATGGGAAGGGTGGTGGCGACAGCTGCTGCTACAAGGCCCCACACAAAGCTGAGAATGACCCAGAAGTAAAAGTATCCCTGCAGGGGCAGCAAAAGCTTTGCATCATTGTGGGGTTACACAAACAATCAGGGTTTACCTAACCCTAAACCTCCTGCTGCAGCATCCGGCAAGGAAGCAACGTAATAGCTACAGCACATAGTGATGCTTGAAGAATTGATCCGAAATCTTGAAAACATTTAGTGAGCAAAAATCATGAAGTGATTCTTTAAACCTTGTTTTTTTGTTTGGTGCATGTGAGAGCACTGGAACAATGACACCATGCCCAGGCATTCTGCTGTGACCAATGACATATTGGCTTGTCCCTGAGCAGCCCAGTATAATACTTGGCTTCTCATTAAAATGGCGCCAGTGTAGTGTTTGCTATTCTTTTCTATTGGCTTGCCATGGTGCCAATGACAGCTTAATCTGTACAGGCTGAAAGGCTGACCTCAGAAAGCAGCAGGTGATGCGGCTCAGTGGCGATGTAAATGCAGACCTGGTTGAAAGGACAATTGACTACAGCTGAAGGATGCCAGCAGCCATTTGAGAGCCAACACCATTCACAGGAGCACATGGCTGGCAGGATGAGCCACAAGATCAGGCATGATCAGTTGCTGCAGAAGCCACGATAGTATGAGCTTCGAGTGAAGGCTGAGGCGTGCGGCGAGGAGTGGGTGGGTGGGTGGGTGGGTGAGTGAGTGAGTGAGTGAGTGAGTGGGTGGGTGGATGGGTGGGTGGGTGGGTGAGTGAGTGGGTGGGCGAGTGAGTGAGTGAGTGAGTGAGTGAGTGAGTGAGTGAGTGAGTGAGTGAGTGAGTGAATGAGTGAGTGAGGGCTGACCTTCGGGAAGACCCCAGCAGGGAGGGCAAGCAGAGGCCAGCCGAAGATGAAGATTACGGTAAGGATGATGCACCAGGTCCAGATGATCCTTTCTGCCTTGTTCAGAGCCTCTGATGTCTCCTCTTTGGCAATACTCTTCTTCTGCAGCACACACACCAGCACAGCTCACATGAGATGTTACACTACAAGCGATCCCTCCACAGAGCAAGGCACAGATGCACAGACAGACAGACAGCCCGAGCGTGAGGATACAGCCACAGATCACCATCATGTTGCCAAAAACAATTGGATGCAGAATTCGTGTTGGGCAGACGGCATGCAAGCTGAGACCACGTCTCAGACTGATGCTTGCTGCAAATGGGCTAAGCTAGGTATCAGTTGATCACAAGCGCATAGATGTGATAGAATGAACATGGGGACACCTGTCTCAATGAAGTCAAATTGGAGACACTCATGACAGGACTAGCGTAAAAAACATCTGCTGCAAATTCACAAACAAGCCCGATGACAGAAAGGGAAAAGGCAGGAGGGTGCGAGCAGGAGCAAGAAGATGAGCGGCAGCAGCAGCAGCAGCAAGAAGAAGCAGAAGGAGGGGTGTGAGAAGAAGAAGGAGGGAGGACAAAAACTGAACAACAAGCAGGGTTGAGCAAGAGCAAAGCTGCTACTTACATCCTTGGAAACGTCATTGTACAGCTGGATGTGCTTCATCTCATTCCAGTCGAAATTCTGGGGGAATAGGAAGGATAGCACAACAGTGAGGATGAGGGAGATGAAGAGGCTGAAGCAACCGCCTGTGAGGGCAGGGCCAATCTGCTGTAGGGTTGTGGTGGATAGGGTTCCAAACTCAAGGTGGGCCTCCACCAGCCAAGCTGCCACTCCCATACCCTGCCCCACAAACGCAGCTGCATCAGACACATCAATGCATCAGACACATACATTGTACACAGACACATGCATCAGACAGGCTGCATCAGACACATGCATGCATCAGACACATCAGTGCATCAGACACATCAGACACATGCATCAAACACAGACACATGCATCAGACACATGCATCAGATTTGCTGCATCAGACACATGCATGCATCAGACACATCAATGCATCAAACCCATCAGTGCATCAGACACATGCATTGGACACAGACACATGCATCAGACATGCTGCATCAGACACATGCATGCATCAGACACATGCATCAGACTTCAGCTGTGACAGCGCAGGGATGCATCATCTCAGAGGTGACACACCACAAGACAAGTTATATACACATGGACAACAACAAATCCAACTGTGATAGCATGACAAATATGGATGATATTGAACTAAGTGTGCACAAGGCCGCGAGAGTCAACTGCTTGATTCAACATTGCTATGTGAGCAGCCCTACAAATGAAGGATGCTGAGGTATGACAGGTTTGATCAGGCGTTACTCACATGGAGAGACAAGACTCGTCCTGTACGTACCTGGCTCATCATGAGCTGGAAAGCGTATTAATATTTCTATTTTTATCATTATATTATCATTATATTGTTAATGTTATAATTATTATAATTATTATTATTATCATTGTTATTATTATTGTTATTACTCACATGTGATGGCTGCCAACTTGCTGGTCTTGGCCCATGTGATTGACGCAGCCAGTGGCGGCACAGCACCACAGGTCGCTGTGGCCATCAGAAAGTACAGAAAATTCAAATTGATGTTTGCCTGCGCACCAGCAAGATAGCCATCAAATTCTGCTTGCCACAAAGCACAGAAGCCTAAATTCTGCTTGCCACAAAGCACAACAGCACGGGTCTTGGATAGTAACAGCCAGTGCGTGCGATTGGTTTGTTAGGGCGCATGTCAGCACAGCAGGGGTGCCCAGATGCCAAACAGCAAAGACACAGATCCCTACAGGCAGGCAGAAAGCGAAACTTCTGCCTTGCTGACCTGTAGTGAGGGTGGTGGAAATGTGATGCAACAGCAATGCAAGACTAGGAATGCTGCCAGGATAGCCTGCTTGGTCCTCAGAACCTTCTCAAGCTAGAACTCAAGTCGCCATTTCCAAGTCATGACAGGCGGCCAGTAACCACTGAAATCCTGGGTTAGTCAGTATTGCACAACCCTGTACACTGGGCCCCGTACAGTGACTGATTTAGGCTGATTTAGGCTCATTTGCGTGAGCCACAGCATCCATGTGCCGGTCTGGGCACAGCTCAGCAGCTGCATGCATTAACTGGCCAAAAAAATAAATAAAGAAATAAAAATGCATCCACTGACACAGCAGCCACTGATTTGATGCTATGCAACATGCCAACATGCATACGCAAGACTGGGGTGTGAGGAGGAATACCTTGTAGAATATTACGCTGACACAGGCCATGACTAAGCCGAAGAAAGCAACAGAGACACGTGAGACCAGCAGCAGCTCCCTGCTGGATGCAGCCTTGTGGAGGTAGGGCTTGTAGATGTCATAGGTTATCTGCACATCAAGTTTGCACAGATTATTTGCACAGGTTTGCACAGGTTATCTGCACATCAAGTTTGCACAGGTTACCTGCACATCAAGTTTGCACAGGGGATCTGCACAGGTTTGCACAGGTTAGCACAGGTTTGCACAGGTTATCCGCACATCAAGAACAGGTTTGCAGTAGAGGCAGTACAAGCAGCTCCACGCAGCATGTACTAAGGCTCCAAGCGTCAGGAACTGACTGAAACAGAGTTTGTATGTTGCTGGGATATACAGGACATACTCGCTGGACGGTATGCAGATATGCGCATACAATCACTGCAGAAGGTCAGCTGACTGTACAGCCTTATGTTGGTTGTGGTAATGTGTGCAACTGCTCGCATGTGTACTGGCAAGAGCAAGGAAGAGGTGCCTTCAAGAAGGATAATGCAGTCAAGAATGTGAAACCCTAAATCCTAAACCCTGGTAAGCTTGTGACTTACCAGGGAGCTGACAGACACCATCTCTGCTGACCCAGACGACCTGCATGGCCACGCACACACTCTTGCCAGCATGGCCACAAACACGCACACACACACACACACGCACGCACGCACGCACACACACACACTCGTCAGCATAACCGCTCTACCCACTCTTGTCAGCACTTGTCCGATCAAAACAGGGCTGAGCAAGAGCCGCTGCTTGCTTTCAAGTCTAGAGCAATAATGGCAACATGCTTGATGCTTTGACTGACAACACAGCTTACATAGGAAGCGTCCGCATTGAAGTACACAGGTGCATGAGGCTTGTGACATGAAGCTCACATCAGCCTATATAGCTGATTGGTCTTGCTAATTGGGCTAGTTGGTTGTGGTAATTGGGCTGATTAGTACAGCTAATTGGCATATATGTCATGCATGCATGCGCATGTGATCAGCAGCAACACAGCTGTTTCTGGGGACTACATGTTGCACAGTTGCCATGAGAAAAAGATGCAAGAGAAGCTCACGTGATGGCCATGAGAACGATGATGACGATGAGAATAGCCCCAAACTTGCCAAGGAGCGCTACAGCGGCTGCTGGGGGTACCAATCCTGCACGCACGCTCACACAGATGGACAGTGATGCGGGAAGAGACTACTCATCACTGCATGGCTGACGAACCCCTTCACGACATATCTGTATTATATACTATATGTATGAACATATTATTATATTATATGTATCTATATTATATAAGACCGGTCTTCACTGTTTGAAGGCATCATTGCCTCCATCATATGGCTGATGCTGGTCCAGTTGTAGGTCAAGGTTGCCTTAGTGCACATGATTGCATTCAACACAAGTGCATAAAGGAGATGATGTAACAGCAGCCTCCCAAAACTGGCCAGCACTTGGCAAGAGCACCCAATTAGCTACGACCACCCAATAGCTGAAATTGCATCAAGAGCTTGTAAGCAAGCATGACCAAGCATAGGCATTGGTCCAGTTGGCAAGTTGTGCCTAATTCTGCATGACTCACCATCTCCAGCTTCTGTGATGGTGAGGGGCAGGTCCAGGGCTCTGACAGCCAGTCCCAGGGATGTAGCCAGACCAAAAGGAATCCCAAACCTGCACATCACACATGCACATACAGACATGCCAGGCTTCAGGCAAGCCCTGATGCAAGTACATTCCTACAAGGATAACATCTGTGTAAGCAAAGGCAACCCAGGTTGCAACAGCAATGCCTGTACTCATTGGCAGCTCACTCAAGCAGCTGTATGCTGTCAACTGCATGCATGATCATCACATGACACTGCTTTTCTCTGTACAAGAAGTCAGCAGAAAACAGATGCAGACCTACTGAAGCACATGCAGTTCAAAAAGGCAGGTACATAGATGCTATGGCGGTGGCAACGGTAAGATCTGCAGCAGTGTGAATGACAAGTCCCACTCACCACAACAGCCCACCCAGAATGTATCCTTTGTAGGCAGCACTTGGTCGGGCTGCAATGGCGCTTTGCCAGTATGCCTGGTCCACAATGGTGATACCTACAGACACATCAGAGCATCAACTTTGTGCCTGCCCAGGTGAAAAACTTGAGGTGACCCATCAAAACAAGACAGACTGCGGTCATGCATACATGTACAGCCTGCATACAAGCTGCAGATGAGTCTGCTGAAAGAATCTGTCTAACGCAGATCCGCTAGTGTACAGATGTAATCTGCAGGTTAGTCTGTTGAAGAATCAGTCTTGTGCAAATCCGCTAGTGTGCATATGTATACATGCGGATTACTTATACTGGGCAGCCCGGTATGATACTTGGCGTGTCATTAATTTGATGCCGAAAGGTGTAGTATTTCTTTTCTTTTCTATGCGGCTTACCCCAGCAGGACACAGTTTGCAGGACGCCAAACTTGAGACCAGCAATTGACCAGAAGGTGAGGTAAGAGCCGCCCCTGTTGCCGGCAACCGGGTTCAGCCTTGCCACTTCAGTCAGGTTGTTGTACATCACGCCAATGTTGCCGATCTTGCTGCTGGTTGTGTAGGTCACAAACATGAAGATCAACAGAACAATGAAGATGATGACTGCATAGCAAGGAAGTGGTGTCAGGCATCTGCAAGACATTGTGCTGATCCAGACGCACCACTGCTGACAGATTCACATATGCAATGGTACGCACCATGGCTTGAATCTCTGGCAGTATTGCACGTCAAGACTGCAGCTAGTATGTGAACGGTGTGTTTGCAAGAGGCTGTCAAGTGGCATGTTATGCCAGACAAACCAGAAGCTTTTGCATGACAGTGCAGATGTGCAATTTACCTGTGTGTATGTAAGAGGAGGTGAAGGTTGCCTGCAAACCAGGAGGAGCATGTTGTGTTGGCGAGTCAGCATAAGATCCAAGGGAACACATTGCAGTGGTAAACATAGTATGTATGACAGAGCAAGGTCAGGTATATGCACCAATGGGCACGAAATTTCTATTCACTTTCCCTATTTCGAACTGACTGAATCCTACTCAAAAGCATTGCGAGAAGCTTTTTGTGAAGAGAAAAGCAAAGAAATGGAGAGAAAAACAAGAGAGTCAATTGACTCTGTGCATCTCTGTGGTGGTTGGGCAGAGCACCTGACAAGGCAAAACGCATGCACTGTAATACATACCTTTCAAAAGCACCTGCAATTCACAAAGAAGTGTGCGCCTACCTTCAAGCCCCCTGTTGATGTGTACAAGACCACAGTGAAAGGGATGAGGAAGATGGCTGCATAGATGTTCATGCCTGCAGACAGAATCAGCCATTGTCACAACCACAGCTATTGTAACAACAGCAGCAACCACAACCACATGCCTGCAGACAGAACCAGTCATAGTCACAACAACAGCTGTGGTAACAGCAGCAGCAATCCACAACCACAGTGATGAGCAGAACGTCAAGCTTGTCACGTGAGCTGAAGCAGTGCAGGCATGTCAAGCATGTGCACTTCTGACTCAGTGATTGCACAGACAGACGTGCATGGCATGGGCATATGCAGAACACACAGCCGGAGAAGGGTGGATGGTGATGACCTGTCAAGGCGGTGATCACAGCTGATCCACCCAATATGAGCTGTCCGGACACAATGATTGCTGTGACTGCAATGCAGCACACATGTTTGTGTATCATCACTGCTAATGTAGCATGTAGGGACACGAACATGCAAATGTGCTGAAGCAGCTCAGGTAGCATGCTACATCAGCAAAATATTGTTTCCTTGCAGTGCAGCAGTGTTTTGTACATCTCTGACAGTGTCAACATCTTCTAGACCACTTGCCAGACACACATCTGCCACTCACCCATGAGAAAGTAGAAAAACACCTGCATGACAGCACCATAGGTGAGGTGCCTTAGAAAGGTCTTCTTTGTGGGTGTCATTCTGACAGTTGTGCAATGTGCATGTGGTGTCTGAGGGCTGGCTGATGCATGAGCAGTGTCATCGCTGAGACAGCTGCATGTCAGATGTGAATTCATGCTGCTGCTGCAGGCATGTGCCCAGGAATGCCTAATCAAGCTTGTATGTCAGACTAGACATGCTGCGAGCGCTCTGCAAGTGCGTTGACAATACATGTATACATCTGGACATGTGTACACATGTACATGTATCGCAAGCAAGCCATGTGAACAGAGTGCAGACACAATTTCTGAAAGAGACAGCAGCTCGTAAGCTGCAACTGTGCCAAGACCAGAGCTTGTGAACAGAGTGCAGACACAGCTTCTGTAGCAGACAAGAGGTGTGGTGTGAAGCTGACCAGTCTGGCTCCTGTGCCCCATCTTGCTTGCACTATCTCAAGCACTGTGTGCGTAGTCGGAGCTCTTTTCT
>JAABUO010004948.1_pt1 | contig 15646 bp, 16 predicted proteins | sample 5559291 | NCBI WGS metagenome assembly JAABUO01 (sample SAMN10711878, study PRJNA513372) | rock metagenome | isolation source: Antarctica rocks | place: Antarctica: Victoria Land, Finger Mt sud
CCCCATGTGCTGCACTATGGCATCATGTCACATGAGTCCTCCTTGTCCCAGAACCACAGAGGCATGTTGCCGAGTTCCTTCAACATGGATTCCTCAATTGCCTTGGTTGTCTCAAGAGACGCCAAGCACAGCTATCTCAAGAGACAGGGCTCCTCTTTGCAGCCAACTGCTGTCTATAGAACATTGGCTGTGTTGCACTTTTCACAGAGCTGTGCAAATTGCATGCCTGTCTTGCCACAGCTGGTACAGTGCTTGCATTGATTCCACAGTCTGCTGCTACATACATGTCTGCTTCAGTTTCAAATTGCATTGTTGTGTTAAGTTGCCAGCGGAACACAGGTCATGGGCAGCAAAAGAATCAAGCACATAGAGAAGGAGATACAACGAGAGCGGACAGCAGGACGTGCTACATACTTTGGAGAATCAATGGAACTCATAGGGGAGCTTCAACTACAGCAGCTATGACCTGATCTCAGCAAAACCAATCTGGCTTGATAACTCTTGGTAGTGTTTTTACGGGAAGAAGAATGTTATCAGCTTCACATCACCATTCAGGGTCTCTAGGAGCAACCATATGACAGTTTTTCAGCAATCAACCCCTGCTCAGACCACCTACTGACTGCTGCTAGTGCCATCAATGTTGCATCACCCGGTCAGCTGCACAGTTACAGTGTTCTGCTTGATACCAGTCTGATGTCTATCTCAGGAGTGTTGCGTCTGGCTGCAAAGCCTTTTGCTAAGATTAGTCTAGTTTTTCAGATAATCAGTACTGCTCATGTTCAGCTCTGCTCATGTTCAATCTGTACAATTCTGTGGTGAACCATGTGGCGTAAGCAACAAATATCTGACATGTTCTGCGTACAATGATGATCTATCTTGTGCTCACTTGAGCCAGAGCCTGAGACCTAAGTGCAGCAAACCTATACCTTTGGCACCACGTTGTTGCAGTCAGTGCAGCAGTAGTGTGGACATCAGTACTTTCGTGAGAAAACGTATTCTGATGTCAGGAGTTTTGCAAAAGCTGTGAAATATTGCATCTGATGACGCTGCTTGCCATTATGTGTAGCAATGAAGAACCAAGCTAAGCTAGCAAGAACGTCGGCTGATGATCAGTTCTAATACCCATGTCATAGCTCCAATTTGTAGCGCAACTTCATTAGTGACAGTGACAGTGTGCAATGGTTGACCCTGTGAGCTGTATTGACGTCGTCGTTATGATGGTGCTGCTGTGTACTGTTACACGCATTCATTCGGGCTCTGCAAATTGTCACAGTTCAAAGCCTTTGCAACCCTCCCTGCATCTGATGAGGCCTCAAATCCCATTTTAGCTTCCTTTGTCATCTTCATCCCAGAAGGCTTCAATTTCTTCTAAAGTCTTTCCCTTGGTCTCGGGAACTGTTGCATAAATAGATCCCAGTGCAACAACACCAATGCCAGCAAAGATGAGGTAAGTGGCTCCGAGACCAGCCTTGTCCTCCAGAGTAGGTAGCACCAGACTCACCTAGACAGTCAAAGTCTTAGTCAGGCCAAGAAACAGCTACAATTTGGTTCTGTGCAATCGACTACAAGGCAGCTGTTCCTGTCATAGCAGCAGTAGGGCAGCATGAGAAATGGTGTGCATGTTCAGGTAGTATACAATCACACAAAATACTTTACGCAGTATATCAATGTCTGCAATGACCAGATGCGACAGCAAAACATCAAGGATGGAGCCCTGCATGCTTATGCTTTGTGCAGACATGACCAAGCCAGATGTTAAGGCAAAGGTTCTGCTGTTGCTACCGCTTGTCAAATGGGATTGTCATGGCAGCAATGCACTGCATACCAGGAAATTGGAGCCAAAATTGGTGAAGGTCGCAAATGCTGCTGCCTGGCCCCTGCACACAGTGAAGACCCAGTATGTCACACATGCCAAATGATCTCATGACACATCTAGGCTGATCTTATTTCACATCCAGGATGATCTTGTCACATGCATACATGACTGACAAATCAAGGCATGACGTCCCAGTTCAACAAGACGGTTGTCCTGGTTGACGCGGCCACTTGATGCTAACTGAAAGCTAACTGGTAGTTAATTTCGTTGTGTGGCCAATCAAATGGACTGGGTTGACATGACACCATACTTCCCAGCTGTGTGCATATGCAGCCGACGAACAGCCTGCCAAGGAGTTCTGCAGAGAAAGTGGCTTGCGCACCAACAGGGCTTTTCTCTGACTTTCTAGCAGACTCTCTCAAGGCAAGGCAAAGGTGCTTCACCCAACCCAAGTATTACCCTACCCAAATATTGCCCTACCCAAATATTACCCTAAATACTTAGGGCTGATATTACCCTACCTGACAGATAAGGGGAAGATCTCTCCCACCATGAGCCAGCTGATGGGCCCAAAGCTGACCTGCATCTCAGCACACCATGCCACTCATTCTCAGCATCATTGCTGTCATCATCGTCAACATCACCGTCAGCATCACTGTCAGCATCATTGCAAGCATCACTGTCAGCAACGTTGTCAGCGTCATTGTCAGCGTCACTGTCAGCATCATTGTCAGCATCATTGTCAGCATCACTGTCAGCATCATTGTCAGCATCATTGTCAGCATCACTGTCAGCATCACTGTCAGCATCACTGTCAGCATCATTGTCAGCATCACTGTCAGCATCATTCTTAGCGTAACTGTCAGCATCACTGTTAGCACCAGTGTCAGCATCATTGTCAGCATCATTGTCAGCATCATTGTCAGCATCATCGCAGTCATCTTCGCGCAGCGCATGCATATCTTTGGGAATGCGCAGAAGACACAAGCGGGCGCCAATCACAGTCCAGAAATCACATAGTAAGAGTGTAACAGCATCACAACTTGACTGTGCATCACAATGGCGAAACAACTCTGTAATGAAAATGGTCCTGTGGAGGACAAGATGACTGTCCACTCAATGGCCGGCATGACTACGGCTTGCATGCCAAGCTGGTGTGCTCATCAGCGTCATGGATCCATGTGATTTTTCCCACACAGGAGGCTGCGTAGCAAATTGCTATGCTCATCTGCTTAGCACGGACCCTTTGGGTCGACACTGAGTGTCTGCTGGCAGTGCATTGTGTCACACAAATTGCAGCGATGTCCCATACAACAGCAAGCCTGCTACAACAGTGCAAATGGGTAACATCACTGTTGACCCCAACCTAGCCATAACCAAGGCTACAACACTGCATGGTACATGCTTCAATGCATTCTAGAAAGGGGCCGTTGGGGAGGGGGGGGGGAGGGGGGGGGGTTGTTTTCTTCAGGTATGCATCAGTGTATATCGGCAGTCCTATGTCGCTGATCCAGGTGGCAAACACTCCCTTGATCAGAGTCCAGGCTGAACTCAAAGCCACTCATACAGGAGGGCCGCAGCCTCTTGTGATACTGTGCGATCCTGGTTACACTCAGAGAGGCCTAAACTATCATTCTACATCACATGTGTACATCATGTTATTGGACCCTACGTTACAGATGCAGACACTATCGAGGGGCTCTGAGAACTTCTGCAAAATATAAATTGCGTCTGATTTGCAAGTGGGTCATGGTGTTACCTGGTATGCAGCAGTGTTACCTGGTATGCAGCAGTGTAGGAGAGCAGACCAACAACGCTGACCCAGGTGGCAAAGTCACCCTTCACCAGGGTCTGAGCCCCACTCAAGGCCAGCAAGGACAGGACTAGACCGGCCACCCCTCCCAGTAGCAGTGGCCGCCGCCCCACACTGTCCACTGTCGCTACTGCCACTCCTGCACTGACTCACACACCCTCACACATAATTGCAGACACTCACACACACTCACAGACTCTCAGACACACTCACAGACACTCACACCCACAGTTGCTACTGCCACTCCTGCGCTGACTCCCGTACACTCACACACACTCACAGACACTCACACACATTCAGTAACACTGTAAGAACGGTCACACGTTCTTGCAGTGTTACTTTTAACATGATTGTCGCAGCACAGCACATGAGTGGAGGTTGAGACAGGTGTAAGGGCTGCAAATCTGACAGCAAGATGGTCTGCAAATGCTGCATCTGCAACTTGATGGAGACAGAATCAGCATGATGCACCGACTCAAGATGCCCTATAGCTGAGAGGCAGTACACACCATGCCACAAGGATAGCACTGTTTTGCACAGTCTATCTGTGAGCTGTGACTGCCACACAGGGTTTGTTCCACATTCTCTGTGGCAAAAGGCAGAGCCATCAACGAACCTACGTCACTTCTCGCAGACTCACAGATTGCTGCCTCCATCATAATCTCACAAATCATCGGCTACATGGTGTTATAGTGCCATCTAAGTCAGGACACAGTCCCATGACAAAACCGCCCAATTGATTGGTACTCTACAGTGCCAGAAGCTGACCTGTCATGACTAACTTGAAGAAGCTGACCTGTCATGACTAACTTGAAGAAGCCAAGCACCACGGACACCCTGGTTGCGTCTGAGTCAGAGGCAAAACCGGCATCCTTAAAGATCTTGGCAGCGTAGTACAAGACGCTAGGCTGGCCTGTGATCTGCTGGAAGAGCATCAGGCTGCTTCCTATCAGCAGAGGCTTCACATTGCGCCCACTGAACAAAGCAGCCAGCCCCCCTGAACATACACTTTTTGTCCTTTTTTTGTGTTTAAGTTCGATTTTCAGATTGCATTGACTGAACGAAGCAGCCCGTCCCCTGAACATGCATTTTCCCCATTTTTTTAAGTTCAATTTTCTGACTGAACGAAGCAGCCCGTCCCCTTGAACATGCATACTTGTTGATGAGTTGATTTTCAGGCTGCGCCCAGTGAAGAAAGCAGCCAGTCCCTGCGAAGATGCATACTCGTTCATTAGTTCATCATTGAGTATGTGTATGTCCCTGGGGTCAGGTACGTACAATTCTGAGTAGCTGCCTGTCCGAGACAAGCATATGCACAGCATCTCAGGCAGTGTCGTGTAAGAATCAAAGCTGACAGACTCTGGAAGCATGTGTCAAGCTGGCAGAGTCTGAAAAAATGTGTCAGATTGAGGTGGCGTTTGATCTGCTTGAACACCTGGAAGATGCTCACAAGCAGCAGTAGTTTTGTGGCTGCTGTGCATTCAGCCTTTTGCACTTTGTCGCACGCACAGCAAGCGCTGTCCACACGTTGTCCAAACCCTAAAGCCAGGCTCATGCACTTGTCGGTGTGTAGTGCACTAGGAGGTTTGTTTGGGGTTTCGGATTTAGTGTATGTTTTGAGGGGTACGCAACCACAGATCTGCAGACAGTCATGGTGGCAGCACGGTCTGGCATGAGGAATGCCATAGCTTGTAACAAGTTGTGAACCCGCTTGTTGTTGTCTGAGCCATTGACAAGAGTCCAAAATGAAATCACAATCCTCCTGCAGATGCAACCGAGCCTCCAACAGGCAGGTAGAGGTCTGCAAAACAAGAGAGAGGGAGACCAAATAAGAGAGTACAAGAAGTAACAGCAGCAGCAGCAGCAGCAGAAAGCTTTGGAGAGAAAGAGGAGGTTCAGAACAGGTTCAGAAGAAGGGGTTCACATGCAAAAAGAGGACCACACAGAAGATGAAAATCAACCTGGTGCGGAGGTGGGGCTATCTCGTAGCATGTTGGAGACTTCCTGCTGGACTGCCTGACTGTCTGACCCAGAACTGCCCCAGGCTCTCCTAACAGCCCCTTCAGCCTGACCTCGGGATGCCCCAGACAGCAGCAACCACCTTGGGGACTCTGGCAGCCATGCCTACATCAGCCATGCTTGTGTGGCATGACCATATCATAGCAATGGTCGAAATTTGTGGCATGCTAGGTAGGTGGGAGGCCAGTGGCAACTGGGAGCTGTCAAACACAATAAGCATCGGCTGAACCAGATTGAGTTGGTAGACAATCTGTCTAGGAGCACTCAAGTTGGTAGACATTTCCTGAAGATGCCAATGGCAATGCCTGCAGTACCGTGTTTGGGACGACCCAGGCACCTCCTTACACCCATAAGTCATGCAAGGTCTGTTTTGTGTGGCTCATGAAGCTGCCATACCCCACCTGGGCATTGATCTGTGGATATGCCTTAGATGGATGAAGACGTGCTGGGACAAACAGCAAAGGGCTAATCATCATGCCAGTCTTGCAAGTGCTTACTTGGCACAAGCTTACTTTGTCATGTCTTCAACAATGCGCCTCCATCCAGTTACAACAAAGGCCAGAAACAGTTGAGCAACACAAAGGGCAGCACTGTGGACAGCAGACACATAAGTAAGGAAGGCAGCCGCCACAGCTTGAGGGAGTGTTGCATTGCAGATCAGAGGACCAGCAACGCTGACAAGCTGCAGACAATGCCGACGAACAAACAAAGGAGGCAGAGAAAGAAGAATGTGAGAGGAAGAAGCGGTGCAGAAGAGGAAGAAGGTGTGGAGGAGGGACTGACCATGCCTGCGAAAACGATGAGTGCTGGTGGGAGTGCAGCTCCATACATGTAGCGCCACCCCCCCGTGTCACCCACCCATAGGGCTGAGGCCAGGTAGCCCAGCAGGATGCCCCCCACTATGAAGCCTTCTTTCAGACTGCAACCCACACATGTATCCCCCGGCATCATCACACTCAATCAATCAATCATGTTGTGCTTTTTGCCTTTGGGACTCAATAGGACAGTCAGCAGACAATGCCTGGGGAGGCAAGTAAGTTTTGAAGGCATTCAGAACATCTGCTTCAAAAGTTTGAGCATGTGATGTTTGCGTCAGGACAGCTGAATCCAACGGCAGACAGAATGGCAATTGGCACTAGTTTTCTAGGACATCCAACCTGAATCTTTCTGCTTCGATGCCCTACAAAACGAGTGGCAATCACCGTTTTGTCCAAACCTGAATCCTTCTGCTTAGATTGTACTACGCATGATGTTCCACAGCACTCTGCTTTTGGGGCAATTAGAGACAGATGGTTGCTGGTGTCACAGTACTGCAGCGCGCTTTGCAAGCGAGTAAGACAAGCAGCATCACTGTGATGCGATCAGCTGCAGTCATCTGAGATGCACTCTTTAAGCAAAAGGAAAAGCCCAGCAGCAATCGATGTGGCAAAAACCACAGCAGCCATGCCTTAGGGGCTGTGTGCAAAGGCATGTTTGCAGCAGTTACCTGATGAGCAAGCCACGCACAGACGCTGAAGCGGTCTCAGCAATATAAGCTGGTGCTGCATGCATGGCAAAGCCGATGCCCAGGCCATACATCACGCGCCCAGTCAGCAGCAGTGGGTAGCTGGGTGCGAAGAAGAGCAGAGTGGCTGCTGCACCTACAGCATGCAAATGTGACTTTGTCAGGACCTTGTGCAGCAGCATCATATACACAGTACATGTTACACAGTACATGGTACACAGTACATGGTACACAGTACATGGTACACAATACATGGTACACAGTACATGGTACACAGTACATGGCCTTACAGGGATGCACAAGACAGGCTGCTCTGGAGTGACAAGAGTTGTCCTGCACGTACCTAGCTCATCATGAGCTGGAAAGCGTCTTAAATTATTATTATTATTATTATTAGTACATGGTGTACAATACACATCAGCTCACTGCATAGAATGCACCCGTGTGTTGAGAGGCAGCCTGCTTCAGACGCAGATGTAACAGAGCCCTTGTTCTTCCTCCTCACACAAGCAGTAAGAACATTGTGTGCTGCAGACAGTGTCAAGCAGTACCCAGCTGCATGTTGTATGGCATGTGATGGTACGGTGCCATGGGGGAAGAAGGAGGAGGAGGAGAAGAAGCAGGAGGAGAAGAAGCAGGAGGAGAAGAAGACGAAGAAGAAAATTGCAGGCAGGCTGCTGACACAAGCTGCCTCTAACTCCCTACAGTCGACGTGCTTTCTTTGTGCAAAAAATGACAAATTGCATCCTGTTTGTTGCACCTGATACCTGTTGGCTAAGCCCACGTTTTAATGTTTATTGTTTTGGTATTACTCTGTTTGTTACAGAGCATATATGACATACCGTATAGGCAGGCCGCCAGCATGAGCTCCCTTCTTCTTCCCAGCTTGTCCCCCAGGAAGAAGGCCCCAACAGACCCTGCAAGGGCTCCAAACAGGGAGCTGCTCACCACTAGGCCTGACTTGAAGGGGCTCAGGCTGTACCTGCACTCTCACACACACACACACACAGCACGCTCAGTGTCATGCATGCCAAGCCTGTGTTACAATGCAACAGTCCAGCCTTGAGCCAAAAGGTCAGATAAAGGCAATACCAGTGGGGTAACTAAAAGTAAGCTGTCTGGCAGTCAGGACTTGATAGGAGACAGAATGTCTGTATGCAGTGCTGACCAAAATCACAGTATGGTAAAATGAAAGCGCCAAGTGCCTGCTGACAGTGTGCAAGTGCATGCAATGAGCACGCATAACAGCATGCAAGTGTGTTGAGTGTGTAGTTGTGACTGGCGCAAGCTTTTGGGCATGTCTGTGGATAGCTGTCCTAGCCAATATAGTGGTAGGCAATGCAATACTGCAACTGCCACGGACAGTCCGTGAATGGAAGCAGACACAACACGCTCACCAGTCTGTTCCTGAGGTCTGCTGGCTGGTGATAGATACTAATGCCCCGGATGTTGCGCCAATGTCGTACCCAAACAATAGCCCTCCGATAGCTGGGAATAGAAACACAAGAGACGTCATGAGCCAATCCACTTCCCGTGGTGTCAGGGCAGCTGCGGACATGTCTGTTTGTGGTGCTTCCTGCAACAGCAAGAAGACCCCGTGTGTATCACACAGGAAAAGCCACTGTGCTAGATCAGTGCTGCAAAGTTCCCACATTTAAATTGGCTTTAACGTCCATTGTAGGCGCTTGTGCTTCATGGAACTTTAAAGAACTTACAAGCAGACTGTCCCGTTCCTCTGCTCGCACAAGCGTTTCGCGCCGGGCATTGGGACTACCGAGTGGCATGTTGGTAGCGAAGGCGCTTGAACGATGGTAGCTGCGCTGCGCGTGTTTTGCCTCGCTTTTGTAGGAATGAAGAGCGCAAAGCCTGTGTCTACGCCATGAGCCAGTATCTGAGATGAACCTCGCGGGCGTCGCTGATCGAGCTACACTTCCTTGCATGGCCTACGGAACACTGTCTGACACGCCGGAGCACCGCGAACATGAGCTATTCACTAATGCAGAGTTCTATGCATGGATCCAGCACTGGCTTTGACCCCCCTTGCTCGCAGAAGACCAAGATAGCGTCCGTCCACGTCCATTGTGTGGCATGCGAAACGCTCGCAGGACCATTGCGAGCGTTTTGCATGCAGGCAGACGAGCTTGACACAACTTTCAAGCGCAGCCCAGACGTCGTCCGATAAAACAGCACGTCAAAAACTGAGCAGTCGTCAAGGTCCTGGCCGTCCATAGCCCGTCTTGAATTCAGTCTGCAAGCAAGCCGGTGTGCTCGTTCCACTGCCTGCCATCTCTGGCGTATACGTAGTACAGCCCGGACAGGGCTTGATTTACAGTGTCGAAGCCGTGTCTACCGAATTGTTTTGAATTGGTGACGTGAAGATCGGTGTAGGTCGCACCGTTCATTGAGGTTGCACTGACTATGGATCCGAGACAGATGTCACAAGGTATGACTATGTGTTCTTCCCTTTGTACAGCCCGTAATTGCACTTATACGGCGGCATCTTTGCAGAGGAGCGAGAGGCTCATGAAGTGTTTGAGCTTGGGCACTTCCTGCTACAGAGCGGCAGAACAATCAGAAATGCAAAGCTGGCTTTCAAGTGAGCCATCCTGATGCATAGTGCAGACCTACATTTGCAGTCGGTGACCACTTGTGCAGTACATATATCAGTTGCTTGAGAGTTGCTTATGCCCTTATGTCATCTCAACACTTGTACTGTCTGCATATAGGGTCTGGGGTAAGCTAAACAAGAACCAGAGCAATGCCATTTTGTATCCTACCTGGTATTCTGGCAAGCACTGGGACAATGACTGGCTGATAGGGCCTGGCATGGGTCTAGACCCCAGCAAGTACTGCATCATTGTGCCCAACATGTTTGGCAATGGCCTTTCTTCTTCTCCTAGCAACACTCCCCCTCCTGCCAATGCAGCTAGATTCCCAGAGGTAAGCTTGACATCCCATTTGAGGCATTGCTGTAGCCTATACAGTATGATGTATGGCTCCTTGACTATGCGCTTGTCATCATCAAGACATCATGCCTTTGATTGGATGTCACAAGACATCCAGGCTGTGTAGGTAGTCCCAAAGGTGAGAATACAACTTGAGCCATGCAATGTTGACAAACATCGCCCGCCCAACTACAACAGGCTATCAGTGTCCGCCTTGCTCAGTCATTCCAGGCAGCACACTCCCATCAGTGCAAACTGAGAAAGTTCCGCTTGATCAAAGATGACTGTTCTCAGTGCAGATCAGGGTTCAGGATAATGTGAGAGCTCAGCACAGGTTGGTGACTGAAAGGTTTGGCATCAAGAAGTTGGTGCTGGTGATTGGCTGGTCCATGGGGGCAGGTCAAAGCTTCCAGTGGGGTGTCAGGTTATCCTCAAATAAGCACTCACCTTGTTCTTTGGCATGCCAAACTGTGCCAGTCAAACAGACTGTTGTCAAAATGTGTACACACTCTGGACTTGATAGCATGCATACATTGTGCATACCCATTCATACCAACTGCTTGCTGAATCCATTGTGAATGTATGTGTGAAAATTCTGACACAAAGGTGCCTTGAATGTTGATGCGTTTGAACACAGCCAAGTGCAAGCAGCGGTGCTTAGAAGCCAAACATGCAGCTAACCTGTTCTGTTGGAGTTTGGAGGTTATCTCGCATCTGCTATGGCCTGCAGCTATCCAGACATGGTGGGGAGGCTGCTGCCCTTCTGTGGATCTGCCAGAACCAGTGAACATAACAAGGTATGGCCCCTCTCATTTGTAGAATCAAAGTCATACACAGTACTGCATTCAGTCGTCCTGATACATTGAGCATATCAAGGCATGCCCTCTCTTCTTTGGATCGTCAACTTGGCAAAGAGTATTGCATGAACGTCATGATACAGTTGCAAACACCTTGCGCCCATGCCAGTTGCAAGCATGCTGTAACTCATGAGATGCTGCACACAGATGGTGTGCCGTTGCTGAGTCCAAGGCCATGCCTACTACTGGACTTTGGCTCACAGTGAGTTTGTTTTTGGACACAATTGCTGGACAATGTTGTGCTTGTCTTTTTTTCCCTTTCAGTTCTGGCCAATGCCTGCAGTGCCTGCAGACCAATTGTTGCTCTGGCTGGATGTATGCTGTCAACTGTAAACAATTTACAGCACGGCTGAAAGACTATTCTTGTTTCATAAGCAGCTTCCATACCCTGTGCAACCTGAGCATGAACCGTGTGTGCATTTGCAGCACTGTTATTCTGATCAAATGGTGCATGCCATGCTGGATAACTCATTACATTATGCATGCTGGCTCATGGCTGATCTGGTGTGATCATGAGTTGTACAGGTGTTTCTGGATGGATTAGCAGCCACTATGAAAGCAGATGCTGACTTCAAGGGGGGCTGGTATGACCCACAGAAGCCCCCCACCCTAGGGCCAAGGGCATTTGCTCGGGTGTATGCGGGCTGGGGCTTTTCACAGCCCTTCTATTGGGAGCAGGTGACTTGACAGCATTTCCCTGGACTGTTATATTGCTTGTGGCACAAACATGAATTCCCTGCCGGTCTTGTACTTCTTTGTCTTTTTCTATGGCTTTTTTCTCTCTTCACCTTCTGCTTATTCATGCTTTCTCCCTCTACTGCGGAAGGTGATAGGGGTGGGTAGGTTTGTCGACCAGATGTGCATACTGTTTACGCTGTCTGTCTATGCCTTTTGCCGCCTCTTTCATGTTTCTGGCATGGTATGGGGTTTGCTGAATCTTGCCCTGCCCTGCCCTGCCCTGCCCTGCCCTGCCCTGCCCTGCCCTGCCCTGCCCTGCCCTGCATCACCAGTGTGTCTGCCCTGCCCTGCCCTGCATCACCAGTGTGTCTGCCCTGCCCTGCCCCGCCTGGCCATGATGCAAACACCACAGGATGGGCTTCAGCAGTTTTCGCTGTAGGGGACTACCATGAGACAGTGCAGCATCAGCAGCTGTGCAAAAGGCCATTATCTATGACTTGCTTTGCAGGAGTGGCGCAAATTAGGGTTCACAAGCCTGGAGGACTTCCTAGTAGGTTTCTGGGAAGGGTTGTTCATCTCGCCCAAAGACCCTAATGATCTGCTGGCCATGCTCTGGACATGGCAGGTGATGACCCCTCATGTTTGGTGCACTACACAATATGCTGAAATTGTGTCTGCACATGCCAAATAGCATGTGCATATACAGTCTGGCACTGCAGCTCCCTGTACCATGCTGCTGATTGCTGGGGATTTCATGGGACAATCTGATGCATATGCAACAAGGACACTAGCAAGCAGCCAGACATTGCAAGCTTGAATGTGTGTGTGTTTTTGCAGAACGGTGATGTCGGTGCCACACCAGGATTTGACGGAGATGATGTAAAGGCACTGGCAAGCATCAAGGCAAAGACGCTGGCGATGCCAGCTGAACGAGACTTGTACTTTCCAGTCGCAGATGAGGAGTATGAAGCCAGCAAGATGCCAAATGCAGAGCTGAGGGTGATCCCTGGGATTTGGGGTCACTTTGCTGGCGGTGGCGGTAACCCAGAGGACACCAAGTTTATTGATAATGCAGTGAAGGAGTTGTTGTCGGCACCTGTAACTGACAACAGTAATGACAGCAGCGACATGTCTCACATGCATATAAGTGTTTAAAGAGAATGTATGAAGTGTTGGACTTCTTCCCTGTATCATTTGACTCTTTGTGACGCACTGCGCGGCTTCTATTGATACAGTTGCAAGCACCTAGCTATGTTTGACTTCACCAGGTTGGTTTGAAACAGACTGGTCACTGACAGGCTTTTGATGCACCTGATTTTGAAATTGCCAAGTAAGTGCTGAAGGCACATACAATCTAAATCTCGTCATTTATGTCCATGTATTTGCCCACCCTTACCAGCTCAGATCAATCACTTGAAAATGAGTTAAAGTACCAACTGGCCTGGAACCTGTGAGGCAATTTAGACCACGCGTAAGGTAGCCTCCGGCAAACCCCAGATAAACACTGATAGCTACTGCATCAAGAACAGCTGGGTTGCATGAGACATCCAAACACTCTAGGATCTGCCAGTTTCCAACAAGCATGTCAAGTTTTCCTTGTGTTGACAAATAGCATGCAGATGCCATGATGGTCTTAAGCTAAGGCCACTTTCCTTGAGCTAGCTGTGCAGAACTGAAATTTGAAATGTAGATGCCATTCAAAGACAACAATAACAGCTTAGGCAAGTGTGCTGAGATCAAAGCCAACAAAGCTGTCTCATCAAAATCTACATTGCTATCTAACTCAAGATGCGTCAGGGCAGGCCAACTGCCATCCGCTAGTATTGACATGTTGTGGCCATCCATTCCTGTACGACTGAGGATCAGAGTGCTTAGCGCTGGGAAATATGCTTTGCTGAGCAAGCCAAAAGCTTCTGATACCAGCTGACTTCTAGACAAGTTCATGCATACAATGGTTGGGCCCCACGGTTGAAGGAGCCACGACAGTAATGGCAAATCCACCTCTGAGTCAATCATGGTGAACGTTTTCATTTGCTGCCACCAGTTGACAGTCACACATGTTTTGTTGTCAATACCTACGTCTACAGTGTCTGCTTCCTCAAAACTCAGCACCTGTAGCTTTGGCCAGTCAGCCTTCTCCAGAGACTGGAATATGCCGATGTCAACACCAACGCCAATGCTTAGCAGAGGCCACTGCCTCAAAGCAAGCTGATCTACCATGGCATTAGTCACATAGTTCTGGCTCAGATCTAACTGAGTCAGGCTTGGCAAGCTTGCACATACCAGTTGCCACATGGTGCCAGCGTCTTGGCCTTTCACTATTTGAACATCCTGCATCACGATTGTCTGCAACTCTGGCCAATTGGCCATCCTCCATGATGAAATTGCTTCCCCCGTTACAAAATTGCCATTAATGTCAATATACTGCAGCTGAGACCAGTTCCCTGTGGCTTACATCCAGATGGCAACAGTGCTGAGATCCAGGTAGGGCAATTCCAGCCTGCGCATCTGTGAAAAATTGGCACCAGTGAGCAGTCCCATACTGTTATTGTCGATTGGCTTCAGGACGATGAGACTTTGTAGTCTATACCAGTCTCCTATTATCAGCTGACTGAGACAGCGTGCTACAGACTCTGTATCGTTTGTGCAAAGGGTAAGATTTACGACGTGATGGTGAACAGCTAGCCTGCACTGCTTATTGACTTTCTGTAAAAGCTTAAGGGACGCCACAGGCAGCGGGTTGAGCACTTGAGGAACTTGTCGCAATAGCTCTGGCAAATCTACGGGAGTCTGCTGTTCATGCAAGGCATTTCCAGCTCGGGCCCTTGACCTGGGTAACCTGCACAATGTGGGACAGCTCAGTCTTCTTACAGATTGGCTTCACACCTTGCGCCAAACCATAATCGTTAGCTCTGGGCCACAAGTGCACCGCTTGCTTGATCACGCTGCCTCAGAGTTGCAAGAGCGTTTACCTGCCGCCTCTTTTGTCTCTCATTGCCCCTCCGAAGGCGAGACCCCTTTGGTCCATCGGCCTGCGCCTAGTCGTACAAGATTGAGCTCAAGTCAAGTTTCTTTTAGAATGTCTTGATCCTCTAGACTTTACGACCACGGTCTGCTTGTATATGTGATTAGACTTGTTGGCTGGCTAAAGACGTGGACGTGGACGTCGATGCATTTGTCCCTCAGCAAGACTTCACATCAAATACTGTAAGACATGACTTGCACAGAGTGCAGGGTGGCGACATTCCAGGCTTCTGCTTTCTGCACTGGGCACATACCCTACAATGGGGCCCATAAGTCCTGATCAGCATTGCATTGCTGGAGATGGCATGGTACATTGCCATTCATGATCATGACATCTCAGTGACTCAACATGGTCTTGCATCTTACGTGACCAAGTTTGAAAGCCAAAGCTTTAGACTTCGTTCAAAATTTGGGGTAGCCTTTGCTCAGCAAGAAAGCTGCTGGCGCAGTCAGCAGTCAGCGTCTGCGTCTGCGTCGAAATCAAAGTCAAGGGGCAAGGGGAGGGCCAAACTCTGGCAATTTTTTGGAGCTGGTAAGTAAAGTGCTGGGTTGTGCATATGCAAGTTACTTCACTGACAACAAAGGCTTGCTGACTGAACAGGCTCTCCTTGTGTCAAAGGAAAGCTTGTTCAGGCAGCAAGCTTTTGGACCTTCTTGTGCAAACGCTCTTTCTATGCCTGCTGCTTCACTGATAAAACTGGATACTACAAGTCAAAGCTGACTAGTTTTACCGAAGACCCAGGGTGTCATAGGCTATCGTTGTGTATGTCTTTCGCGTGCCGCACAGCTGCCAAGTTGGGGCCTTGCTGTCAGCCTTGTTTCACTGCCACAGACCTATTGCTTTTACCGGCGCCACACATGCGTTTCTGCGCCAGTGAAGCCGTACACAGAAAGGTGTGCTGGTTGACTTGCTGTGTTCGGAAGGACCGCCGCTTAAACACAGACTTGCGCTTCGCATTAGTGTCGGAGCTCGCACATGTTCCTGGTCCG
>JAABUO010004951.1_pt1 | contig 15642 bp, 14 predicted proteins | sample 5559291 | NCBI WGS metagenome assembly JAABUO01 (sample SAMN10711878, study PRJNA513372) | rock metagenome | isolation source: Antarctica rocks | place: Antarctica: Victoria Land, Finger Mt sud
CCGTCCGCCGTCCCCTGAAGGCGGGCATAGCGGTCCACATAGCGGGTAATCAGTTCGGTCGCTGTTGGCGAGAACGTCGGCAGTGGGATCGTGGCATAGAAACGTACTTGGCTATGCCGTTTACCGCCTTGTTGGGATAGCCAAGCATTCGCGACAGGCCCATTAATGAGCGCGGCAATAACTTCTGTGGTGAGACCGCCAAGATCTGGCCAAACGCAGTGAAAGTTTTGCGTACATACTAGTTTACCGTAATCCACCGCCGCCACCGTCACCCATTGGCCCCTGCTCTTTCGGGCCGCAGAAACAATCACTTTAGGCGACTTCCACGGCCAATCCGCTCCTACCTCGATTTGAGCTTCCGTTGTCAGGTATTGTATTCGCCCGATGCTGTAGAGCCGGAAGTCATCCCCAAACTGTGAGAGGCCAGGCACAAAGCCAGCTCGCTCAACGTTAGAGACGAAAGTCGGATCGTTGGTGTCAAAGCCCGCCGCGTATCGTATTCCACGGTGGATTTCTACCATTGACGAGAGTTTGGCAGCACCACCGAGTTCCGCCCACAATCGTTCAAGAGGGTTTTGCTCCCACCCGATGCTCCGGGTGTGTCTAAACTGCTTGTATGCCGGCTTTGATAGAGCAGCGAACCGGTGACGAGGCGTGCCTTGCACTTCCCCATAAGCCAGCAATAATACTGTCTCGACGCTAGAATGCTGAAAGATGTTGTCGGGCAACTTTACGATGTCTACATTCTTATAGGTAGCATTGATTTTATCTCTGACCTTGCGGTAACTTTGGCCATTCAGATAAGCGAGGGGCAATACAAAACCCAGCATCTTCGGCGGCTTCTGAAGCACAAGAGCTAAAGCCTCAGTGCCTTTGTATGCTGAACTGGGAACATACGTCTGTTTTTCCTGAGCATCAAACAGGCCATACGGCGGATTGCAGAGCACAACGTTCGCCTGCGTCAGATTGTCTGTTAAACGAGGCGAAGAAAAGACGTCGTCTGCTAAGACATTCCAGCCGTTGGAGTTGGGGTAGTCCGCCAGAATGAGTGAGTGGAAAGCGACCTCGCGGGCGAACGGGTCTGTCTCCATTCCAACCAGCATTTGCTTAAAATATTCGTGACGCTTTGCAGCGTCCATGTCTTTGTCTTCTAGCAACCCACGCAGGCGTCCCATCGCAGCAATCAGAAATGGCGCGGCCCCGCAGAACGGCTCAAACACGGTACGCTCATTTTCCAACAAATCTTGAAGGGGAAGAGCACGGACTACGTATTCTGCCACTTCATAGGGCGTGGCGTGGGTGCCGAGTGTGCGGCGGGTCGTGACGTCTACAAAAGTGTTTTCATAGACGTAGGCCAGGGCTTCGACAGAAAGGTTTTGAAAGTGGATCGCCTTTCGGATCGTCTCCCATACTCGGTTCCGTATGGGAGCATCCAGCGGCGGCAGCGTGTCGGCCGGATCGTTGTAGAACGTGTGGACGGCTTGAAGCACAGTCTGAGCGTCCTCGTTGAGCCAATTCCCTTTGTGCTTCCGATCCCCCAACAATTTGGCGGCCATGAAACGAAAGATGACCTGAAACAGCGCTCGGTAGGTCAGGCTGTCCGGATCTTGATCGTGCAGTTCCCGGTACTTTCCGCGAGCGTCTGCGACAACGATTTTAAGCAGTCCGTTCAGTTTCCGGTGGACGTCGGCTTCGATGGCGGCGACTAGGCCGACGTCATAAAAGTCAAGTTGCGGCGAGACTTCGGGAAAGGCGATGTTTTTGGCGCGTAGCACCTCGCCAGGCTGCCACTGGTCCTGCCGGTTAATAATCTCACGCACAAGCGCATCTGTGGAGAATTCTCCGCGCGGTTCTGGTGTGCCACGCGCCATCATTTTCCAGAGACGCCAAGTGTTCGTGTCCGGCCGCAGGGCGAGGACCATCGGCGCACCCAGCGCCCGGCAGTATTCCACTTCCTGAGGATTGTCGCTTGTCGTAAGCGTGACCCCGAAGCAGGCCGTTTTGTAGGATGTCGGCTCCTGCGCGAACGCAGCAAGCGGAACCGTCAGCGCTCCATCGCTGTCTCCTAGCACATCGCTGAAGCCGTAGTAAGGCAACAACAAATCGTCCCGATAGCCGATCTGCTTCAGGCTGTCCCGCGTCTTTAAAACTAAAGGGTGCGATGCTGTTGATTGGGACATCATCTATTTCATCTGCGCGAGTTCGTCGCGCGTCTCTTCCGTCAGCGTTTCCAGGACGATCTCCAGCACCTGCTGACCACCCGCGTTCAGCGCTTCCACCAACACTTGCCGCCCCTGATGGGTCTTGAAGAGGGCAATAAACACGCCCGGCTCCTCAATGATGATCGCGTTCTTAAGGGGATTGGAATCGCGCATAACCACACGCAACGTCACCATCGCCCCACGAATTTTTTGGGTGGACCAATGTTTCTGTTTCAGACGCCGAACAAAGCGTAGTTGCACAAGGTCCTCCAGGGCATACTTCCGGGAGGAGCCACGGCCACGGGCGGGCTGGATAGGGACGACTAAGCCTTGGTGTGCCCAGTAGTCAAGCTGACGACTGGAAAAGCCAGTACATTGGGCGGCCTCCGCCGTGGAGTATCGCGGTAGTGCTTCGTCGTCGTCGGTATCAGGCGGCATAAGCAGATGATAACATCAAACACATGACAAAATCAAGTTTTTTGTGTTCATCCGCCGAGATGGGCGTTATCTAGCGGTGTGTTAAACGTAACCAGTATCGCTTTAAGCTTTGCTCACAGGGCTTCGGGGGCGTGGCGCAGGGCGAGCATGGCGACGTCGTCGCGGCGGACGTCGCCGGCGAAGGCGGAGACGGAGGCGTAGACGTCGCGCACGGTCCCCCCCGCGTCGGCGCGGGTCTCGGCGAGGAAGGCCGCCACGCCCTCGTGGCCCAAAAACGTGCGGTCCGAGGCGCGCGCTTCGGTCAAGCCGTCGGTGAACAGCAGCAGCAGGTCGCCGGGCGCGAGGGTGGTGTCGGCGGTGCCATAGGGGACGCCCGCGATGGCACCCAGCGCCAGGCCGTCGCTCTCGGGGAGGGCGACGACGACGCCCCCCGCGGAACGGACCAGTGGGGCCTCGTGGCCGGCGTTGGCGTAGTGCAGAGTCCCGGTCCGGGTGTCCAGGACGCCGTAAAAGAGCGTCACGAAGCCGTCGTGGCTGCTCAGAGGGCCGCTCAGGACGTCGTTGACGTGGACCAGGACTTCGCCGGGGGCGTCGGGGTGCTCGGCGGCGAAGCCGCGCAGGGTGTACTTGAGCATGGCGGTCTGGACGGCGGCCTTCAGCCCCTTGCCCGAGACGTCGGCCATGACCACGGCCAGCCGGTCGCCGCCCAAGGGGAACAGGTCGAAGAAGTCGCCGCCGATGACCGACTCGTCCAAGGCGGCCTGGTACTTGTGGGCGATCTCAAACGTGCCGATGCGGGCCGGCACGGCGGGCAGCAAGCTCTCCTGCAAGGTCTCGGCGATGTGACGCTGGCGGTCATGGGCTTCCCGCAGCGCCCCGAACAGGCGGGCGTTCTCCAGCGCGCTGGCGGCCTGGCCGGCGAAGGCCTGAGCCAGCGTCACCTCGTCGGCGGCGAAGGCGCGGGCCTGGGCGTAGTGCAGGGTCAGGACGCCGGTCGCGCGGCCCGCGTAGAGCAGCGGCAGGACCAGCCGGGTGCGAACCGCTCCGGGCGGCAGGTCCCCCTCGACGTAGGCGGCGCGGGCGGCGAAGGCGCGCGACAGCAGTTCCCCGCCCGGACCGGCCAGGCCCGACGCCGCCCGGCTCTGCCAGCCGCCGTCCTCGCCCTGGTTCCACAGCGCGTAGCCGTCAGCCTCCAGAATCCGCCGGGCCGTCCCGACGACGCCTTCCAAAACCCGGTCCACGTCCAGCTCGGCGGCGATGCGGGCCGAGGCGGCCTGCAAGGCCTGGGTGCGCGCCAGCAGGGTGTCGGTCCGGCGCGCGAGCTGGGCGTTTTCGAGCGCGACCGACGCCTGAGCGGCGAGGGCGCGGGCGAAGCCGGCCGCGTCCGGCGTCCGCAGGTGCGGCGCGGCGTCGAGCAGGCACAGCAGCCCGATGCCGCGCCGGTCGCGCGAGCGCAGCACGAACAGGTAGCCGGGGCTGTTGAGAAACGGGAACTGCCGCCCGTCCAGCCCCAAGGCGGCGGGGACGTTGGGGAAGTAGTGCGTCGCGCCGTCGTCCCGGCCTCCCCCGCCGACGGCGGCGGGCAGCGAGTCCAGGGCAGCGGCCAGGGTCTGGGCCTGAAAGCTCTCGCGCAGCGCACTCCCCGCGTCGCTCTCGTCGCGGGCCGCCTCGGCGTCGTGGGACGCCAGCGGCACGAACCTGGCGTCACCGTCCTTGCCTCCCCCCTCGTCGTAGGCGTACACGGCGACGCGGCGGCAGGGGAGGATGCGCGCGGCCTCGTCGGCCAGAATCTGCATCAGCAGGGGCGCATCAGACGAGGCCGCAATGGCATCGCCGGTCCGCGCGACCAGCCCGCGCAGGATGTCGTTGCGCCGGCGCGACTCGTCGTACAGCCGGGCGTGCTGGACCGCGACCGAGACCGTGGCCGCGATGTCGGCGAGCAGCGCCTGGTCTTCGCCGGCGAACCCGCCCAGCGGCGTCAGAGTCCCGCCCCGGTTGCCGACCAACATGATGCCCAGCACGGCCTCGCCGTGGAGGATAGGCACGATGACCTGCGAGCGCAGCTTCAGGGCGGCGGCGGCGCGCTCGGTCCGCCAGGTCTCTTCGAGGCCAGAGGCCCGCTGGGCGGCCCCGGTGCGCCGGACCAGGTCGGTCGCGCCGGTCCCGAGCCGCTCGGTCAGGGCGATCTGCATGCCGGGCGACAGGTTGCAGAACGCCTGCGCGGTCGCGCGGGGCCAGGACGAGGACTCGTCCAAAAGCCACAGCGCGCCGAACTCACCATCGGCGGCCACGGTGACCTCTTTGACGGCGACGTCCAAGATGGTTTGCAGCTCCAGCGTCCCGCTGATGGCGCGGTCGATGGCGTGGAGCGAGCGCAGCTCGCTCCCCTGGCGCGTGACCCGCCGCTGCATGGCGTCGAAGGTCCGCAGCAGGAACGGGGCCAGGACGGCGGCGAAGACAGCCGCCAGGGCGTTGATGATCAGCCCGGCGTGGGCGGCCCGCGCGGGCACAAGGACCGTGAGCGTGAGCGAAAGCACGGCGAACAGCAGGATGCCGATCAAAGCCGACAGCCAGGACAGGCCTTCCGCGCGCCGGGCAACGAGTTGTTCCAGGGAGAATGGCATGAGGATTGGGTGTGAGAACCCCTACACCTTGAAGCGGACGTGCAGGATGTCGCCGTCCTTGACGGCATACTCTTTGCCTTCCAGCCGCAGCCGACCCGCCGCCTTGGCGGCCTCCCAGGTCTTGGCGCTGATCAGATCATCAAAAGCCAGAATCTCGGCGCGGATGAAACCGCGCGCCAGGTCCGAGTGGATGCGGCCCGCCGCCGTCACGGCGTTGACGCCCTGCGGCACGGTCCACGCCCGCACCTCGTCCTCGCCGACGGTGAAGAACGACATCACGCCCAGCGCCTGGTAGGCGGCCCGGATCAGCCGGTCACGGGCCGGCTCGCCGATGCCCAGGGCATCCAAAAACTCACGCTGGTCGGCCTCGTCGAGCAGCGCGACTTCCTCCTCGGCGGCGGCCCCCAGCACGATCAGCGGGACGCCGTCTGTGGCACACTGGGCGCGCAGGGGCTGGAGCAGCGGCAGAGTCTGGGACTGGGCGATGTCGGCCTCGCCGACGTTGACGACCGCGATCAGCGGCTTGCCCGTGAGAAAGTCGAAGTTCTTGGTGATGCGCGTCTCGTCTTCGGTCAAATCCAGCGACGACACGGGCCTCAAGTCGTCCAGCGCGCCTTTGATCTTGACCAGCGCCTCGCGCTCCAGCGTCTCGGGGCTGGGGCCGCCCGCCTTGCGCGTCTTGAGCTGCTTGTCGATGCGCTCCAGCCGCGTCTCAATCACCGACAGGTCACCCAGCAGCAGCTCCTCGGTGATGGCGCTGTAGTCACGCAGCGGGTTCAGGCCGCCTTCGGGGGCGGGCAGCGAGTCGCTGGCGAAGGCGCGGACGACGAGTACGAGGGCATCGACCGACCGGATGCCGACAAAGAAGTCCGCGCCGAACTTCTGCGGTGCCTTGCCGCCCTCCCCCGCCCCGCCACCGGACAACTGGGCCGCGCCGTCAGTGAACTCAATGGTGGCCTGAGTCCGCTTCTTGGGATGGAACAAGTCTACGGCGAAGTCATAGCGGGCGTCCGGCACGGGCACGACGCTGACCAGGGCCGCCGAGCCGCCCCCGGCGGGGCTGGACTCGCCGCGCGTCAGTGCGTTAAAGAGGGTGGTCTTGCCCGCCTGGGGCAAGCCGATAAGGCCGACTTTCAAGAATTATGCTCCCTTGGTTGTGTCTCGGGCGGTAGCACTTCGGGCGTCGGGGGCCACACGCCTTCCGGCGGGACCTCCTGCGTCGCTTCAAGCATCCGCGCCGTCGGGTACGGCACATCGTTTTTCTGCCGCCGCGCCATGCCGTCCGCCAGCCGGGCGGCCCGCGCGCCTAGCCAGACCGCGCAAACGACAAAAGCGAGAAGCAGCACGGGCAGCAGGATCAAGAGGAACATGGCATAGCCTTCCCCGTTGTTGGCCGCTATTGTACCTCGTTTTGCGCCGTCAGGCGAACACGGGGGCGGACACAGGATAGGGGCAGACAAAGGTGCAGGCCTTGATACACAGGTTTATCAAGGGCCGAGCCGAGTAGGGGCGGCGGGGTACAAGAGACAGCGAGGTCAGGGGAACGTGAAGCGCCGAGGCCACACACCCCGGCGCTTTCGGGGGCATACCTACTGGCTACCGCCGGGTGCGGTCGTCGTGGTGGTCGTGCCTGCCGCACCGCCCGCTGCCGGTGCTGCGTCCGTGTTGGAGGGGGCCGCGCCCTGGGTGCCGTTGTAGGGGGAGGTCGCAGAAGCGGGCGGGGCGGGGGCCGCAGGCGCGGCGGGCGGGGCGACGACAACGACCGGAGCCGGGTTGTTGACGATGGTGGGCGCGGGTGCCGGGGCGGCATAGACCGGCGCAGGGGCGGAAGCGGGACCGGCGCTCGGGCCAGGAGCCAGCACGACGGGCGGCGCGGCGGGGGCAGGTGCAGTCGGCATCGCAGTCGTGCGCGGGGGAACGACGACGGTGGACGACTGCGGGCTGGGACGGTTCAGGTAGACCGCCGCGGTGATGATCAGGGCCAGCACGACCACGGCCAGCAGCACGTAAAAGGCCGTCGTGCTGGTCGTGGCCTCGGCCTGCTCGGCGGCGGCGTGGGCCGACGCGGCATTCGCCTGGCCGGCCAAAACGTCGCGCTCGGCGGCCAGGCGGTGGGCCTGCGCTTGGGCGGCGTCACGCTCGACGCTCGTCCCCGCCGCCACGTCTAGGGCCAGGTCGCGCTCGGCGCGGGTCTGCGCGCCGTCCACGAGGGCTTCCCCGGCGACACCACGGGCGGCATCGCGCTGGTTCCGTAGGATGTCTTTTTCTAAATCGTCTGCCATGTGCCTGTCCTTCTGCCGCCGCTCTCGGCGTCGTTTGTTGATGTCTTGCGTTGGCATCTGTGTGCTTACAGGATACCCGATACCGCGCGGTCTAGGAACCTGCGCCTCAGTGCGGGAACAGGGCGAAGACGCGCTCGGGGACGTTGGTGACGATCAGGCCCGTGGTCAGGCCCCAGAGGAGGATATTGACCAGCATCGGGCGGTCTTCCAGGAGGACGGCGTCGGGGGACTCCCCCAGCGAGTGTCGGTGCATCAGGTACAGGTAGCGGAAGATGCCGTAGATGACGAACGGGATGGTCACCATCAGGTAGTGGTGGGCCTGGGCGGCCGGCGAGGTGATCGTGTACAGGGCGTAGGACATCAGGCAGGCGGACGTGACGATGACGATCATCTGGTCCAGCATCGCCGGCGAGTATTCTTCCAGAATGCGCCGCGTCCCGGTCGTCCCCGACTGCTGGCTCGAGAGCAGCTCGGCGCGGCGCTTGGACAGCCCCAGGAACAGGGCCAGCATCAGCGTACACAGGATAAGCCAGGAGGAGATGCTTACGTGGATCACGAACGCGCCCGCCACCGCCCGCAGCACGAAGCCCGCGGCCAGAACGAGGACGTCGATTAGGACCACGTGCTTGAAGCGGAACGAGTAGCCTAATGTCAGCGCCATGTAGGTTAGGGCGACGGCCGCGAACTTCGGCCCCAGGGCAGCGGCCCCGGCCAGCCCGATCAGGCCGAGGGCTACGGCTGCCGCGATGGCGACAGGCACGGCGAGTTCGCCCGCCGCGATAGGGCGGCGGCGCTTCTTAGGGTGCCGGCGGTCGCTCTCGCGGTCGGCCAGATCGTTGATCAGATAAACGACGCTCGACAGCAGGGAGAACACGACGAAACCCAGCGCCGCCTGCTGGAACTGATGCGCGCTGTGCCGCTGGTCCAGCGTGAACAGCAGGCCGGCGAACAGCAGCAGGTTCTTGGTCCACTGCTTGGGGCGCATCGAGACGAGCAGCGCGAGGATCGGTCCGCGCCGCCGGGGCAACGGTAGGTCGCGGGGCGGGTCGTCCTGGGTGGGCGGAGCGGAAAGTGCCATGGCTGTACCTTTATTGCGAGAGGTTCCCGTCTTGAGCTGTCTTCGTCTTGGGCTGTCTTCGTCTTGGACTACTCGTTGCGGCCGTCATTCGGCTGGCCGCCCGTCTGGCCGCCGTTCGGTAAGTCGCCGCGGTAGCCGCCCTGGCCGCCAGGGAAGCGACCGGGGAAGCCGCCCTGGCCGCCGGGGAAGCCGCCCGGATTGCCCTCATTGATGTGGATGCTTTTGGTCGCCTGGGCAGGCTTCTTGAGGCCGTCCACGTCGGTGACGGTCAGCGTGACGGTCTCGTTTCGGTCGCCGCGGGTGTACGCATGGGTCACCGTCGGCCCGGCATCCGGCTCGGACGACTCGCCGTCGCCGAAGTTCCAGACGTATCGGACATTGCTCAAGCCCGTCTCGCCCTTCGCGCTGAACGTGAGCGGCTGGCCGGTTTCGGCCTTGCCGGGGCCGTCGATCTGGACCGACAGCGGGACGGCATCGGAGGCCAGCCGGACGCGGCCCACGTAGAAGACGCCGAACTGGTCGCCGCCCAGCGTGATGCTTTTGAGCAGCGGGGCCGCGCCGCCGCCGAACTTGAGGGACGAGATGGGGACGGGGACGCTGTACCAGCCCTGGCCTGCGGCGGGGTCGGAGACGCTCGGAATGACGCGCAGGACGTCGGCCTGCCGCCCATCGGACAAGACGAACTGGAGGCGCAGCTTGGTGATGTTAGGGATCAGCGGCGCTTCCGCTGCCGTGCCGCCTGGTGCCGTGCCGCCCGGCGTCATCCCACGCCCCTGCCCATTGCCGCCGCGCCCACGCCCACGACGCCCGCGCCTGTCGGGGTACTGGCCCGAGCCGGGGTACTGGCCCGAGCCGGGGTACTGGCCCGAGCCGGGGTACTGGCCCGAGCCGGGGTACTGGCCTGAGCCGGGGTACTGGCCTGAGCCGGGGTACTGGCCGCTGCTGCCGAGCGGGTTGGGGTTGTTCCCCTGGGCCACGCCGGGCAGGGTTCGCGGGTCGTAGTGGAGCGTCGCGCCGCCGCGCCGCAGGGTGATCTGGAGGATGCGGTCGTCGCCCGCGAGAGGAACGGGGGTGGCAAAGGAAATTCGCGCACCCTGGTAGAAGTCCAAGGTCGTGATCTTGAGGGCATGGCCCCCAAACAAGTACGTTTCCGCGCTCTCCTGGCCGCTGCCGGCCCCCCAGGCGGCCACGGACAGCCCGGAGTCCGCGACGGGCTTGCCTTCGTACAGCGCGATGTCCGGCGCATCCCCGGAAGACGCGCGGGCCAGGACAAGCAGCAGAAGGGGCGTGAGCAGCGGAACGGGGAGCAGCCGGGAATGTGGAGTTTTCGTCATTAGGTTGCCTCTTTTGCACGCGACTAGACGACTAGATAATTAGACGACTAGATAAACGGCCTCACTGTGTACAGGCGTCCGCCCCCCGAGCGCGGGGCTTTGTTGGGTTGGGGCCGTGGTCCTTGCTAAAAGATGTCGCGGATCTGGACGCGCTCGATGTGCGCGGCCCGGCCCGTCGCGGCGTCCACGTCGGCCACGATGCCGCACAGCGCCACCGGGCCTTCCGCGACTTCGAAGCGGTGCGGGAGCTGCGTGACGAACTTCTGGACGCTCTCCTGGGGGTTCATGCCCAGAACCGACTCCTGCGGCCCCACCATGCCGACGTCGGTGATGTACGCCGTGCCGCCAGGCAGCAGGCGCTCGTCGGCGGTCTGGACATGGGTGTGCGTCCCGACCACGACGCTTACGCGGCCATCGACATAATACCCGAAAGCTTTCTTCTCCGAAGTAGCCTCGGCGTGGAAATCGAAAAGCGAGACCGGAGTCTGGGGCCGAAACGCTTCGAGAATCGTGTCGGCCAGCCGGAACGGGTCGTCGAGCGGGTCCATGAAGACCCGGCCCTGGAGGTTGGCGACGCCGACGCGCCCCCCGGTCCGGCAGCGGAACACCCCGTAGCCCTTGCCGGGTGCCCCAGTCGGGAAATTGGCCGGGCGCAGCAGGCGCGGCTCACAGTCCAAGTAGTCCAGGATGTCGCGCTTGTGCCAGGTGTGGTTGCCCAGCGTGATGGCGTCCACGCCCGCGTCGAGCAGCCGGCGGGCGATGTCAGGCGTGATTCCCAGGCCCGCCGCCGCGTTCTCGCCGTTGACAACCACGAAGTCCGGCGCGTACATGTCGTGCAACGTCGGCAGCATCGTCTCGACGGCCTCTCTGCCGATCTTGCCGACGATGTCGCCCAGCATCAGTATTCGCACGATGTTCAGTCGCTCTTCTCTAAATAGCCTTCCGCGATTCCCGCCTTGGCCCTCTCGATGAAGTCGGCAAAGGGGAGCGAAAACAACAGGGGGATTCTTTCCTCCTGAGCCGGTTGCTCCTGAGCCGGTCGCCATCCCGCACGCTACTTGGCGTAGTTGATCGCGCGCGTCTCGCGGATCACCGTGACCTTGATCTGGCCCGGATACTCCATCTCTTCCTCGATCTTGCGCGCCGCCTCGCGGGCCAGGGTGTGTGCGGCCAGGTCGTCCACGACCTCGGGCCGTACCATCAGGCGGATCTCGCGGCCCGCCTGCACGGCATAAGTCTTCTCGACGCCGGGGAACGAGTCGGCCAGGGCTTCCAGCTTTTGCAGGCGCTTGACGTAGCTTTCCAGCATCTCGCGGCGCGCGCCGGGGCGGGCGGCGGAGATGGCGTCGGCGATCTGGACGATGACGTCCTCGACCGTATCCATGGCGATCTCTTCGTGGTGCGCGCCCGCCGCATGGGCGGCGGCATCGCTCTCCCCGTAGCGCAGCATCAGCTCCTGCGAGAGCAGGGCGTGCGGCACCTCAGAGTCAGGGACGACCTTGCCTAAATCGTGCAGCAGCGAGGCGCGCTTGGCGACGGTGACGTTGGCCCCCAGCTCGGCGGCGATGGACGTCCCGATGTGGCAGACCTCGATGGAGTGGTCCAGCAGGTTCTGCCCGTAGGACGTCCGGTAGCGCATCCGGCCCAGCAGCTTGACGATCTCGGGGTGCAGGCCGGTCACGCCCGACTCCAGGACGGCCCGCTCGCCCGCCGTCCGCAGAGACTGCTCGACGTCTTCCTGCGCCTTGGCGACGATCTCCTCGATGCGGCCCGGATGGATGCGACCGTCGATAATCAGGGCGGTCAAAGCCAGACGGGCCACCTCGCGCCGGACGGGATCGAACGACGACAAAACCACGGCCTCGGGCGTGTCGTCGATAATGACGTCCACGCCGGTCAGCGTCTCGAACGCCCGGATGTTGCGGCCCTCGCGCCCGATGATGCGGCCCTTGACGTCGTCGGACGGCAGCGGCACGACCGAGACCGTCGTCTCCGAGACGTGGTCGGCGGCGATGCGCTGGATGGCGACCGAGACGATGTTGCGGGCGCGCTTGTCGCCCTCGGCGCGCGCCTCGGCCTCGATCTGAAGGACGAGCCGGGCCATGTCATGCCGCGCGCCGTCCTCGACGCTCTTCATCAGCAGGGCGCGCGCCTCGTCGGCGCTTAAGCGTCCGACCCGCGCGAGTTCCGCCTGCTGTGAATCTCTCAGGTCCCAGGCCTCCTGCATGTGCCGCTCGGCGGCGCGCTCCTGGACGGCCAGGGCACCGCGCTGATCGTCCAGGAGCGCGAGCTTCTCGTCCAGCGCTCCCTCTTTCTGTGCCAGCTTTCGCTCGACCCGCTGCAGCTCGCGCTGTCTGTCTTTGTGCTCCTGCTCGGCCTCCCCGCGCAGGCGCAAAGCCTCCTCGCGGACTTCGACCAGCAGCTCCTTGCCGCGCGCCTCGGCCTGCGCGCGGAGCGCATCGCGCTCGGCGTCGGTCTCCGCCGCCCGCCGCCGCAGCGCCGCGCGTTGCGGCCTCAGATAGAGTACATAAGATAGCGCCGTCCCCATCCCGGTTAAGACCGCGACGGCGAGGCACACCCACAGAATTGGCATCGTTCCCCCACCCCCAAATTTGGATTTCGTGATTTGAGGTTGAGCGGACGGGTTTCGTTCGGAAGACCGATCTCTGGTTTCTGATCTCTTTCAGGCTTCTCTAAGTTTTCAGGCTGAGCGGCTGAGGGTTCAGGCAGACGAGGCTGTCTTGCAGTACGTTTTTCCGTCGAGTTTTTCGCAGACTATCCCCCTAGGATACCACAGGGGAAGCGAGTTTTGCTGCACCGGCGCGAAATAGAGGAACCCCTCCCGGCGGCGAGCCGCCCTCCCAATTATAGACGCCCTGGAAGGCCCCTGTTAGCGAAGGGCACAGGAGAGAAGAGCGGAGACAAGGGGCGGCCTCTCTTGATCCTCACCCTCCCTGTTAGGGGAGGGCGGGCGGCTCGCCGCCGGGAAGGGTTCTGCCCGCCCCCCGACCCGCTCTACTCTTCCTCTTCCGCCGCCTCCAAGTCCGTATCCTCCGCCTCGCCCGGCGCGGGCAGCGCCTCGCGCGTCACGCGCTTGACGGTCTCCCACCCGAAGCCGCGCCGCTGCAAGAAGCCCATCAACTTGCGCCGCTCATCCCGCAGGGCGTCCGCGTCCGTGGGGACTGTCCGCACTTTCTTCCCCGCCGCAGCCCGCGCCAGGGCCAGCTCGTCGTCGTCCGTGACCGTCTCGACCACGGCGGCGATCTGCTCCTTGGCGACGCCCTTGCCGAACAGCTCCGAGGAGATGCGCCGCCGGCCCACGGGCCGGCTGCCGCCGACGCGGGTCTTGGCCTCGACCCACTGCGCGGCGAACTGGGCGTCGTCGAGCAGCCCGAGCCGGGTCAGCTTGGCGACGGCCTGGGCGATGACGTCCTCCTCGTAGCCCTTCTGCGTCAGCCGCGTCTCAATCTCGCGCCGCGCCCGCGCGCGGACTTCAAGCAAAATCAGAGCGGCCTCGGTGGCTTTATGTACCTCCTCGGCCCCCGCCACCTCGCGCAGCTTCTCGGGCGTGAACTCGCGCCCGACCCGCAGACCCAGGTCCGAGGCCACCGACTCTCCCACCCCCAGCACGAACTGCCCGTCCACGAAGACGTTCAGCCGGCCCTTACGCTTCTGGGGTTCAAGGGCGGTGATGCTAGGCATTATTTTCTTTCGATCTCTCCAGCAAGGAAGCGCGGGCGGCACGAGTCAGGCCGCTTACCACGATGGCGTAGGAAGCCTGGATCATCTCGGTCAGCACTTCATCGGGAACGGAGTCGTCCAGGGTGACGGTGTTCCAGTGACGTTTGTTCATGTGATATCCAGGTCGGACGGCGGGATACTCGGCGCGGTCCGCCTCGTTGTCGTTCGGGTCGCCCTTCAGCGTGACGCAGGCCGGATCGTCATCCAAGCCGGTCACGGCGAACATCTTCCCGCCGACCTTGAAGACGCGGACGGCCAGTTTGAACGGATACTCTTCGGCTGCGCCGGGCAACGCGGCCAGACGGCGGCGCAGGTCCTCGCGGGGATCGGTCACCACGACAGCCCGCCCTCCTTTTAATTCTGCGTGACCGGATTCATGGCGTCTCCTCCCGGCGCGCGGCACCGTTCTCCACCGGCTCCAGGTTAACCAACTCTAAGTCAGGCGCGAACTCGACGCGCTCGTAGATCTCCGAAAGCGGCAGATCGCAACCAATGGAAGGCAAGCGCAACACGCCTTCCAATTCCCTGATTTCGGTCAGCACCCACTGGTCATCCGCCTGGCGAGTGTAATGCTCCAAGACAGGTCGGTATTGGGACAGCATGACGTAGTCTTTGAGCGTCGCCAGCCGACGGTAGTGCGCGAACTTCCAACTTCGGTCATCCTTCTCCGTCGTCGGCGACAGCACTTCCATAATGACAGATGGGTTCAGCAGCACGTCAAAGTTCTCGTCGGCAAACCCCGGCGTTCCACAGACAACGGTCAGATCGGGGTAAGTGTAGCGGCTCGGGCTGATCTTGACCCGCATGTCGTTGGAATACGTTTCACAGGGCCGCCGCCGCAGCCGCCCGCTTACCTCGCGCACGAGGTTCGTGACGATGAGAGTGTGCTCCCGGCTGGCCCCCGCCATCGACAGGATTTCACCATTGACATACTCGCTCCGGCGGTCCGCATTCCGGTCCATCTCTAGATATTGCCCCGGCGTGTAGCGCGGGTTCGGCAGGGAAGACATCGGCATTTGCTCCTCAGTGCTCGCTCAAGGTGAAGTGCGGGTTCTCGATGACACCCAGGACGTTCCCCTGCGGGTCCCTCACGACCCCCAGGCGGATGCCGCCGCCGACGTCCTGCACGGGCTGGTACTCGCTCGCGCCCGAGACCAAAAGCCGCGCGTAGGCCGCGTCGGCGTCGGGGACACCCCAATAGGTCACGGCGTCCCTCGCCTGCCCCGCGTCGGCGTCGCCCAAAGGCTGCAAGCCCAGCTCATAACCGCCGACGTTGAAACCGACATAGAACGGCTCATCGAAGTAGGGCGGTGTGCCCAGCAGTGCGGCGTACCAATCTTTGGCCGCGTCCAGATCGCCGACCTGATAAACCAACGTGCGAAGCCCTTGCAGCATAAGCGCCCCCTGAAAATCCTCTAATCGTCCGCCCGTGAGGCGACGATGTGGTCGTCGGCGGCCCCCAGCAGCCGCTCCCACTCGCCCAGCGAGTCCCCGACGTCTTCCGCCGGCCCCTTCGGCAGAAACCGCTCGCGGAGCGCGTCCAGGGCAAGCGCCTCCGGCGACACGCCCCGCAGCCGCGCCTGCTCCGTGAGCACTTTTTCTAATTCGGGCGGGAGTGCAATCGTCGTCATAAGTACGAAATCCGAAATGTATCAGCTTACTTTGGTCACCGCCATTAGCTGGATTAGAATGGGAACGTTATCATTGGAATGTGCTAGCGTAGCCTTCGCAGCATGACGTTTAATCTCTTTCAGTCTGACCCCTGTTAGGAGTTTTCTTCGGCATCATCAACATATGATCAAAATGTATCTCGACCTTAGAGTGTGTATAAAAAGCATCATGGGTCAATCCTGTTGAGCATGAGGCCGATCATGGCGATCTGCATGAAGGCTTCCGCAGAACGCGGCGACTGCTCGTAATCTTTCGCCAACCGTCGCCACTGAC
>JAABUO010004955.1_pt1 | contig 15637 bp, 17 predicted proteins | sample 5559291 | NCBI WGS metagenome assembly JAABUO01 (sample SAMN10711878, study PRJNA513372) | rock metagenome | isolation source: Antarctica rocks | place: Antarctica: Victoria Land, Finger Mt sud
AGCGGGGCAGCCCCACCTCAGCCTGCTTGGTGTACAAGATCGCGCCCAGGCCGCTGTCATCGTTGCCAGCGGTCTTGAAGATCTTGAATCCAGCAGCGGGACCTTCGCTCGGCTCTTCATCAGCGTAGACCGCTTCCGCGAGCGTGCCCAGCGTCAGATCCGTGACGCGTGCCATGCTCGGTGGTGTTTTATATAGTCTCTACAACCAGAGGGTGCAATGCATGTTTCCAACCACAGGAACTGGATTTGTGTGTTTATCCTGGACATTCAAACTGGCGCCACATGTCAGCTTTTAATATCTTGGAGCAATCCAGTTGCAACAGACTTGCCATTGGCAAGTTGCCAACATCCACAAGACTGGTACCATTACATGCAGTGCACAAACAACCAGGCGCTGTCAGGCAAACAGCAGAGGACTGGTAAAGTAAGCACCCTCAAACAGAGTTCTCACATCTTCAACACATTACAACCCACACCCACTCGCCTGAACCTACACTGCCGGCATGGCGCTGCGCCACAAGCATGGCAAAACACGTCTTCATTCACTTGAGGAAATTTAACTTGTGTTGGAGAGGCTTCATACTGTCGCAGGGCGTCCTAGGCTGCGCCTGACTGTGTTGGCCTAGCACCAACAGCATGTCAACGTAAGCTGCAGGTGGTCCCTGCTCAAAAGAATATACATTACAGATCGTCCGACAGCATGCATGTAGCATGGCTCCAGCCCCAGATAACTTTCGACATCGATGAACCCTGGACCAGGCACAGAATCAGCGCATGCAGCAGACGCGCTCACGCTGCCTGGGCCTCCGGCTCGTAGTTGTAGTGGCGCGCCAGCGCGTGGATGGCGCGCAGGCGCTCCTCCGTGCTGGCAAAGCGGCCGGGCCGGCCGTGGCCAGGCAGGATTTGCAGCCAGTCGTACTTGGTGCCGAGCATGTACGCGTTCGCCACCTGCGAGCGGAGCCTCGCGGGTCAGCGGGCGGCCAGCGCGGGACCACAGAAGGGGCCCAACGCGGGACCACACAAGCCCGAGCCAAGCAAGGCTCAAACGCAGGGCAACCAGGCCTGCGCTTAGCAGCATCCTCAGCATCAACAGTGCAGGCCGCTGCAGACACCGCGCCGGGCTGGGAGGCGCTACCTGCAGCGGGACCTTGTACCAATTGAACTTGCTGCGCGCACACACCCCAGCAGTCAGTCGCAGTGCTCCTTGGGCGTTGGAGGCGCGCAGGGCAACAGAACAACACCCTATATAGCCCGTGTGTTCACAGGACCGCTGCCGCGCAATGCAGTCAAGCTGCCTGACTCCCAGGCCACCGTGCACAGGGTCTGCCAAAGGAAGGGCGCGCACTCGAACACCGACAGCTTGTCGTCGGGCGAGCTCAGCGGCTCGGCCTCCATGGGCCTGTCGGCCCTAAAGGCCAAGTGGTCGCCCGTGAACGCCACCTGCGCGTCAGCAAAGCCCCAGAGTGAGCGCGGAGCTCAGGCTGCGTACCGCTTGAACACCCAAATACGCCAACAGGGGAGGCCCGCATGTGCGCGGGCGTCAGCGCGTGCAGCCATGACGCCATGGGACAGACAGCCATCGCAGCCCTGGCCTTTGACCAAAATAAGCCCGCCTCTTGTTCCTCTTCAGGCGCGCTTTTGTATGGAGCCCGCCCCTATGGCTGCCTTTGAGGCGGGCTTCAAAATGGGCAGCGCGCGCGCACCCGCTGCGCCTTGTGAATCAGCACGCAGTGCCCGGCCGTGTGCCCCGGCGTGAACACAATCTCCATGTCATCGCCGCCATCCGGCAGCTTCCACGGGCCCTCGCCCTCCAGCATCACCTCGCACTGGCTGCGCGCCAAGGCATGCGCGCACGCATCACACCACGCCAGACGCGGAGAGACGCCAGGCACGCAGTGCATTGCAATGTGCTCAAACAACCCCCAGGCATGCTTGCAAGGGCATGCAGCGACAGCAAGCGTGCTGCGCAGGCACTGCGGGCGGTGCTGGAGCGCGGGCTGCGCGCGCGCGAGGGGCACACTCGGTGCCCTGCTGCTTGTTCCTCTCCATGGTGTGGATGACGCTTGAGACCCAGCGCGGACGCCCACTTTGCGTGGTCGCAGACCTGCATGCGGACGCCTCTCTCTCAGTGGGTCTATAAAAAGTGCTAGACTAATGCTCACTCACGATGAAGCTTGCGCTGCTGGCGTACAGCAAGCGATGCTGCCTTCGTACACGCACACGCCTGCCGAGTACGTCAACATTCCTGAAGGTCCTGTTCGATCACACCCCCTGCGTCCGCACGCTGCTAGTGCAAGAGCGTTTATGAAAGTACCAAGGAGTGTTAGATGAGATTGGATCAAGGTGCCATGAACGGGCCTGTCCACGCCTCACAGACGCCACACGACTGCTACCCAAACGGCGCATCGCTGGTTGCCAGAGCGGGCGGCAGGACAGGGGCGGGCGGCGCACGTCGTCGCGGTGGCTGAGCATCATGTACTTTGCGCCGCCCTTCGCCTGCAGGGCGGAACCCGCGCGCATCAGCGCTCGAGCTCAGCAGCCCTGCGTCGGTGGGGAGTGGCATGCGCGAATGGGCCCAGCGCTTGCTGGTGAGGACAGCGCGGTTGAGCATGCCTGCAGCAAGACGCTCTCGGCAACACAATACACACCCATTCGTGTCATTCCCAAAAGCATGCAGACGGGTGGAGATGCCGCGGACCAGACAACATGCAACAACACTGCCACCATGAAGCAGACGGCAAGCGGCAGCGGCGGCCAGCACGGCGCAGGCCCCGTGCGCGCGCCTTGATGCGCTCCAGCAGCCGCGCGTCAAAGCGCGGGGAGTCCATCATGACGTTGCCGCCCTCGCGCTGGATCAGCCATGAGTGGGCGCCAAAGCTGTCCTGCAGCCCCACAAAGCAGGCAAGTTGCCGGCCTCGCTGCACCCGTGCAGCGACAACGGCCCTCTGCGCCCTGCAAGGTAGCCTGACCGTGCTCACAAGGCGGCGAAAGTTGCACCAGGCAAGTGTGCTTGCCCTCCCTGCACAGACACAGCTCTCTCTGCACAGGCGCGGCTGCACAGCCACAGCTCTGTGTGCATGGGCACAGCTTCAAGACCGAAAGGCGCCGCCGGCAGCCCGGGCGCGCGCCTGGGAGGTGTACCCCAGGTGGTAGATGCCGTCCGTGCCGGGCCACGCCGCCGGGAAGGCCGCCTGGGCTGCCTGCAGCTCCCCCGGCCGCTTGTCCGTGCAGTGGATGGAGAACCTGCGAGTCAGCTCTTGTTGGTTTACTTTGCTGTCACGGCCTTGCAATCTGTAGCCCTGCGAACCACAGCTAATGTGGGCTCTTCTAGACGACAGCCCACGTCAAAGCATTGACGAAACACAGACAAAACGCAGGGTGGTGCTTTTGTCAGCAGGGCTAGACTTACGCGCGCAAGCACAATGCAGACGACCTAACAGCTTACGTCATAGTTGTTGCGTTGCTTAATGCTCCTCTTGCGTGCATGAAGGGCGCTTGGGTGTGGTGCTCACGTCGGGCAGGCGAGCAGCGCCTTGTTGGCCTCGAGACGGTCCTCGTCCGTCTCGGGCTGGGCCAGCACCGCGGACTGCTCATTCTTGCGCTTGTAGAAGTTAGGCGCCATCCAGCGGCAGGTGTCGCAGTCTGCGCAACAAAGACGATCAAAAGATTGAGAGCGCGTGGCGAAGCTATGAGGTATGTGGCAATAGTGTCACCACCTCAGCTCGTGAAGCCTCGACAGCGTTTATCAGACAGACTTCACAAGCTAAAGCAGCCACAGTTTATGAGAAAGAGCGAGTCAGCATGCAGGAAGCAAGCAATTGTACATATACAAAGCCGGGCGTGCACAAGCAGAGTAAGGGATACACCAGCACTGCCGAGCCAAAACGCACGAAGTGAACACAAAACAAGGCAAGGCAAGGAAGAGTGTGCATGCCCAATACGCGCAACCTCCCAGACTCCCTCGCAGGGGCCAGCAAACGCACCGATGCACGTGTGGTCCACCCACCAGCCGCCTGCCACGTTCTCCTCGCGCGGCCGGCGCACGTTGACCTTCTCCTCAGTCTGCGCGGCAGCCTGGGGCCGGAACGCAGCAGCGCGCCGCGCCGGGCGCAACGCTGCGCGCGCCTGGCCCTGCAGGGCGCTGTGCGGCGCCGCGAGCGCCTGGCCGAGCAGGGCTGAGCGCGCATGCATACCAGTAGTGTTCATGCTTGCAGTCTGTGTCAAATGGTGCGGATGCCTGTGTGTCTCTTTATGCGTTGTTAGCACTCTTCTCGAGTGTGTCAGCAGAACTGGGTTAGACTGCTCGGTCTCGTAAAAGTTACAAACAGTTATTACGGTATAGGCCCACCAAATTCCACTCGGGTGCATATGCCATTGCCAGGTAGGCGCATGCCGCAGCATTTCAGTAAAAGCGCCACTGGGACAGCCTCCAGAACGCCTGTGCCCTTGACGCTGGCTGCACTTGGCTGCAACACCATCTGCATTATCAAGTCACATGGCGTTCAAGTGGCCTACAAGAAGTTAGGCCCTACATGCGACTCTACCTGATACCTCTAGCCTGATTCAGCTTGTCAACAAGTGTAGCTGAAATCATGTCCTGGGCGCCAGCGAACCTCCCATAAGTCTCAAGCATCTGCCTTCCTTGCGCTTCTTGCCTTCCCAGCCAGTCCCGCTGCCCTTGACCATGAACCCTTTGCAATAATATGCAAAATCGCATGTCTCGCTCTGCCAGTGCACATTCACGCTGAGATGGTGCGAGGCGGGGGGAGTGAGCACTTGGCTCCAAGTGAACAACAGCATGCATGAGCCAGCTTGAAATAATGAGTGTGAGGCGAAATCATAGGCAAGTCATGCAGGCAGGCAGGCTCTGTCAAGCAATGCATGCTAAGCAGACCTTGAGGCATGGCCAAGATGGAGCAACTCTGCGGACGTCCCGGCGCAACAGGCGTAACATGCTGCATGACCTTCTCCATGGTGCACCCAGGCCAAGGCAGGCGAGCACACTCGGCACGGTCACTGCTACAAGAGGGAACGCAGAACTGCAGGCGCTGCTCAGCGCCCAGGGCCCCACGACCCCACTTCAAGGCGCTGCACGCCAGCAACACTAATAGGGCCACGCACGGGAGCTGGTGGCGCCCATGCCAGATGTGGACGTCTGCAAGCACCCGCGCCAGGTCTGGCTGCAAAGCAGTCAGAGCACCTTGCGGCGGGGGCCCGCAGGTGGCGCCAACCAGCGCGTGTATTTGCAGTGAGTTGCACGCTCCCCGGGGGGGTGGGCACACAGCAAGGCCTTGTCACCACGCCTGCTCGCATGCGGTGGCGAGGTCCGTGACTGCATTGGTAAGCACTCCAGGCGGAGCAGCGCTGTCCTGAAGGCGAGGTCCTCTCGTGCAGCTACTCCCACATATGCCACGCCCAGATATCCATGTTTGTATCTGCGTCCCGACAGTGTATGCGCGCCGCACGCGCCGGGCAGTGAGCCAAACAGAATCCCAGCTTCGGCTGAAGCTGCCCACGACATAGCAGCGTGCGCAGCAGGCTTCAGGATAGGCCGAGTGGCATGGCCTGGTGACGATCGTTATCGAGCAGCAGAGCGCGCAGGGCGACTTGAAATCTGACGACGCGCCGCACAGCGAGATCATGCAGCTGCCGCGGGGTTGCGGCGGCCTCGGCCACGCGACACCATACGTTTGCAGCAGCTGCGTGACCTGCCGCTTCCGGGCATCGTCGCAGTCCAAGCCGCCGTGCGCGCTCTTGTTGCTGACAGCCATCACCAGGTTGCGCCAGGTGGTCTATCCACACGCCTACTGCGCACGCAGCTTATGGCTGGCAGCTTCAGCTGCACCCGGCCACAGTGTTCCTCCACCGCGCCACGACGTGCTCGGGCGCGCCCACCAGCGCATCCACCTCGCCCGCCTGCCAGAGTGTCCGCGAGGTCTATGCCATAAAACTCCTTGGCCGCCCGTCGCTGCCGCTGCGCGGCGCCGCTGACAAGCCAGGGCGGCAGCCCGCCATCAGCGCCCTCGCCGTGCTGCAGCGGCGGCAGCGGTTGGCCGCACAGTCTCTCACGATGGCCTTGATGCGGCTCAAGTGGTGGAGCTGGCCATGCAGCGCGCGCCTGAATTCGGCTTGCTGGCTCGCTACTGGTGCCATGGTTGCTGCTGGCACCTTCGCACCAAGGTTGCTGTTTTGTAGTAACTGCTGCTCAACCCTTCTCCCGTGGAGACCCGGCAGACCTGCCTCGAGCAAGTCCTCTGCATCCGCTGTAGCGACTTAAAAACGGACTCCCTCCTGCACAGGCTTCCTACGGGACGCGCCAGCTGCCATGAAGATCACAATCGAGCTGGAGATTGACCCGAGCGAGGTGGAGCTGACCACCGAGCTGCTCAACACACTGCGGTGCGCGGCCAGCTGCTGCAACGCCAGTGCTTCAGTCAGGTCTCTGTTGGACTGTGTGGTGTTGTGAAAGCAAGGTGGCTAACCTCACCAATTGACGTGTTTGATGCTGATGAACTCAGACTGTCCCCGTGAGACCAACGGGCGCTCTGCAAACGCAGGCAGCTCACGAGCCACGTCCGCGTGAAGACCGAGGGCGCAGAGCCCGGCGGCGGTGCAGCGGCGGCGGCGCGCGCAGAGCCGCGGCGCGGCGGCCCCGCCGCAAATGGGCCGCCCGGCTTCACCGGCGACTCCGCCAAGGTACGCGCCGCCTGCTCGATACGGCGGTTTTTTTTTGTCCCGACACTCGGTCGGCGCGCCGCCATGGGCCTGGTCGCCAGCTGACCGCGCCGCGCCGCAGGCGCCGGCGCCCGCGTACGCGCCCAGCTCGCCGACGCAGGCGGCCGCGCCGCCGCGGCCGCCGCCGCCCGCCGCGCCGGCGGCGCCGGCGGCGCCGGCGGCGCCGGCGGCGGCGCCGCCGCCGCCGGCGGCGGCGCCCGCGGTCGACCGCGCGCAGCTGCTGGACGCGCTGCGGCAGATGCTGCGCGTGGTGGAGGACCCGGACAAGCTGACCTCGGCACGCCCTGCTGTGATAGGGTTAGGTGCTGTGTTGGGTTAGGCTGCTGTGTAGGGTTAGGCTGCTGGACGCGCTCCGGCAGATGCTGCGCGTGGTGGAGGACCCGGACAAGCTGGCCTCGGTGCGCCCTGCTATTTAGGGTTAGGGCGCGGGGGCCAGGCCGCGCCCCGCGCGCTGGGGCGCCGCGCTCGGCCCTGGCTGTCGGCCGGCGCTGCGCGCCAGGGCAGCGGGGCCTCACGCTGCGCGAGGTGCAGCGACAGCTCGGGGCGCAGCTCCGAAAACGCTCGCTGCCTGCCCGGAAGCTGGGCAGGCGCTTGCCAAGTCCTCGAGCGCGGTGCGCATGCATCACGCATGCATCTGCGCGCCTGCCCCAGCAGCCGGGCGCTACGTACTGGCGGGGCTCCGTGCCTGCCTCGGGGCCCGCACCACGCGTCCCCCCAGCCCGCGCGGCCGGGTCCGACGGGGCCGCATCCGACGCCCGCGGGCGGGCCGCGCGCAGGTGTCCGCGCAGCTGGGGCTGCTGCTGGGCGCCGGCAAGCTGGGCAGCCAGGAGGAGGCGCTGGGCACGCTGCTGCAGGCCTTCACCGACCTGGTCTTCGACCCGGAGCTGGTCCGGGAGGGCCGCAGCGTGGTGCGTGCCCGCGTGCGCATGCGGATCAAGCCACCAGCCCTCTCTTTCAAACCCCAGACCGAGACGCCAGTTGTGCCTCCTTCCAAGTATATGGGGCGTGCCGGCGTGCGGTGTGGGGGCCGCGCATGCCTGCGCAACCATCATGTGCGCGCGCTCGCTGGCCTCACGCAGCCGGGGCCGCGGCCGCCTGGGCGGCCAGGGGGCCGCTGCAGGCGACAGCGCTGCTGCCAGCGGCGGAGCCGGCGGCGGAGCCGGCGGCGGAGGCCGTGCAAAGCATGCGGGGACGCTGCCGGCCTGGCTCTGCGGCCTCTGGTGTTCACGCCCGGCCCTGGGGCGCGCGCAGCGCCAGGTGTATAGGGGCCGCCGCCGGCGCGCACCCGCGCTGGCGTAGCCTGCCCGGGCGCCCCTAGCCTGCCCTAACCCTAGCCCGCGCGCGCGCGCAGGGCCCGTACATGAACCTGCTGCCGACGCTGCCGGAGCCGTACAAGACGCGCATGCGCGACGCCATCATCCCGCGCGTGCTCAAGCACCTGACGCTCAAGCGGCCCGTCGCGGTGGACCGCACCGAGTTCTTCGCGCACGCCGAGGCGTTCGCCGCGCTGGTGCAGCTGGAGTTTGTGTCCATCCCGGGTGCGGCGCCGCCGCGTCGACGATCATGGCCTGTCGCGATCTAGTCTGCTTGCAAGTTCGGCTGGGACTCGCGCGCCGGCGCGGCGCGCCGGGCCGCCCCCGCGCCGCCCTGCAGCCTCCCAGCAGCCCGTCCTGCCTGGTCCTAGGGCGGCCTTCTTCCGACCGTGCGTGGCCCTGTAGCGTCCTCCAAGCACTCCTGCGCCGCCGGGCCTTGCATGGGCCTGTGAACGCCGCGCAGCGCTGAGGGGCGCGCGCGCGTACGCGCAGGCGCGGTGCAGACCATCATCACGCTGCTGAGGAAGCCGGACAACCGCTGCGCGGCCGTCACCATGTTGGGCAAGACCGTGGAGATGTGCTACATGCAGGCGCGCCCTGCCATGCGGCCGCCCGCCCCTCTACTGCGTCGGCCCGCCCTGCGCGCGCGCGGCCGACCGGGCTGCGCCCGTTGGGCACAGCCTTGGAACTGATGCGAGCAGCTGTGCGGCGGAGCGCGGCGCTGGAGGCCGCTCCTCCGGCATGTGAGCGAGCGCCTGGGGGTTGTGCCATGGCAGCTGCAGGCAGCGCAGCGCAAAGGCGGCCGGAGCGGGGCGGGGGCGCGCCCGTAGCTTGTGACGAATGACGGTGATGCATAATCAGTGCCGCTCGGCCCGCGCGCGGCGGCGGCCGGCGGGCGGCCGCGCGGCTGACGCGGCCGCGCGCGCGCGCGCAGCTGAGCCAGCGTTGCGCGCCCGCGGACCTGGCCAAGCTGGAGCAGGCGCTGGGCGCGGTGACCGAGCCCACATTCGCGTACGACCGCGAGTACATCTGCGAGTTCATGGGCTGGGGCGGCGGCGCGGCGGCCGGGCAGTGACCCGCGCCCGGCCGCCCGCGCCGCCCCCGGCCAGGGAGGCGCGGGCGCGGCGGCAGCAGGGCGCCGGCGCGGGGGGCTGCGGAGGCGGCGGGGGTCTGTGCGCTGCAGGTGGTGCGAGCGTGCGGCGGCCCCGCGGCGCGCCGGCGGCGGCAGCGCGGTGCCGTGCGGTGCGCGTGGACGCGGGCGAGGGCGAACGCCACAGGCAGCGCCTGCGAAGGGGAGCGCGCCAGCGGCGCGGGCGCAGCAAGCTCTGCTGGCGCGTTCAGCTTGCCGAAGGCCCAATGGCGAAAGTCTGCCCGCCGCTTCAGCTGTCAGGGTCGCGTGCGCTGCGGCTGCTAGGGACCGCAGTCGCGCGCGCCCGAACCAGTGCTCCGGAAGACAGAAGGGGTGCGGGGTGCCTGACGCTCGGGTCGCGGCGCTGTGTACCGAGCAACAGGCGCAGGCGAGCGTGTGAGTGTGCGTGCGAGTTTCAAGGCCCTGTTTGCAGCTTGAACAATGTATCCTGAGCAGTGTCAGGCACCGTCTGCTACCTGAGCAAGCCGTGTGGAACATGCCTTGTGTAGGAACTTGCGGGCCGTACGCCGCTGGTCCCGGGGCGCCGCGCCACGGGAGGCTGCGTAAGTGGTGTGAGTGATATGCGGAGATGTGGCCGTGTGTGCACGGGGGGCCGGACGCGGTAGGGCGGCCACTTTGCCGTTCATTGCATATGCAGCTGCATGAGGCAGATGTTGCCATGTCCCGGAGTGGCTAGCCAGGCAGCTAGCTGCCCTGCCAAGCCAGTCTGCTACCAGACCCCGTCCTCCACCCACACATGTGCGCAGCATGCATGTGCATGTGCACCGCCAATTCCAAGGAATAGACTGTTGACATCATGTAATTCAGCTAGCTAGCTATAGTAACAAGCTCTCCTGCGCGTGCGCGTTGCTGCAAGGCCGAAAGCGCAGGTGAGCGGTCAGTGTGGTCCAGATGCAGGGCGGGAAGGCTAGTGCGGGCAGAGGTCAGGCGCTGGCCGCCCTGCACGACCGGCAGCGTAAAGTGGCAATTGCAGGTGAGGCTGCCCATGCAGCACTGTCCGCGCTCTGGCAGCCCAGCAGCTACGTTGTCACTTCTGCTCACTGACACGCCAATATGTGACACGCTTAGGCGCATCTCGTCAGTGGCGAGCGCCAAAGGCGCTGCCTGCCAAGGAGCGCAGCCCGCTTGCAACACCTCCTCTCTGCGCAGCGGCAACGCCGGAGGCTGCGGCGCAGCAGGTGTGCCAACTCTCAATGCTACGTACGTTCTTTGATGCCCTGTGGCCGTGGAGGTAGCAAGCGCGCACACTCCTCAGACATTGCCGACTCTGTTCCACACTCTTTGTTTTTGCTGCTTGCTGCGGCAAGTCGCCCTCTCCTGCAAACGAGTACAAAGCGACAAGGCGCACACGATGCTCCTGCGCAATAGCCAGTCGTCCTGGCACTTGCGTGTCCGCGTCGCCTCCACCCCCGGGCCTGGAGCGAGCCAGAGGTCGAGGCGTGCGCGGTAGCGGCCGACACAGCGGAACTGGCGCCGCAGGTGGGCGCCGCCAGCACGCGCCAGCGCCAGGTCTCCTCCGAAGCCGACGCGGCCGCCCGGTGCGCTCAGCCCAGGCAGCAGCCGCCGCCTGCAGGGACTTCTGGCACACAGCCCCTGGCAAGCTCCGGTGTCTGTGTGGGCACAAGCGTCGAAGCTGCGCCCGCAGCTGCAGCATCTTGCACTATAGTTTGCAGCCGCCTCTTTCGCTGTCTCCCTGCCTGCGGCAGCTGGGCAGGAACCGCTGCAACAGGTGTGAGCGGCAGGCCTTCCGCCTCTGCCGCACGCGCACCCCCGCTGTGCGGCCTGGCTGGCGGCAGACATGGTTTGCTTCGGATGAATAACAATAACACCTGCGCAGTGTCCCCTGAAGGAAGGGATGCACACTTATAATCATACTCACTTCTCCGATGCTAGCCAGCACGTGCGCTGCAGCCCTGCGCCGCGCTGGGCAGGGCTGCGGGCAAGCCGGGCGCCGGCCGCGCGGCGCCGCGGCCGGCGGCCGATGAGGCCGCGCCGGCAGAGCGCGCCGACCTGCACACGCTTGCCGCCGCGCGCCTGGCCGCCTGGCGCGCACAAAACCCCGACGCGGCGGGTTTCCGGGTCGTGGCGCGCGAGGAGGCGGCGGTGGCCGGGCTGGAGGGCGGCTTGCTGGTGGCGCACGTCGCGGCGGCCACGCTGGCCGGCCGGCGCTTTGCGCTGGTGGCGGTCGCTGCGGGTGGCGCGCGCCCCGCGGGCGGCCTGGCGGGCGCGGCGCTGCACTGGTGCGGCCCCGGTCGCAGGGGCGCTCGCGCGGGGTGAGCACCGGGCGCCGCTGGTCAGCCTGGATGCAAGACTGCAGGCTGGGACGTGTGGCGCTCGTTTCTGCGCCTCAGCCGCAGCACCTGCACCCGCTGCCGCACGCCGTCCCTGGTGCCCATGCTTGCTGCCGGCGCGCGCCCGGCGGCAGCCGGCCGGGCGTCCGACCAGGCTGCGTGCAGCCATGGCGGCGCCCCGCTGCCTGACCCGGGCCGGCGAGCGGGGGCGCAGGGGTTGCGCCGCCCCGGGCGGCATGGGCGGCTGGCACCAGCCGCCGCCTGGCTGGCACACCCTGCCGCCCGTCTCGCACCCCGCTGGTGCCCCCCTGCCCCGGAGCCCTCTACCTTGCTGGGTGCCTTAGCCTTTATGCAGCTGAATTACATCGTGTCGTGGCACGCTGCGGACATCATGCGAATCAACTCAAGGCCGTGTTGCTATGCAGTGTGCATGGGGGCCTGCACCATGCGTGCTGCGGCCCGCCCCGGATGTGTCATCATTGCCAGCTGAGACGAGCTTAGCGCGCGGCGCTCGCCGCCCGCGCTCTGTATTGAGACACAGCCCTTGCCTGACACGCCCCACCCTTGCGAGCGCAAGCGCGAAAATGCCCGAGCGGCGGCCGGCAGGCGCCGCATGACAGACCACGCTTGGCGCCTACGCGCCGGTCGTCGCGGGCCGGCCGGCGCCGGCCGCGGGCGGGGTCGCGCTCGTGCTGCAGCTGCCGGCCGAGGGGCCGCTCGCGGCCGGCGGCGTGGCGGGCGTCCTGCGGCGGGCGCCGTGCGCGGGCGCCGAGTGGCTCGGCAGCGGCGCCGGCCGCAATTTCTTCTTCCCCACCGCCGCCTGCGCGCGGGCCGATGGGCCGGAGGCGCGCCCCGGGCGGGCGCTGGGCGGGCTGCTGTTGTGCCCGGGCGGTGGCCGTGCCCAGTCAATGGGCGCGTGCCTGTCACTGCCGGCTGCGCGCCGGCCGACGGGCCGGCGGCGCGCCCCGGGCAGACGCCGGGCGGCCTGCTCTGCGCCCGTGCCCGTTCGGCGAGCGGTCGCCTGCCTCGGTGCAGGGATGCATGTATCAGGCGTGCGTCACAGGAGTGGCGGCAATAGCAAGATGATGTGCCGCTAGATGTACGGATGTTGGCTGCTCCTGGCACACAGACTTGTTCAGGCGACCGACGGTGGCTGGGCACAGGAGCGCGGAGATGATCAAGGTCAGACAGGCGGGAGGGAGGCTGCCGGTACCTGCCCCGCGTTTGCGGCAGAGTGCGCCCCCGGAGAATGCCACCAGCGCTCTGATGCCGGGCCGGGCATGCAGTGTGTCGCCTAGACTTAATGCTGCCACATCGGCGAGGCTGGCATGCATGAGACATACACGACCGCTGTGCATGTGCAATCCTTGCTGGGATAGGTTCCGTGCTGAGGGTCCACCAGGCTCGACGGTGGGCGGGTGCGTGGCGCCCCTGGCACGCCCTTGCAGGTCCGGGCATGGCCCGGCCTGCGCGCTGGCCGGGCCGATAGCCTGGGCCCCGCCGCCAGGCTGCGCGAGTGCGAGGCGGAGGCGGCCACGTGGGCGGAGGTCGACGCGCCGGCGGACGCGCCGGCGGGCGCAAGCGCGAGCGGCGGCCCGGCGCTGCGCCATGGCACGACTGCGGCGCTGCCGGAGGCCGCGGTCCCAGAGGCGCGGCCCGTCACTGTCGCGCAGGGAATAGGGTTAGGGCGAGCCGCTGCGCCGAGCACCCTGGTGCCCACAACGCTACCAAATGCGGCTGCCCGAGCTCTTTTCTCTCTTCCCCATCGCTCAGCAGCTTGCACACTGATGCGCATGCAGCAAGTATCAGATGGTGGGAGTCACCTGGAGTATGCGCCCCTGGCACGGCTGCAAGCGTTCCCCTGCGCGTCGCAGGCCCTTGGCACGGCCATGACGCATGTGAGCCCCTCGCGCAGGCAGGGCCCTCGGGCATGGCCGGCGCGCTGCCCGCGGAGGCGCCGGCGGAGGCGCCGTCGGCGCGCGCGGCCGCGGACGCTGCGCCGGCCGCGGCGTGGCGGGGCCGGGAGGAGCGCGGCGCCGCGCCGGCCGTCGTGCAGCGCCGCAGCTGGCCGGCCGACGAGCTGGTGCTGCCCAGCGGCGGGCTGGAGGCCCTCGCGTGCGCCCCGAGCTGCCGCGGCGCCCCCGCGCCTCCTGCCGCCGCGCCGCGGCCCATCGCTCGCTCGTCATGCTCACCCGGCAGGCGCACTGCCGCCGCCGGCGGCTTTGCAGCACAGCCAGGAGCCCGGGCCGCCGCTTATGGTTAGGTCGGCGTCTCGTGCGCTGCAGCGCCTGCGCAGTGCACGAACGGCAAGCTTTTGCGCCTTGTGTGCCTGGACTGCATGGCGGCGCCTGCGCGTACGAGCGGCCACCCTGCCGCGGATGCGCGGCTCGCTCCGCCGCATGCCGGTTGGCCGTGCTCTCTGAGTCACGAGAGCAACGCCGTGCTGCATGCCTGCGCGACTAGCGCCTGCTGCCGGCGCGCAGGCCCGGCGCGGCCGAGCGCGCGGCGGCCGAGCTCGCAGCGCTGGAGCCAAAGGCGCGGCCCGCGCAGTTGCCTGCGGCTCGCACGCCACTTGTCCGCTGCGAGCCAACCAGCTCCTCCTACCAAGAGCTGCGAGCAGCGCGTGCCGCCCGTCAGCCCGCGTGCCGGCGCCGTCCGCAGCACGGCATGCGTCTTGACTTGCTGTTGCGGACCGGGACGGCACGCCCAGGGCTTCGCGGCGTACACCGGGCCCCCAAGGCAGCGGAGCCGCGGGCACACCCCGCATGCTGCGTCAAGCACGCCGCGCCGCACGCCCCCGGTCCACACCCCTGTGTCCCGCTCCTGTGCGCCCCGCATAATCTCATCCTCAACTCTGCCCTCTCACCCCACAGCGCCGCGGGCCCGAGGCCGGGGCGCGCGCGTGCGCAGGCGGAGCGCTCGCTGATGCACCGCTTCAACATTGCGCACGACCTGCTGGAAGCCGCACTGGCGCGAGGCGGCGGCGCCGCCGCCGAGCTGCGCCGTGCTTTTGGGCGCCGGCGCGCCGTGCTCGCATGCCGGGCCGCATGCACGGGTGCCGCATGCTGGGTCGCCGGTCGAGGCGGCCGGGGCTCCAGGCGCGAGGACGCTCGGGTTCCGCATGCAGGACCGCTGCCGGGGGGTGATCATGGGATGCGTTTGCGGCGGCCCCCTGCTGCACTGCTGGCAGAGGAGGCACCACTCTGCCAGTCTACCAGGACACACGCCCTGGCCCATTTAAGCAGCAAAAGCGACTCAGGATGCCGAGAGGGCCGGCGCAGGGCGGCATGATGGAGGAGTGGCACCAGAAGCTGCACAACAACACGTCGCCGGACGACGTCGCCATCTGCGAGGCGCTGCTGGCCATGCTGGGCGCGCGCTGCGACCCGGCCGCCTACTGGGCGCACCTGCGGGTGCCCCTCCCCCGCCTCACCCCCCCCACGTCCCCGCGGCCGCGCTGCGCCCGCGGCGGTGGCGCCCTCTCTGTAGCTTTTTAGTTGTCTAATCAGTACACACTGAGCGTGACAAGCAGTGACAGCAGTTGCACTCGGTCGGTCCGCTCAGAGTGAGCTGTTTACAGCCTTGCGCGGCGGGAGGCATGCGCCGCGCCGTCCAGCGCGCGAGCGCCAGAGCGCGGCGGCCGACGCGGCCTGACGCGGCGGCCGGCGCATGCAGGCCGCGGGCATCGACGCCGCCCGGCTGGCCAGCTACGACCGGCCGATCGTGAGCGAGCCGCGCTTCGCCCCGGAGCAGGCGCCCGGGCTGGCGCGCGACCTGACCGCCTACCTGGCCACGCTCCGGGCGCGCCGCGGCCCGCCTCGCCGTGCAGGCGCTCTGTCTCTCGGGCTTGCGCCTGCCCGGCCCTGCTGTCGGCCTCGGAGGAGCCTCATGGCCCTGTATTGCACCTCGGCGCCATACGGCGTGATGCTGCGAGAGAGCCGTGATTGGGCCGGGCGGCGCCGAGGCTCAGACGCCGCCACCTACCCGTCCGCCCACCCGCCTGTGCAGAGCGGCGCTGCCCAGGGCACAGCGGCGGCCGGCCGGCCGCGCGCAGGCGGTGCACTCGGGCGCGGACCTGCAGTCGGCGGCCGCGAGCGTGCTGGGCTACCGCCAGGCGCCCGTCAAGGGCCGCGGGCCCGCGCTGGAGG
>JAABUO010004956.1_pt1 | contig 15635 bp, 21 predicted proteins | sample 5559291 | NCBI WGS metagenome assembly JAABUO01 (sample SAMN10711878, study PRJNA513372) | rock metagenome | isolation source: Antarctica rocks | place: Antarctica: Victoria Land, Finger Mt sud
TGGCTGCAGGTCTATACAGTCCTTCTTTGACAATGCGCTTGGCACATCTGTGTGACACTGTGGTGGGGCTGGAGGCTGTCAGGGATGACTCTGACATTGTGCGCCTCATTCCTGAGCCCGCCAGGTATTGTCTGCTGCTGCATCCACCAGAGCACAAGGTGCAAAGTATTGGAGTGTTCACATTCTGTGTTTTACGCCATTAATCTTACATCACCCCACAAGTATGCTGTCACATCTTTGCTGCTACATGAAGTACACTGCTGCTGCTGCATGCATAGCCACAGCACTGCTGTACCATTATGTCCAATTGTCCAGCTACTAAAGCCTGTGCGTGCCTACTTGATGGATGAGTCGTACCTGCGCTGCTGTGTGTGCTATGTAAATGCTGGCTTTGCATTTTAAACGTGTCTGCATCCTTCTGGGATTGACAGACAGCAGGCTTATCAGCATGACTTGTTTTGCTGGTTTTGCAGTTGCTGTGGTCTGTTGCATCTTCAGAAGCTACCATCTTTGAATGCACTGGGTCCCCCTATACCAGATGTTACCTTGTTCATCATCCGTCACAAGCGAAGAAGGCTTGCGATTCAGGCTAGTACTCTGTGCTTAAGATATATCTGTTGCGGCTTGGGTTGTGTCTCACTTACTTGCTAATTGTTTTAGGCTGCTTGCACATCCTGCTTTGCAAACTCAGACTTGTCAGAAGCTGTCGCAGAACCTGCTGTGCTCATGCTTTGCCTCTCTTCAGAGTGTGTGCGACCACCATCAGTCCGAGTTGACATCACACAATTATGGTGGACCAATCCGAGTCTCCTTGCACTGTCCTTTGCAGGCAGTACAGATTGATCCAGATGCTGAGGCTGGAGAGACAGACTCAAAATCAGCGGCAGCAGCTCTGTGTGGAGGGCCGCCGAAGGCAGACAAGCCATTTGATTTTTAGCTTGCGTGTGTTGCTGTTGTTGCTGCTTTTGGATGTATATTGGTACGTGTGTGCAGTGATGTATGGTGCTTTCACTGCCAACAAACTGATACAGATCGGATGCCAGCATTGGCGCCGTGCCATCCTCAAAGTAACAAGTTGGTAACAGCAGAAAACGGTGCAAGATAGCTATGCTTATTATAATAGAATTCTGGCAGATCTCACAGCCCCAGCAGTAGCGCTTTCATGGGTGCCATAAATGCATGGCTTCGAGAGTATCAATGTCATACGCAGCATCTACACTGAACGCAAGCTCAAGATGCCACTTTGAGGTCGCCTCAGCACAACACTCAGCCCAGAGTCAGCATTGCAGCAATGCTGACTCAGCGGTGCATTCTCCTGCGCATCTCCTTCTTCTTCATGTTGATCGGGTGACTATATAGTCTAGCTAGGTTGAACCTGCCGGGCACAACTTAGCTTGCTTAAGTTCGCTGCTGATCTATTCAATCGTGACCACAGATTTCTCACTATGGACAAGCTTAAGAACATGGCCAGCAACTTTAAAGATTCCGAGACCGGGTAAGCTAATCAACCCCCGCCAGTCTGAGTCCCATCATATTGTCTTCGCCGCGGGTTCAAATTCTCGGCTGCCTCTATGTTTACACCCTCCACATGCCTCCATGGCCGCGTTTACACGAGGCTGAAGATCGACCGTGAGTTGTTCGTCTCTTTCCTGCAGAAAAACCGGCAATGCTGGTGTGATGGCTGAAGGCAAGCAACGTTTCGCTGAGTACAAACAAGACAAAGCTGATGGCTCTGTCAACTGGGCTCAGGAAGGCAAGGACGCCATGAAAGACTGGAAGCCTCAGGTCTGTGCAGCTTGTTAAAATGCAGAGGACGGCAAAAGTGTTGCAACTGTAGCTGGCAGAGGCTCAATTCACTGTGTGCCAATGCAGGGAGGCGCAGCGCCTGCAGCACCTCAGTGATCTTATACACTCCAGTGTTGCAATTGAGAGACTGCTTTTTGACTACTGAGATTATCAGTCTACTTCCGAAGCATGAAAGTAGAGACCAGAATGTAGGGCAGTGATGCTTGGTGATGGCTTTTGAGGCCGTGAAAGTGTCACTGCTGCACTTGCTGACAGGCTTGAGAGCTTGGAAAGTGCTTGTCCTATTTGATTGTGACATCATAAGTGATGAATTCTGCATTTGCCTAAGCCTTGGACCAGTTCTATTTGTTGAAGCAAATTTGAAGGTGCAGTCATGTAAACACGTGGACTGACTCGCTTCTGATGCTGCTGCATTGACAGACATTTATTCACTCAAGATTGTGGGGTTGCACAGACATCTGGTCCGACATCTGGCATCATCTCACATGAAGCTATGTAGCTTGCGCTGGCTTCAGTATGCCTGAATCTTTGCAGCAAGCAATACAGGCAGCATTTTGCTTTGTGATCTGTGCACATGCATAACCTGATATCCTCTGCAGGCTGTGCTGTCTTGCTGCCGCTGTACTGAGTACTCTAGTGCTGGCAGACAGACATTGTTTGCAGCTGTGCATAATTCTGCCAAAGACACTGTTTTGTGGCCATATGACCTCGTGCAAGATGACAGCCCCGTCTTGCACATGCCACCTATGAGGCCAGGGTCAACAGCACGTTGCGCAGCAGATCAAGCAAAATCGCACAAAGTGCTGATGCGATGCCATGCCACGGCATCATAGATAGGCAAGGTGTAAGTTGTCAAATTGAGAGCAACAGCCTGACACATGGCAGCAGCAGCAATTGTGGCACAGTGAGCGGCGTTGCAGCAGCCGCTGCAAAAATGACAGCCGCGTGCTCTGTGTCAGTGAGGCCAGCCATAAGTTCAGCATTCATGATCAGCTCATTATTAAAAGACACGGACACATGGATGATTGTGACAACGTTATTCTTGGCAACATTGCAACACATTTCTTGTTGCTGAGCAAGCTGTGTGCAAGGGTCCTGCCTGTCAAGCCATGCCACAGATAAGCATAAGCCTACGGGCGGAACATGATGGGTCTCAAACTGCCTTCAGCATCAAAGACAAACCAATGCCAAGGTTGCAACAGTCCCTAACGTGCAAATGCGCACACATATGTGCGCATTAACTTGCAGCAAAACTAGCACAGCTGCAACTTTTGATATTTATCTATTTGCGGCAAAATAAACACTTGAGCAGCTTGCTCAATCTGTTGACAAGCACTTTGTCAAAATGCAGCAACAAGCACACCTACCAGATGGCAAATTATTGTTTTGGCTTGCCCCGAGCTTCTGTGCGCTCAGCAATGCGTTGCAGCCAGCTGCCTCGCACATTGTTCTTCCACCAGACCACTTGACCAGAACTTGCAGTGACATCAGCTGGTTTCTGGCAAAGTCCCACTCTGACGAAATGACAGGGTAATGAGCTTGCAAAGAGTTGCATTCACATGCTTGCTTGCCAGCACAATATGGACACCCTGAAGAGTGTTTGGTTGTCCGCTGACGGGCGCGCGCTGTGTACCGGTGCAACTGCCCCTTTGGGCACTTCTGACACACCCAGTGCACATACTTAGAGCTGCCAAGGGTGATGTTGTGAGGATGAATGTTGTCCTTGGAGTTGCGGACATAGTCCCACTGAAGCAGCAGCTCATGGTTTGCGGCTTTGAATGTAGGATGCTTTGTTCTCCGTCCAAGACCTCTCTTACTGCAACGAGGACATCCGTTGTCGTTTCGGACACGTTTTGCAATCTCAGCTTGCCACTCACGGTTGCAAGTTGGGCACTTCCAATTGGCCCTCAGCTTACTGCCAGCAAGCATTTGCTCAGGTGTCTTGGCATTTGTGTCCTGGTTCCAGTACTCGACTTGTCTCGGTGCTTTGGTAGCAAGCGAGTTGTGCTTGCATAGTTTTCTCCCTTCACAGTAAGGGCATTTGGTGCCTATTGTGCGCTGGGAAACTCTTGTCTTCCAGATATGAGGGCATCCTGCTGGGCACTTGGGGCATGACCACGTGGCCTTGAAGACACTGTATGGCTTCACCTTTTTGCCGCCAAGCAGAGCATTGTTGTCAGGGTGCCACTCCTGCTGTAGCTGAAGGCTGAGCGCACTAATATCTGGCAAGCCTGGCTTCAGACATTTGTCACTTTGCTTTTGTGGCTGTGCTGCTGTGCCTTGACAACACTCCACAGGGGCTGCAGCAGCATTGATCAGCAAGTCGGCAACATGCAAGTCAAACTCCTCCGAGTTCAGGTGGTAGCTGTGCAAAAGGGCCCCACCTGTCTTCCGATGCATTGGCATTTTACGAACAAAGCGCGGCGTGCCAGCAGGCTCAAGGCTTTGATACGGCAGCAGCCAAAGATACTGGCGCCTGCACACCAGCAATATAGCAATCGTCAGACATGAACGCTGAGATCGGAAGTCAATGCAATAACCCACCTTGCACATGGTGGCTTGTTACAGGTCGTGTGGTAGGATGCTGCCAGACTCATCTTGAATCTTGATCGCAAAGTGAATCCAGCAAGGCGCCAAGGACGCGCACTTAAAGGTTATATGTCCACTGCTAAGCTTGGCGTTCTGACGAGCGACAGAGATAAGCGATATGCCTAAAGATGATCTTCCCTGAAGATGATCCTCCCTGATCTGCCAGAAGATGAAACGCTTGAAATAGTACACAGAGTAGGGAACTTCCAGTCTGCTATTTACATTCTGGTGAAGCTGTTCCTGCACACAAAGGTTGAGGTGTCATCGACGAAACTCGCATGTGAACTCTTTGCCAGGTTGCCAGGTTTTGTGAACAAAACTTACACCTGAAGCTATGTCCTTGTCACGCTATGGCAGTCTCAAGAACATTCAGTCCCCCAACGGTCTTAGCGACCACTGTTCTAAGGCCTAAAGTTGCAGACCAATACAATGTAGTAGATTTAAGCAAACTACAAAGTCAGCAGATTGCAGCTGCAGAACATTCAGTCTCCCATTATATTCCGCAAACACTAGGGCTCTAGACCATTACCAAAAGGTGGATCCAAGCAGATCAGAAAGTCAGCAGATTGTGGGTAATGTACAACAGGTATGAGTCATAATTGGTCACAGCAGAAAACAGCAGCTGTGCACAACATCGTTGAAACATAGAAAATCAAACAGGAGCAACAAAACTTTCAGATAAACCCAGCTCAGCATCATCATTGCTTGAGACAGCCATTGCATGCATCACTTGAGGCGGCGCTCTCTCAGTTACTTAGCCTATGCTCACTCTTGAGTGTACCTGAACCTCCTGCAGCAAACACTCCAGGCAGCAGAATACTTTGCAGAGCAGACAGGCATTGCTGGCAGCGGTGATCCGCAATACCAAGGACACTGCTGTGTGGCCTATATGCATGCATCACTTCATAAGTTCTGCATGCCGTGCCTCCTTAGTCATCCTCCCATTGCAGACACTGCAGTACGCCTGCATCCAAGCAAAGAGCAAGCAGCCCAGGCAGCAGCTTGCTGTGCAGAGCAGACAGGCACTGCACATGGCTGTCATTTCCTGTGAAGCTTCTATCGAATGGGATTCTGGTGCTTGTGTATGGCGAGTCTGTTCAAATGCGTGTACAAGGAATGAAACCCTCCATTGTTGGACTCGAATGATCACAAAGTCACATTGGCCGTGAGAGCAGACATCGTGTTCAGTAGTGTTCGAGGCAGGACTGCGAGTGCTGTTCAACTGAGGGCCTGACGACTCAGGACCACCTCCCACCCGACATGGCACCTGAGGTTCTGCTGTCAGGTCCGATAAAAAAGACTGCAGTCAGTACAGTGGATATTGCGTCTGGAAAATTTGTCCTCTGGCCCTTCAACCATTGAACAGGGCGGTCATCTTTGATCGAGTGCATACATGTATTCCATGGCATGCCATGCAAACTTAGCGGTGTTTCCACAGGTCGTCAGAGTTTGCTCTTTCACCGTAGGAGTACAGCTTTTTTCACTCACTACACTGGCACTACACACAGTCTGCAGCCAGAACGCAAGGCGTTGCAGCTTTCAGCTGTACCTGTGCAAGCTGCGCAGACTCACTATGCTGCCAACAGTTCCAGACTGCATCAGGCTCAGTCCAAGCACCTGTCAAGCTCTGGCAGCACCAAGGCACTTCCCAAAAGGCAATGCACAAAATGTGATGCCCAATCTTCAGCTGCAACAGAGGTTGCTCCTCGCAGTGGTCTGGGTACTGTCAGACAGTTTCTCATCGATCAGTTCCTGCCTGTGGGCTTGCTACTAGCAATGCTTCTGGGGTAAGTCAGGCCCCCTGCTGAACACTGCCAGCTGCCAACCTTCTGCTTAGAGCTCAACATTCACCCTGGCAGTGCCCTTTCACCAGCTGATCATTGTCAGCTTGTTGCTGCTGACATCAGCTCAGGCTGCATGCCTGTTGATTTCAAGTTTCCCTGCTTGGCTCAGGTTTCTCTGCCCCAGCCCGGGTATCAAATCAGCAGATGCCGGCCTGCAGACCCTCACAACAACAGGCATCTTCATCATCTCAGGCCTGAACCTAAAAAGAGGCGAAGCCACACAAGCACTGACAGCCTGGGGATCCATCCTATACGGGCTTGCCACCATACTGGTCATAACGCCCCTGGCAGGCTTTGTGGCTCTTCGGCTTCCCTTACATCCTCCTGAGCTGGCATTTGGCTTGACTGTCTTCTGCTGCATGCCGACCACACTGTCCAGTGCGGTGTCACTGACTCAGGTGAGGTAAGGTGCAACCTCTTCTGTGTTTTGTGCATTACTGAGAACGCACTCTGCATGCGACCGCCAGTGTCTCCAGAGCTTTTTAGGCATGCATTTTGCATTTGGCTATCTGTATCTGCATAGTAATGTATGTAATTGTGACGATGTGTTGAGCTGTGGTGATTATGGCCTACTATGTTTGCACCACAAGCTGAGACAGACAAACATGTTTGCAAGCATGCAGCTGCAGACCCTGGTGCATTTCTCAACTTCTGAGCATGCTCAACAGCACATCAGACTTCAGAACATATTCCTACTGTGAAGCATGATCAGCAACACCTCTCAAGTCATGTCTTGCATGAATACAGTCCAACAAGACCATGACCTTCTGCAGCCCAATCCTGATGTCAGTCATCACACTTGGGTAAAGAGCCATTGTCATGGGCACTGCAGACTGTGGGAGGCAACACAGCGCTAGCATTGCTGCTGACGGTCTCCTCCAACCTGCTGGGCATCTTCACAATGCCATTCGTACTGTGCCAGCTTCTGGGAGCCTCAGGCTCAGCAGTCACCATGAAGCCTGGGCCCCTCCTGGCCAATCTGTTGAAGACTATATTAGCGCCTCTGCTGGCGGGAGCAGCTATTCGAAGCAGTTTCCCTGGCGAGTATTTACACCCTTTGCGAGCATATGCCTGACAATGCTGATCATTACCAATTGATTTGCATGCATCTCATGAGCTCCCATTTTGCAGCATTCACAGTGTACATGTACATTCCAGCAGCATTCACAGTGTGCATGTACATTCCAGCAGCATGACTATCTGAGGTCATGACAACCTCAGGATGACCTATATGGCAACCGTCATATGGTGTAGCTGTCATGGAAAAGTCAGTGCATGTCCAGTCAGTTGTTTCACTCTTCAACTTGGTTGCTTGACTGCACTCAACAGTGCAGAGGCTCAGCCTGAAAAGGTGTGGACCTCTTGCACATTTGCATGGTACAGTGTGCCCCATGCTGATGACAGGCTGTGCTCCTTTCTCTCATCAATACAGGTCAGACATCGATGTGAAGCATAGGTCACTCAAACAAAAGCTGACAGGCTGCTGCTGCTGCAGCTGTGGCAAAGCTAGTTGACAGCAACAAGAAGCGCATGTCTGTGCTCAGCTCAATGCTGCTGATACTGGTGCCCTGGATGCAAATCAGCAAAGCTGTCATGTCTGGCGTGGCCATCAGCAGCGCATCTCTGCTGGGCGTTTTGGCAGCTGGCGTTGGCATACATTTGGTCTTCTTGGCGTTCAACCTGACAGCTACTGCTGCCTTGCAACTGGGCAAAACGGCCGACAACGCTGGTAGGCAGTCCCCAGTCAACCCCGTATGTCCAGATCAATGCATTCTAGATATTGGTATTCCTTATTTTGAGGCGTCTTTTCAACTCCCGCAGGCTGCTGCTTTACTCTCACTGCAAACATGATCTTGTGTGACTACACCCATGCTGCAGTGACAAACAGATACCTAGCATGTGATTTATCATCAGAATAGCTGACGCTACTATCCTGCCTAACATGTTTTGCAGGTACTGGTATCAGACGAGCTTGTATCCTTGTGGGTAGCCAGAAGACACTCCCAATAGCTGTCACAGTCTTGAATGGGTTAGCGCCACAGATAGGAGGGGCAGTAGGCTTAGCTGTGATCCCATGTGTGGTATCACACCTGGTTCAGATTGTCATGGACTCAATGCTGGTGTCACAGTGGCTGAAACAAGATACAGGGAATCTACGAGCCACACAGCAACTTGCATGACAGCCAAGACTGCCTGAAGCAGGTCTTGAACTAACAAACATGGCTGACTCCTGGATCCGACACACTTCAAACCATCGTTGCTTTCATCGCTGTCATGTTGTGAGTGTGAAAAACTTGAACACGTTGGTTTCAGCTGACCTGAAATGGTACACTTGTACTGTGCATAAGATCATATGTCAGAATAGACAGCAGCGTCAGTTAACATGCACAGATTAAAAAAAGCACAACCATTCAAGTGGCACACCTGAGCAGCTGGCTCCAAACGTCTTGCGAGTCTTCAGATGCTCATAATGTTACCTATAGCAGCAGCTGCTCAACTTGAGCTCGATTTTAGATTTGTACAGCTGCCGCGTTTTCTCCAAAACGCGGAAGAGCAATTTCTGCACGTGTTGCTGCATGAACACCCACTTGAATCACGCCGTGCCGCCGTTTAATGCGCGGCGGGTGCGTCATTGCGTAAGGCTCTGCGCGTCGATCAGCACTGATCGCAGCCCTGAAGGAAGTTGACCGAAGCCCGAATCTAGGTCACGGTCATGCACGAGCGCTTGGTCACACGGTCGAGACTTCGCTACGCCACATGTGCTTCAGGAACTTCAGCACTGTCTGATCAAAAGTCGCCTTCTGCACGTACAGCACCGCGCGAGTGTCGGCATGTTTCCTACTTCAGCCATCCCGATGACTTCGAACTCGGTAGGTGTAGTAGTCTTCGTGCCAAACCTAGCTTCCATAAATTTGGTCGTACTGATATGTGAATCTTTTGTGCAGGTCAACAGCGGTGATAGTCTGGTCAAACACGATGTAACCTCAAAGCCGGCACTCGAGGTAGGATCCCGATCAGTAGATTGCAAGTGCTGTGATACAACTGCCCTGCTCTGCTGTCTGGGCTACGGCCATATTCTCACAGAGATATGCTCGTTCTGTATTTGCCTTGCTGGTAACAAAGTCACTCTGAAACCCGGTGCCTCCTGATCCTCTACTTGTGTGCTGTGCACAGAAAACTAGTTCGAGCAAGAAGCTCAAGCAGGGTGTGGCGAAGGTTGTGCACAAGGTTGCAGACCAAGTCAGTGGTGGAGGTGGTCCACTTGCACCAGCTGCTGGGAGTGAGGCCAGCCATAATCACACACTGTGCTCATGGTGATATCTGAGTGGGTAGAGGACCTGCAGCAGCCAAAATATGATCATGAGGCAGACTGCCTTACGAAACTTTTGAACCTTGGTGTAAACTAAACTCTGTCCAGGCATGTAGCATGACAGCCTATCTGTGAAATTTGAGGCTCTTGTGCAACAACAGATTACCATCATTTTGTCAGCTGTAGATATTGCCAGCATTTATGCGCCTGTAGCCGACTGCAGACCTGGAACTGATGCATGCCAACCGTAATGCCTGCTTGAATTGATCATGTACTTTATGGCTGAGTTACACTTTTGCATTGCCTTGGGCGTACCTCAGTGCAATGTATGTACAAATGTCAGTAAGTTAGTAACTGCAACCATAAAGCTCCGCAGGTGCCTGAAGCAGTTGCAACAAGCAAGCAATGCATTGTGACTTTGCAATGCCACGCTGCTTCGCTTGTGGTAACACTATGCAAGCAATATGGCCTCCAATGAACTCAGAAGCAGTCACAATAGCAGTGCATCCTCTTGCCCTGTCTGAGATCTTTTGCAGCTATAGCTAGCTAGTGCTGAGACTGGTCCAAAGATGCATTTGACCTGCAATTTTTGGCAGGTATTAGTACTGCTGATGCTACATTGGCTACACCTTAACAACTCTCAAGTAGTAAGCACAAGGGACTGCTACTCACAGTCATTTCTTGTGAGCGGTAACCACCCTTTGCAACCTGTTACATAGCTGGTATCACAAGCTTGACCAGTAAACATGTAGGCTTGGCTTCCAGCACAGCTTAGTGCAGTGAAGCTGCTGCGGCGGCGGCATACCCCAGTGGGAGCATTGGGGCTGCGGTCTTTGTGGCCCAAGAGAGTTAGAAACTTCAGTTTCTGAGGCCAAGGCTAGAGTCACAGGGCTTGACACACAAGAACCACGAGCTCAAACAATGCCTACATGTACACCTGCACCGTAATTGCGAACCAATATGCAAGCAGTTACATGTAAAGCAGGTCACTTTTGCACTCCTGGGCACGTGTGCACTTGCCTTGGCATGTGACAAATCAGCAAGTATGTCAAATGTTACTTGCAACTAACGAAATCTTGAGGGGCAGATGCTTTGGAGTACACTTTATCTTTTGCATTGAGCCTGCATTGTGATCTAGAATCATTAAACAATATTGCGTTACTGTCTACAGCACTATTGTCATCACATGGTAACATATAATGACATGGTCACATGCCTATGATGCTGCTGTGACAACCTGAAACCATACATTGCATTGTGCTGAATGCAAGAGCTCAAAACAAAGTTGTCACAAGGTCTAGTCGTTGTATTATCCTTTGTCTCCTCAGTATGCGCAACTACTATTGTATCGACTGTTGCATGTTACATCTGCACCGCTATGCCTCACGACGACTCCTATGTTGCTGCATCCTCTGTACTCCAAGGGTCAGGACAACCCCCACACCCAAGACTAACCCATTCCTCAGCACACTCTGTACAACGGGGTGTCTCCAGGCAGTGGCTTTTGGCTTCCTCTCTGGCCTTTCGAGCTTGGAGTTGATCTTCTCAAGGTACTCCTGCTGAGCGCTGTTGAGGACTCTGCTGGGTTGACGTAGCAACTTTGGCTGGGGCATGTGCAGCCTCAGCCTGTGTGGGAGGACCTTAAAAGAAAAGTGGGTGTCCCTCATGGGCTCTCCATCACAATTAATCTGCAAGAAAAGAAAAGACTACACCTTTCGGCGTCAATTCAATGAGAAACAATTAATCTGCAATAATTGTAGCCACGTCATGTACACCACACAACAGCTGAAGGACCTGGCCATGGCAGCAATGCAGTTGTGTATCTACCTTCCTTCAGGTGAGTGTTGGTGCCATATGTCCAGACGTCAAATATCTGTTGCAGAGACACTTACTTGCATGTCTACGCACAAAGACAGGCATAATGCACATGTTGTTGCTGTTATGCAAACACCGTCACCCCCTCTGCAGAACGCATTGGGAACCTGCCATGCATGGCTGCAAAGTTGGCATGAACAGATTTGCAGATCATCTGCACAAGTCTTTTACCAGCCATTCACTCTGCACTGTCATGATCACAACATCCTGCGTGAACAAAGAGGCCGTACATAGTCACTGCAGTAATGGGTACAGTAATGGGTACAGTAATGGGTGCAGTAATGGGTACATGTAGGGTACAGTAATGGGTACACGTAGGGTACAGAACATGAATGACCAACCTGCAGGCCGTCTGCACAATGGACTTCCAGCCACTTGACTCGCATGCTGCCAAAGCAGTCCATCAGCTCCAAAATTCATCCCCCTCCTCTCGCCCCCTCATCAGTTCCCTGAGTAGGCCAGGCACCTGCTCCCTGGGGTAGTTCATGATATAGGCCACATCCAGCAATCCATCATCCAGCACTGCAGCAGCACACCACTTGGTGGAATCACAGTGTTGCAATGTCCCAGGTAGACAGACATAGGCTAGCATGATGCAGAACCACCATACAGTGCTGCAGCAGCTTGAAAACAGGTCGTGCACTGAGTGCATCAGATGGGCTTGTTGTGGGTTGTGTGCACTGACCAGCATAGGGGCACAAGCGCATGCCACCGCCAGCCTGCCTGCCATTGCCCACTGCAAGGATCAGCAGCTCCCCTTGCACATGAAGCACCTGCCCATCAGGGACCAGCTTGTGCCTGTGGGCGTTGGGGGCAGCCTGCCTGTTGGAGGTAGATGGGTCCTCATCACTGGTGCGGTCAGTGCTGCTGGCTTCTGTGGTTTGATACTCAGGGGGAGGAGCTTGCTGAGGGTTACTAATCTGCAGTCACAGTTTCCGTTTGCTTTCTGTTGGTGTCAAATCTGATGCTGCTCGGCTTATTGACGTATCAAAATGATTCGTATGCACACACTCTCAGCATTATGACAGCATGAGCATCATTTTTGTTGCTGTGATGATCACAACTGTCGGCTGCAAACACCTTCATGCTGTAGCAGCACTTACATACTGGTCACGTCAGGACCAGGCAGCATGCTGAGCGTGTTCCATTGACTACTGCATATGCAGTTGCAGCTATTGCCCAGCCTTGTGTTTGAGTGGGTGTGTGAGGGACCCTCGGAAGTACCATGCGGCTGTTATGTAATGAGAGCAAACATTGCAAAGGTTGTTGCTGACCTGGTAAAGCTTGACAGCCTTCTTGACAGTGGACACAGCTGGGCCTTCCAGCGTAGCTTGCTTGCTGGCAATGCTGCTGAAGCTTGTCAGACCTGTGCAACAATATCTATATATATTTATTCAATCCAAGAGGTATTTCCCAAAGGTAACAATATTGATTGCCACAGACTGCGGACTCCCTGGAGGCTGACACAAGGAGTGCGTACAGGCATGAGATAATCAAGCACAATCAAGTGTTTTACCCAGTGGGAACAAACAAAACAACAAAAGAAGAGGAGGACTAAATAGATTGAAGGCAAAAAGCATTCAAGTACAGCTGGGCAAGAGCATCAGCCATGTACTGAAAGTCTGTATTACTAATATGCGACTGGAACACAGCATCAAGCTGACACCAAAACTGAACGGCTCCACTACCAATGTAGCGCATCACCTGTGATGATGTAAGCAGCGCCGCCCAGCTGCTGCTTCATTTTAGGATCTGTCTTGACTGTGACTTCAGTTCCGAAGCCGCCAGTGGCCATGTTCATGAACACCTGCAAGGTTGCAGAATGCAATTGCTGAGGAGAGGCTTGCAATGCGTTATACGTTCAAACGAATGCATGAATGTATGCAAATGGGTTTACTGCAAAATGCGTATGTGCATAAGGCAATGCTGCATCAGAGTTGCTGGCACATTGAGGTTGCTGTAAAAAGCTACAAGAACTGGCAGTTTACAAATTGTGTAGTCTAGTAATGCATCAAGACTCATGTTGCAATGCCATTACCCTTCCACTGAAAATAGAGGACCAGTTTTCTACCAGGATTTCTGGCCCATTAAGACAAAAATATTTGTTTTGGGATGCACACTCATCTGGACACAAAGCATGTAATATCTTATACAATGTTATGACATCTCATCAGATTCTCAAATAATGCGAGATTGTAAAGCAGGGTACTGTGCAGGACAGCTTGAACCTATCTAACAGCAACACAGTTCGTTCAACAACATGCGCACAAATGCACTTTTCAGATCAAAAAGCAAAGGGGTGCACATGCCAATGGCTTGTGCAAATCCAGCTAATTGAGGCTGAATGATGACTCTTACCTTATCATTCACCAGGCCAACATCAATGGGTTGTGCAGTGTCCATAGTACACAGCTGTAGAGCTTCCCATGGATCTTCAGGAAGGCCAATACTGGTGGCAAAGTCATTGGCTGTGCCCATTGGTATCACTGCCATGGACAGAGACTCTGGTGCATCCAACTTGACAAGAGCGCTGGCAACCTGCACAGTGTACTGCTGTGCTTCATCTTGTTTCGGTAGCCCAGGATTGTGATCTGCGCTCTTTTCAAGTGCATGCATGACTTGTGTGACAAGAATCTGCACAGGCAGCATGTGGCCTGCCACGCTGAATGCAGAGTGTTGCAATCTTATTGAGCAAAAGAACAGGCAATGCTATGTCATTTTCCCTACCAGCTGTAAGTACCTCATTGACAGTGCCGTCTCCACCTGCAGCCACAATAGCATCCACAGTGCCTGAGGCCACGGCTTCAGCCACATATCTTTCCGTATCAGCCTGCTCCCATGTCACACGGACATCAATCTGGTGGCCCTCCTCTCTGCAGAGCTACACCAATGTGGCTGACTTGTTTCTCAACTGATCCGAAAAGTCAGGTTAGCTTGTGACCTGAGGTGCTTGACAGCTGCTCGTAGATGCCGGTCACCGGATTTCTTGCCATTCAGAAGAACAAACAGATGCCGATGGTACTGAGTGCCTGATGCGTCTTGACTTTCATCGGAACCGGAGTCAGACAGGGTCATGAGATAGGGGTTCTGGGACAAGATCAAAAATTCAGTTCTGTTGACAGCGCGGGACGGTGGAGCCTGCGATCATAGCAACTGGTTCGATGGTTCTGCGCACACAACTCCTCCACATATTGTGATCGGAGCATAGCAGTATTCGGACGCACAAAAATTCGTTCAAGCACACACCACGTTCAAGTTTCTCTGGGCTCTGAAACCAGAGCTTTTGAGTAAAAGTTTTGACCAGACCTCTCGAGGTGGGGTGAAGGTCGCCTGAGCAACGAGCCGACGTCGTGAACTTCGCGTGAGAAATGAGTGGCAGCTCAAGAGCGGAAGACGGAGATGCATCGCAGGCCTTTTCCTTTGAGCAGGAGCAAGAGCAAGTTCTGGCTCACCATGCGACGCTGTTTACGCAGCTATTTAGAAGACCAGCAGAAATTTGTTGCCAATGTCATGGTAAGTTGTCTTCCTGACATTCAAAGCTCGCTTGGTGATGCGTGTCGAAACCGTCGTGCCGTCAAGGACTGCACAACAGCCTTACTTGCATATACTTCTGGCTGGCAGGCTGCACCTTGGACTATCTGCCGTATGAGACACTGCTGTACGTCGCACAACATCTCGACGCACCATCAGACCTGGTGTCTTTCGGTCAGAGCAACAGGAGGCTTTGGTCGAATATGCTGCCAGAAATTCATGAAGCCAAGCTTCGCAAGATGCGATCATATGTCAGTGAGCTGAGAGAAGTGGCTCCTATGATTGAGATGCCACAGCATGCCAAAGAAATTGCCTCCATGACGCAGCTGCCTTTTGAACAAGTGCACCTACTTTTGCAAACGAATGCACAAACTGCCAGCAAGCAGCTGGCTGGGCATGCTGATGAGTTTGCAGCAAAGCTCCAGGTCATGATCCAGGACTACAGTGATATATATGACGCCATGGTCTCACATGCAATGAGTGCATCACTCAAGGAGATGCCGGCAATGACACTACAGGAAAGCCATGTTGCAGTCGCACTCATGTGCCGGTCTTGTAGGAAGCATAACCAGGCTTCAGATCAGGCTGAGCAGTTGCAAATTCTTGGTCGGCAGGGCCTTGAGCAACTGCGCCTTGGAGTTTCTACTTTGCAGTCCAGTTGGTCCGTTGCATTTTTCCGT
>JAABUO010004957.1_pt1 | contig 15633 bp, 20 predicted proteins | sample 5559291 | NCBI WGS metagenome assembly JAABUO01 (sample SAMN10711878, study PRJNA513372) | rock metagenome | isolation source: Antarctica rocks | place: Antarctica: Victoria Land, Finger Mt sud
GGCGTCGAGCGCGGCGCCGTTCGCGCTGCCCGCAGGCGCCTCCGCTGCCAGGTGTCCCAATTCGGCGCTGCTGGGCAGGCTGTTGAGCCGCTGCCATGCGCCCGCCGCAGGGGGCACCGCCGCCTCAGAAACAGGGTCGGTGTCGAGGCTGGGCGCGGCGGCGGAGGGCGCCGGCACGCCTGGCGCCGCGGCCGCGGCGGGCTCTGGACCCGGGCCGGGGGCCAGCGGGGTCTGGGGCGGCGGCAGCGTCTGGCCCTGCAGCGTCAGTGCCGTCTCGCGCTCGGACAGCCGCGCTTCCATCTCGCGCAGCTTGGCCTGCGCGCGCAGTTAGGGTTAGGGCCCCAAATGCCGCGCGGCGCGTCAGCCGTGCGGGCAGCAGGCGGGGCCTTGCCCGCGCTGACGAAACCCGCCGCTTGTGCAGGGCCCCTGTCCCAGCATGAACAGCCTTGGCATGCCCGTCGTCCATACCCTTCTGCTCACGGCGGCACTGCGACGGACATTATGCCATCTCAGCCTATGCGACGTTCCCAATGCTGATGTCACAAAAACAAGCACGCCAGGCCTGGCATGTGAAGGCCGCAGCTTCTGATCGCAGCGCTCCGGCGACGCCGCAACAGCCAACGAGCTCAGACGTCCGCGCAGCTGTCACACACGGGCGGCTGTGGGCCGGGCGGCTGCGCGCGGGCCGCGCCTCCATCTTGGCGTACTCCAGCTGCAACCGCGCCTGCTCCGCCTGCAGCGCGGTCAGCGAGCCCGCGGCCGCGGCCAGAGCAGGCGCCGCCGCCGCCGCAGGCGCCGCCGCCGCGCCAGCCAAAGCAGGCTCCGCCAGGTCGAGCAGCGGCGCGGCGCCGGGGTCGCCGGCGGCCGCCTCTGCGGGAGCAGCCGCCGGCGCGAGTGCCGGTGCCGCCGGCGCGGCGCCGGCCGCGGCCGGCGCGGCGAGCTCGGCCAGCACCGCGCGGAACTCGCGCCACAGCTCCGTGCGGCGCGCCTCCGGCACGGCGGCGTACCGCGGGTCCGTCCACACCTGCGCGCTTGCAACGCTGTTGGGGGTGATGGTCATCCAGCGGGCGCGCGCCTGCATGCCCGCGGACTGCCCACCACCATGCCGCATACGCACGCGCGGCCTCGAGGCGCAGGCGTGTGCCTTTGCAGGCGCGTGCTCCTGGACACACACTCAGGACAAAGGCATCGCCCAGTCACAAGTGCTGCTACAGTGAGTGCTCCAGGCCGGCCGCCAGTCCGCGCGCGGGCGGCGCGCGCCTTGCGCTTGACGAGCGGCCAGGGCGTGTCGGCCGCCAGGCCGGGCGTCTCGTCCAGCAGGCGCGCGAAGGCGGCCTCGGCGCGCAGGCGCGCGCCATGGCGGCCCAGGGCGCGCCGCCGCTCCTCGTCGCCGGGCAGCGCGGCCCAGCGCGCGTCGCCGCCCAGCTGCGCGGCCACGGCGTCGAACTCTGCCGCCTCCGGCACCGCCGCCTCTTCCAGCAGCTCCTGCAAAAGAAATGATGAAATAATAAATACGTTCGATACTCAGAGAGTGTGCCGCGGCCGGGTTGGCAGGCCTCTGACGAGGTGCATGCCCGCATGGTGGACACATCCCCCTGGCAGCCCGCGGCGGCCTGGTCACGCATGCACGTTGTGGCTCGCACATTGCGGCAGCCACACTGGAAACCTGCGTTCCGCGCCTGGCGGCCAGCAGGCTACGCGATACGCACACGGGGTCGATACCTGAGCCAAAGACGCTGCAGCACAGCTTCCTGGAAGGCGACTGCTGGGTAAGCTCACAGGACACCAGCCCGCAAGCCTGCCATCATCCTTTTGACCCTGGGCGGGAGCGCACTGCAAAGGCGGCGGCCGCCTCTGCGCGCCCGGTGCGCGCGCGCGCCGACGCGACCTTGGCCGCGGCCTCCTGGAACGTCTCAAACATCTGCTCGCGCCGCGCCTCTGGCGCCGCCTGCGCTCACACCCACCCCTGCTATGTACAGGATGCTCAGGTCTGTTGCCAACTGCACATGCCATTCTGAGTCGTGTCTACGCAGCAAGGCGCGAAGGCGGGCGCTGATGGAGCAGCAGGAGCGTTGCGGGGGTGCAGCACAGGCTTAGGATATGTTGGGTCGCCGCTCTGCAGGCGGCGCGCCTGGAGGCGCGGGTCCGCCTGGAGCAGGGCGGCCACGTCGGCCCAGCCGGCGCCGCCCTCGATCGCGGCCTGCTGCTCGCGCAGCATCTCCATGAAGCCCGAGCTCACCGCGCGGCTGACGCGCTGCGCCCCACCGCCAGGCACCTCGTCACCCTGCTTGCAGGAGCTGCTACATGCGCTGCGCCGCTGCTGATGCGTCCGTACTCAGTGCGGCGTATGCTGACGCATGAGAGGCGCCCGGTGTGGTTCTGCCGGCATGCCGGCCTGACCAGCCGCCCACTGTTTGCGCAGGATCCCTACTGCGCCCGAGCTCACCCAAGTTCTGGCTGTGAGCCCATCTCACAGTAAATTGCGCGCCTGCGGCTCCGGCGGCGGCTCCAGCTGCGAGAGCGCGCGCTCCGCGTCGCGCCCGATTGACGCGGCCAGGCCGCTCGCCACGCGCAGCGCCAGGCCGCCGAACTTGAGCGCGGTGTACACGCCCGCCGCCGCGCCGCCGCCGCGCGCTGCCGGCCACAGTAAGCGTTGGACAGTACCACTGCCTTGATTTCTTCTTTTGTGAGCTGCCTGCCCCGCTTTCGTGCGGCCGCAGGCGCCGGCGCCGCCGCGGCCCGCATGCGCAGCCCATTGCCAGTGCACAAGCGGCGCTCCGCTCACGGGTGCACAAGCTAATGTACACGGAATGAAGACCTAGCCGCCCTCTGACATTCAGTGCGGCAGCATTGCGCGCACCAGCACCGCCTCCCGCCGGTGGCGGCGGCACGGCGTATGGGTTCACGGTGCGCGGCGGCGCCGGCGGGGGTGCCCTGGCGGCCGCCGGCGCGGCGGGCGCGGGCGCGGGCGCGGGCGCCGGCTCAGGGGCGGCGGGCGCGGGCTGGGCGGCGCCGGCCGGCCGCGCCTCCGCGGCCGGTGCGGCTGCCGCGGCGGCGGCCTGGGTCACGCCGCCACCGCGCTGGCTAGCGCCTGGCCAGGGCGGTCAATTGCTGACTTGCGCGTGAAACAGAAATGGGCGGCGGCATTGCTATGACCGAGGGACAGCCCATGACAGAATTAAGAAGGGTTCCCTGGTGATAGCGCTCGCAGGTCAAAGAACGGCAGGTTGTGACTCGGAACGCAGAAAGCTGGCAAATTTTGTGGCAATTCAGTCCTAGCGCATGAGCGGTACGAGTGATACAGTGGGCCGTGCCTGAGCCGCGGGACATGACCCTCAGCGGGCTGCTGCTGCCCGCCAGGCGCGCGAGCACCGACGGCGGCATATCGGAGCGGCTGCCGGTGCCGCCCGCGGCGTCGGGTGCCCCAGAAGCCCTGCCCGCAGCGGCCGCCGCGCGGGCTGGCTGCGGCTCCGCGGCCGCCGCAGCGGGGGCCTTGCGGCCGAACAACAACTTGGGGCTGGGGTCGGGCGGCGCAGGGTCCGGCGCGGGCGCGGCGGGCGCGCGCTTGCGGCCGAACAGGCCGCCGAGCATGCTCTGCGCGGAGCGCGCCGTCGCGCCAAACTCGCTCGTCAGGCCGCTCAGCTGGCCCTGCGCGCCGCGGCAGGGCGCTGACGCCGTCGTTTCACACTGGCAGTGTGCCTGGAAGCATGCCCGCGAGATGGTGATGCCCCAGGTGGGTCCCCCCTCCTTGGCGCTGCCAGCTCTGCTGCTACGCTGCAGCAATCCACTTTACAGCCCCCGTCTCTGCAGCCGCGGCAGAGCAGACCAGCACCATCACGGCCGACTTCTGCCAGACTCCCCAGCTGCATGCAGAGCGCGTGCCGGCAAGCTCGAGCTCGTAACAGGGCTGTGGCGGGCGCGGACCCTGAGGCCCTGCAGCGCGCTGCTCTCCTGCTCCAGCTCGGCCGGCTGCACGCGGCCGGTCGCCACGGCGGCCTCCAGCAGCTGCACGCGCGTCGTCTGCACCTCCACCTCCTCTGCCTGGAGGACACAGAAAGTATATAAATGAGGCAGGGTAGGCAGGGTAGGCTTCACGCGTTGTCTGCACCTCCACCTCTTTTGCCTGCACACGCTCGAGTCATGTTACCGCTGCCAGCACTATCAACATGCGCGTGTCATCAGGCAGCCCCAAACGGTGGGCAGCACAGGCCCCTGCAGGGCCCGACCCCAGCCCGAAGCACGGCGGGCGGTTAGGTATGCAGTGTGCGCTGCAAGGCCCATGGGACGCTCGTTGCAGAGGCATACCTGACCGCCCGCCGCGCTCCGGGCTGGGGCCGGGGGGCAGCCGGCAGTGCTCTCTTCCAAATCAGCACGACCACAGCACTGCGCTGCTGGCGCTTACGACGGCTGCGTCATGCCGGCCACACCGCCACACGGCGCTCAGGTGCGGGCGCCGGCGGCCGCACCGTGCGCACGATCTGCGCCTCCAGGTCCATGAGGCGCTTGGTGGCCTCGCGCCAGATGCCCATCGCGGAGCCCAGCGCGCCCTCGCGCACGCGCTCCGTGCCGGCGGCGCCCGCGCCGGCCGCCGCGCCCGCGGCCGGCACGGCCGCCTGCGCGCGCGCTGACGCCGCGTTGGTGGAGCGGCGGAGAGGGGCGGGCTTGCAGCGCGCCAGCGGCCCGCTCGGCAGGGGCCGGGCGCCCAACGCAGTCCGCTTCTGCGCCAGTTTGCAGCGCGCAGGCTTGCCGTGGCCCTGCGCCTGTCATGAAGCAGGTGCACCTGTGCGGCACGGCAAGACATGGATGAAGCGGCGCCCCACCCCGCATCGTGCTGGCGCTTGCTGCTCACAGTGTCCACCCGAACCTATGACAAAATTAGGGTGAGCAGGCACACATGACCGCACCTGCGCCATGAAGCGGTGCTTGAGCGCTGCGGTGGCGGACACGCGCGAAGCGCCGCCCCGGCCCGCGTCCACGAAGACCACGCCGCCGTTGGCCAGCGACTGCGCGCGGGCACAGCCCTATTGGCAGGTCACAGACAATGGGTCGCGCAGCAGCTGTGCGACTGTGCATGCACCCAGCCGAGCATTCTGCTGCGATCGCACCTGTTTGCTACAGGTGTGTGCTCCAGAGGCCCTGCTCCTACCAGTGCGCAGCATCCAGCCACCTTGCGATGGGCATGAAGCACACTGATGCACCGACGCCCAGCGCGCCTGGTTGCTGCGCACGGTGGTCACCCCCGGCTGCTGTCACGGTCGGGGCTTCAGAGCGGCACAGGGCCTCGGTCAGACGCTGCGGGCCACCATGTCGGGACCGTGAGCAGGGCCGCGTCTGCAGCGGACCCATGGGCGACCCTGCAGGGCATGCACGCCGCCGGGAGCGCACGGCCGCCCGCGCGCACCTCGATGCGGCGCGGCCGCAGCAGCGCGGCCGCGAGCTCCCAGCCCGCGCCGCCGGCGCCGTCCAGCGCGGCGGTCTGCGCGCGCGGCGGCCGCTCGCGCGCGCGCCAGGCGCCCAGGTCGTGCCCGCACTCGAGCATGGCGCCGCGGAAAGCGCGCAGCGCGCCCGGCGGGCGCAGCCGCGGCACCGCCAGCTGCATCATCACCAGGCCTGGCGGCGCGCGGGCGGCGGCGTCGGTGCGGCGACTTCATGCGGACCTGCACAGAAGAGGCTGGGCAGCGGCGGCGACCGCTGTTGTGCGCTTGCGCATGGGACCATGCCCGGGCGCGGAATGGACACGCCCAGCCAGTCTGCATGCGCGCATCCACAGCATGGTCCCATAAGTGTACAAATAGGTTACATATATAGTATATACCTATAGGGTATACATTAACCTAACATGGCGGGGCTGAGGGGCCTGGCGCGCCGGCGGAGTACGAGTCGAACAGGTCCGGCTTGTGGCGGCCCCACAGCAGCGGCGACATGGCCAGCGCCAGCGGCGCCGCATGGCGCGCCAGGTGCGGCGCGTCCGTCGGCAGGCAGTACTGCGCGCCGGGCGCGCGGCGCGCGCTCAGGCGCGACAATGCCGTGCTGCTCGCACGCGGCGCACGTTGCCCTCCGCGCAAGCCGCGCTGTGGCGCGCGCGCGCCCGGCGCGAGCGCTGCAGCAGCGCGCGCGCGCCCGCTCGAGGCACCCGAGCGTGCAAGCACGGCCATGCTCTCGGGAGCATGCCCTTGCATTGTCCTTGCAACCCTTTCACAACCCTGAGCGGCCGCACGGCCAGACGCCGCCCTGTCTTTCGGGCCAGCGCGCGCCTGCTCGGGCGCGGCGTAGGTCGGGTCCAGGATGGACTCGTCCGGGCGGTAGTTGGTGCCCGTGCGCAGGTCCGCGGCCGCGCCCAGGTCGATCAGCTGCGCGGGCGGGATCATTGCTATTGGCTCGAGGGCAGCCGTGGGGCCAAATCGCAGAGGCAGTTAGTGCAGGAGGTCGCACGGAGGTGTGCATGGTGGCTCAAGCGCCCCTGCCCCAGACGCCACTCTGCCTGGCATGGCAGAAGCAAGCACCGTACTGGCACTTTGCTCAAGGTCAGGCAGGCAGGCCCATCACGGTGTGCTTGAGTGCGGCCCACAGGCACCTCAGAGGAAGCGCCCGTCCCGAGCAGACGCTGACCGCACGTCTGCATCCCGCCACAACCCTCCCGGCACGCCACGAGAGACGGCCAAGGCTGAAGCAGATCAGCAGGGGCGGTTTGCGCATGTGCAGCCCGGCGCGAAGCGGGGGCGGCACCTTGAAGCGCCGCTCGCCCTCCGCGAAGATGATGTTGAGCGGCTTGACGTCGCGGTGCACAACGCCGGCCGCGTGCAGCGCCTGCGCGTCGGGCGCGGGGAAGTCAACACGTTAGCTAGGCCACTCAAGTTGTCTCGGTTTCTGACGCGATGAGTTTGATGGCAAAACTCCCCGGCGCGCAGGCGCGCTCGCTCACCCTCAGAGGCTCAGCATTGCAGAGCGTGGGGCCAGCAAATGCAGCGCCTGCGCGGAGCGCAAGACTGGGGGCGGCACCAAGGACCGTAGCCCTATGCAATGTGTGCCTGGCGCCTGCACAGGCTTGGGGCATGCTTGCTCGGCACCGCTCCGCCAATACCCAGTTGATATAGAGCAGGCCAGGTAGTGCGGGATTGGAGGGGCAGGAGCGCGCCGCGAGGCTCTCGAGGATGTGGCGCAGCACTGTGGCGGCGGCCGCGTCCGCGGGCACGCCCAGGTCGCGCGCGAGTGCCGGCACGCAGTCGCGCCGGCGCAGGTAGGCGGCCAGCGTGCGCGCGCCCTCGTAGCGCCACACCTGCCGCATCCGCTCCACTTAGGAGCAACACGCCCCTCGTACCCGCATAGCCGGCCGCCAGGGGCAGCTAGCGCAATGCGCTCCAGTGCATGCAGTGGGCAGCTCGGCGCTGGCCTGGCTGCGCTCAGACCTTACAGCCCCCATACCGATGAACCAGCTGTGCGAAAAAAGCATGCCCGCCGGCAGGCCAGCAGCGCCGCGCTGCACGCAGCGACCGGTTCGGCCGCGGGCGGTTGCTGAAAGCGGCGCACCAGCCACACGCCCTCGGTCAGCTTGGTGCTGGCCTCTGTACGCGCGACCTCGCAGTAGCCGAGAAACTCCGCCACGGCGCCCCGAGCGTTTTTAGCAGCGTACACGTTGAGCAGGTGCTCCATGCGGTTCATCTCCTCCGCGCCCTGCGCACGCCACACGCTGGCTCCTCCACCATGGCACTTACAGCGAACTGGGATGTGGCAGAGTAGGGATCATGCGGGTCATCTCCTCCGCGCTCTATGCGTACGCCGCGCGGCAGCACGTTGTGGGGACGGTGTCGGCGCCGGAGGTGCAGGAGGATACGGTGCCTCCCTAACATGACGATGCAGCGAGCATGGCCCTGCAGCATGGCGCGCGCCCTGCTGGGGAGCGCGGTACCCCGGCCGCCCGCACAGTGTGTGCGCAGCGCTGGGGCGCAACCCATGATGAGGCAGCTACAACCCACTAGAGCGCTGAAGCCTACACAAACACCATTTTCAGCGACGCCGGACGCCCTACAGCGAGTGCCTTCTGACACATCGCACTGCCAGGCTCCAGGCCCTCGGCAAGGCCGCGAGCCCGCTCGACATACCCAAGCACCGGCTGCTGCCCATTGTGGGGGGCACGAGCAAACAAATCTCGAGGGCTCCTACACTGCCTCTCAGCTCCTACACTGCCTCTCAGAGCGCAGCAGGCCCACTGCTCGTCTCCCCGGGCTGCTGTTGTGTGCCAGGGGCGCACCTCGACGCGGCGTTTGACGCGCTTGAGCACCACGCGCTCGTTGCTGCCGTCCGTGCAGCGCAGCAGCCCCTGCCGCTCGGCAGCCACTCAGGCCGGTGCGAATACAGCAGCAACACTGTGGCCGGTCGCTTTGCTGGCCGCCAAGCAGTCAGAGACTGCACTGGCATAGCTTGAAACTTCGAAGCGGGTCATGGTGGACCAACACATAGCGGTGCAGAGTGTGGCAAACATGCTTCTGAAAGTCGGCTTGTGAAGGCGCAAGGCACGCGTGCTGCAAGATGAGCGTGCATTGGCATGTGTGTCCGAGTTTGGAGCGCACCTCGAACACCTGGCCATAGCTTCCTGCGAAGCCCATGGGTGTTCTCAGTTCATAGCTGGTACCGCAGCAGTGCCGGCGTGTCAGACAGGCACAGGCCTGAAGCAGTGCTCACCCTCGCCGAGTGCATTCTTCACTTTCAAGTCCTCAGCATGGAAGCGGTCTCCCTTGGCCTGCAGAGCTGCTGCTAATACGTGCAGGCTGCGCCTGTGTGCAAGCCTGCGCCGTGCTGTGTGCACATGCGGTCTCAATGCACGGCCCTGCAGGGGGCTGGCAGCACGCTTGATGGGCCGGCAGTGCACCGCTCCGTGCCAGCACCCGCTATGCAGCGCCATGTGCTCTTTGCCGGGTCGCTATCTGTTCCATCTGCACACTCGATCAATCAAAAGTGGCTAGAACCTCCTGCCCTACCCTTGCTTGTGAAACCGCCCCATGATGCATGCTAGTAGTAGCTGGGACTCTACTTATACAGGCCGAGACATTTACATTGTGCACATCCCAGCACAAAATGTGCATTGTGCACGAGTAGCAGTGAGGTTTGTGCTGATCCAGCATACTCAAACGCAGACGACTTCACATTTCCATATGAGTGGCCAGTGTTCCTCACATCGCAGGATGTGCATAATTTAAGCTGTGACACAGCACATTAGGTGTGCGGTTGATAGTGCACATTGACAGACAACCTCTGCACAATGCCAGTGCTGCAAAACCAACTGCCTTCCATCAGTGTCATTACAATACCTGAAATCAGAGAGCACAGAGCATACACACTGACTATGGTATGCGGAGAGCTGTGACCTGAAGACACACCGCCCAAGTAACAATGCAGTGTCAGGCAACAGAGGCAACACAACGACCCGCCAGTACTTCGCAAGCAACTGGCAACGCGCAACCAGAAAACACCTCATCAAGTCTATATCAAGTCTTTATCAGTGCTCACAGAAGGCCGGGTCGGGCGCCAGTGCACGCCTCAAAATGCCAAAATGAGCACGTGCGCCGCTCACCGACTTGGCGCAGCGCCCGGCAAGAGGGCGCGTGAGCGCAAAACACCTGCCTGCCACCCATGCGCAGCCAGTCCAATGCAGTAGCAAGCAGGCCTTGATACTTTGCCAGATGCGCCTGGCGGGAGCCTGGAAGTCAACCCTGGCAACCCTTGCACTGATGTGCGACAGCCCTAGGCCGCGACGGGCTCCTCCACCTTGCTGCGGACGCGCCTGGCGGGAGCCTGGAAGTTAACCCTAGCAACCCTAGCACTGCTGTGCGACAGCCCTATGCGGCGACGGGCTCCGCCACCTTGGCGCGGACGCGCCGGGCGGGCTCGCGCATGGTCACAAACTCCTCGGCCGACGTGGGGTGGATGCCGACCACCGTGTCCAGCTGCGCCTTGGTCACGCCCATCTTCACGGCGACCGCAAAACCCTGCCGCACCGCAGGCCCTCAGCACGCCCCGAGGTGGGGTGGGTGCCTGCCACCGCATCCAGCCGCGCCATGGTACTGGCCAGCTTCACGGCCACTGCAGGGGCCCTGCTCCGCCCTCGGGTTATATGGGCATATGGCGAGGACGCATGCAGGCCGAGCAGGCCGTGCGCGCAGGCGCTGCAGGGCGCTGCAACGCGCGGGTCCACATGGCCAATGACAGCAAGCAAGGCTCACACGCCCACTTTGCTGGCACCGTGTATGGCGGCCGCATGCGCCTACTTATGCTCCCCGGGAGATGCACGCGGACGAGCCTGCGCGGCTGCAGCGGGGTCGCCCGCACTCCAGGCATGCGGCGAGGGATGCGTGCACCCCGTCAAGCGCCCGCACATCCTCTCTCTTTGGGTGCGCCCCTTGGCTCAGTGGCTGACAGAGGCAATGGCCCGCAGGACGGAAGCAGGCGCGCCTGCATGATCTCCGCGCACTCCGGCCCCACCATGTGCACGCCCACCACCTTGTCGCTGTCCGCGGCGACCAGCAGCTTCATCATCGCCTTGGCGGGGTTGCCCGAGATGGTGTTCTTCATCGGCCTAGGGTGAAGGGTTAGGGTTAAGGAACCCGTACTTGCCTCACGTGATCACAGTTACGAGACCTTGTGCTGGGCAGCGCTGCTGCAACTGAGGCTGGCCGATTGGCTCTCAGAATGATTGCCCTCACCCATGACATCGCGGTCAGGCCGCATCGCGCACTGCACGCGGCATCGCTCTGGGCGCCAGCCGGGGTCGCGACCCCGCGCGCCTGAAGCTGGAGGAGTAGACGTCCACGTCGCCGTACTTCTCCACGGCCTGGTCCTCGGTCAGGCCGACCGTCGCGATCGGCGGCGAGCTGAACACCGCGCTCGCGACCGCGGAGTGGTCCGGCGCCGCGTCGGGGTCGCCCCCGAACGCATTCCGCGCGAAGGCCATGCCCTCCTGCGCGCGCGCGCCACCCATGCACCTCAGCATGTGCAGCCGTGCTCGCTCACACACCATGTTGCAGCCCAGATCGCAAGCTGCAAATCGTACATGTGGTGTCACAAACTCCAACTACCACTTGGGGAGAGCTTGCCACGGTAAGCAAGATCATCACAGGGACCTGTACTAAATATCATTTCCCACAGGAGCACACGGGCAAAAAGACAAGCAGGGGCTGCCATGGCATGTTACAGCAATGCGCAGGCGCGCCATCAGGGCGACGGGCGTCAGGTTGAGCCGGTTGGTCACGTCGCCGATGGCCCAGATGCTGGGCACGTTGGTGCGGCTGAAGCGGTCCACCTTGATCGCGCCCGTCTTCTCCACCACCTCCACGCCCACCTGCCCAAGACCCCAGCAGCTGGTAAGCACAAGCGGAGCACCTGCTCTTTGGGTTTGCGAGAGCTCCATCACCAAACTTTATGATGGTGTTGAGCTCCTCAAGGGGCGAGGATGCCAGCATCTGTGTGCATGCATCCAACCGCATGTCCCAGCGGCAGGTTTGGGCGCGCCCGCCGTCCATGCGAGCTCTCTGCGAGCGGCAGGCGCGCTAGGAGACAGGCACAGCCGCCTGCCCTGTGCATTGCCTGAGATGCAGTGCCATGTGCCGCCAGCATTGCACGCCTGTGCCTATTCAGGTAAATTAGAGAGGGCCCAGCGCGCACTTGCTCCAAGCCCAGGTCCTCCGTGTTGGGCTTGCGCCCGGTCGCCATCAGCACATGGTCGCAGCCCTGCGGACGCGATGCAGGGTTGCACGCAAGCAAGGCGGCAGGGCAGTTGTACAACATGCGGTGTACAAGCGCTCAGGCCATGCAAAACTCATGCGAGCATGTCCATTATGTACCTAGCAGCAACTGACAGCGGCGCACAAAAAGTAATGCATTTTTTCAACTCACACAATGTGCGTATCACCACACTCACCTCCAGCACCAGCGGCTCGCCATCCTTCACGTCGGCGTGCACGGTCAGCTTGCCGTCGGGGCCCTTGACGATGCGCGTGGGCGAGGCGCCCGGGTGCAGGTTGAGCCCGCGCACGCCGTACTGCTCCATGACAAAGTCGCGCACCTCCTCATCGAAGCCGCGCAGCGGCTTGGCCTGCGCGCGCGCCGGCCTGCTGTCACGATTTGGCCGCGCCGGGCAGCACCGTTCATGGCTCACCAATCAGGAACCTTGCGCCGGTGCTGTCACGGCACAGCAGGCTGTGTGAGGCCTGCCGTGGATACTGCGCATGCGACGCGCGCCCGCTGCAGCCCTGGATCATGAGCGCATGCAGACAGCAGCAATGCGGCGGTTTCCCTGCCTGCCGCATGTACCCTGCCAGGACGTCAGGAGACAACAGCTCTGCGCTCAGAGCATTCTTCCTTCCTTCTGCGGGTCGCCCGCCCTGCCAGGACCGGGGCGCGCCTGCCGCCAGAGCACGTGCACCTCGGTGCCAAAGTTGTTGTAGATGCCCGCGAACTCGAGCGCGATGTAGCCGCCGCCCACGATAGCCATCTTGCCCGGCAGTGCGTCCAGGTTCAGCACCTGCGCCCACACCCTCTCAGGCTCAGCGCCTGCGCCCAAACCCTCTCAGGTTCAGCACCTGCGCCCTATATCCCATATATACCCTATACCCTATACCCTACCCTATCTCTGACCCTCCCACTGCCTAGCAGCGTGCATGCACCGCTCTCTTACAATTACGCAGTCCATCCCAAGGCAAGCCAGGCTGACATGCACGAAAGCACTTGCACGCCGGTAACCACAACGTGACCTCGCATAATCCTAGCTGCAGAGCCTGCTGCGCCTGCTGCGCCTAATGCAAGATGGATGTGACACCACCACAGCTTGCCGCGCACGGCTGGCATATGTAGATACTATAACGTTGCCAGGTACTGTACAGATGCAGGCGCGGACGCACCTGGTCGCTGACAATGGTGTGCTCGACGCCCTCGATGGGCGGCACCGTCGGCCGCCCGCCCACCGCAACCAGAATATGCCTGGCCTGCGCACGCCGGAGACACCCCAGTTGCAGTGGCGACCGTCACTCTCGCGCTCGCTCAAGCCTGTCTGAGTCCAAGTTCTGAAAAACCCACAGAGTCCGTGACCACCGCACTTGCTTGCATCCTGGTAGCGCCCCCCACACATGCTATGCGCGGCTATGCGCAGACTTTGTATACCATCCCAGTAACGCACGAGGCATGACACATGACAAGCCAATACAGAGCGCTTTGCGCCTAGCCGTCACCCGCGCCGCCGCCGCGCGGGGCGCGCCGTGAAGCGGCGGCCGTCCACCTCGACCGTGTGCGCGTCCACAATGCGGCCGCGGCCCTCGTGGTAATCCACCTTGCTGCCCTCCAGCAGCTTCATGTAGACGCCGTTCAGGCGCTGCAGCTCCTTGTTCTTGTTGTCCATGAAGCGCTGCCAGGTCAGCCCGGGGCGCTCCGCGTCCCACCTGCACGCGCCGCGCCCGGTCACCTGCTCCGACCTGCTGGGCTTTGTTCTTTTTGTCCATGAAGCGCTGCCAGGCCAGCCCGGGGCGCTCCGCGTCCCACCTGCGCGCGCCGCGCCCAGTCGACTGCTCGGACTTGCTGTGCAGCAACAGGCACTACCTCGTATGGCCGGCGAGAGACATGTACGGTACTAACAGCCTTTGTGATGCAGCTGAGTCATTTCAAGCAGTCAGGAGTGTGCAGCAGGCGTGGAGATGTAAGTCAAGGGCAGAAGTAGCTGCACATGCAGACGTGATCATCGGCCTCGGTCGTGCCATCAAAGTGCACCTAGCCATCGGAACCAGTCAGTCCTGGAACGGCAAGGCTGCCAGCTGGACGCATATCCAGCGCTGACTCACAGGTGCATGCTCAAACACCGCGCCGGCAGCGGGACCATCTGCGCGCCAGAGGCGCACCCAAACTGCACGCTGTCCCGGAAGCCCTCGCCGAACTCGCCGCCAAACACCATGAGCTTCTTGGGCACGCAGCCGCGCAGCACGCAGGTGCCGCCCGCGCCGCCGACGTGCGCGGACGCCACGCGCCCGAACGGCAGCTCGCACACCGCCGCCTTGATGCCTGCCGGACACGCCAGGGCTCGCCGCTGGCGCATCTTGACTGCTGCAGCCCACGTTTAGCACGGCTAAAATGTAGGTTTACACCTGCACTTGCCTTGGACGTTGTGACGGCGCACGCCTAGACGACAGCACAGCGCTGGCGCACCATATGTGGACGCGGCAAAGCGCGAGGCGCGCACGCCGCCGCTGCCGGCGCCGATCGTGAAGAGGTCGTAGTCGTACTCGCCGTCGCCGTTGGCCGAGTGCGCCGCGCCGTTCCCGCTCGCCGCCCGGGTCTGCGGGCGCGCGGCGGCTTGTCTCAGCTGCCGCACAGCAGGGTGTCAACATCTTTCCGAGCATGTGTTTGACAGTCAAGGTAGACAGGAACAGAACGGCGTTTCCCTCCCAAGAGCTCCCGCTCCAGCACTCCTTGCATGTATGCGCCCTGCCGCCTCCTGCCTCAGCACTAGCGCACTAGCGGAGAAAACCTCTAGCCCAACTGCGGTTGCTGCTGTGCTTTTGCGGCAGAACTTCCGCTGCACAGAGGTGGCAGCGCTCTGTGCCGCCACCTCCGCTGTCTGCTGTTGCAAGTCCTGCCGCTACTGGTGAGGCGGCTGCAAAACATATGGGCAAAGTGACCGAGAGACTTGCAGGCTGGTACTGCGTGGTAAGCTCCGCCGCAGTCTTGCCCGGGCAAGTGCTGCACATGCAGTGGCACAGCCTTAACAACCTGAGACCAGGAGAGGCGCCGCGTGCCTGCAGGCCGGCCGGTGCACGCGTGTGCGCCAGTGCAGCTCCCTTGGTCGCTGCGTGCCTGCCCCTCAGACTGCACGTGTGCAGCCTGGGGCTGTTCGCCAGGCCGCAGATGTGCCAGTGGGAGCGCAAAACATCGTGCGCGCTTGCAGCCACCCGTCCGCCTGAAGCAAGCCCCAGCACACAGTGTTGCAGCGTTTGGAGTGCAACCCCGCTATCTAGTGTAATAGCTGTTGTCCAGCACAGGGCTCTATCAGTGGATAGGCCACCAGATGGCTGTAACCATAAACGAACCTCCTGCAAGACAAGGTGACTGCACAGGTTGGAGTGCGAAAGGGGCAAGCTAGAAACTGCGACCAGGGCCGCACGTCCGCAGGATGGCCTCATGGCCCTGCCGCAAGTCGCCACCAGGCACGTCGAAGCCATAGCACCACTTCTTCTGGCAAGCAAAGGCTGGGAGAAGAGCTCTGCAGTGACCCTGTTGACATCAAACCCTTTTGCAGCATTATGTAATAGAAATTTGAATGCAATTCATCTCCATCATGCTGCAGCAATGCTGCACCGTGTCATTGACCTCCATGTGTTCGATTAAATTTGCCTGCATAAGACTGAACCAGAACGGCGCAGCTCCTCGCCCAGTGTCTTTAGCAGAACAAGCACCACACGCGCTAGGCAATTGCCGCAGCCCTCGCCAGGTCGTCGGCCAGCGCGTCTTCCTCGGCGCCGGCCGCGGGCGCCGGCGCGCCGCCGTGCGCCGCGTCGTCCTCGTCCTCCTCGCCCTCCGCCTCGTCCGCGGCGTCTGGGTCGTTCTCCTCCAGCGAGCCGAGCGCGCCCAGCCGGCCCGCCGCCTTCAGCGCCGCCTGCG
>JAABUO010004958.1_pt1 | contig 15633 bp, 14 predicted proteins | sample 5559291 | NCBI WGS metagenome assembly JAABUO01 (sample SAMN10711878, study PRJNA513372) | rock metagenome | isolation source: Antarctica rocks | place: Antarctica: Victoria Land, Finger Mt sud
CACGAGCACTCATCACCCGAGCCGGCGCTCGCCCACCCCGCTCATCCGCCCAGCAGTGAGGAGCGTGCGACCACCGCCCGATGCACCGCAAGCGGATCCTTCTACCGGGCAGCGTCACGAACGAACTGGTCTGTTGCCTCGACAAGGATTCGATCCGTGATCTCGGCGCCGCCATGGTCTTCGTTCTCGACTACGTGCAGGCTCGCTAAGGGAAGTTGCTGACACAGCCGCCAGACGACCCCGAGAGGCGAGGCGATATCGAGCCTGCCCCGCACGAACACCGCGGGGATGCCGGCGATCCGGTGTAATCGCCCACTGATGCTGTCGTCGGGCAGGAAACCATAGTGACCAAAGAAGTGGGTGACCAGACGGGCGAACCCGAGCCGGAAGTGCCCATCGGCGAAACGTTCACTTGGCGGCGACACGAGGAACGGTCAGGTGCTGGTACACGATGCCTTCCAGCGCTCACCACAGCCCACGCCGGGACAGCTTCGCCCGCGGCTCGGCCATTCCGCAGGTGTCTTGGCGCCACACATGCCCCGCACCCGGTGCACCGGTAGCGGCGCACCGTCACCTCCAGTGTCGTGGGGCGCCAACCCAACGGTTCGTGCGCCAGCGCCCGGGTCACCGTGTCGCGAGGGACGCCCTGGCACCCGCACCGGCGGCGCCAGTCATCCGGTTCGACGACCCGACACGCCAAGACGGCCCGCTCGGGCTCCAGACGCTGCCCGACGATCTCCAGCCCCAGCTCGTCCAAGCGGCAGAACGCGGTCATATCCGGCAGGTGAAGTTAGCGTCCAGCAGGTCGAGGTCCTCCCTATGGGCAGCGTCAAAACTCCCATCATCGGAAGACCTCGACCCCTACCCGGTCACCGACGCGCCCATAGGCCTACACCTCGATTCTGAAGAGCCGGGAACGGGCCGTTACCGCACTGCCCAGCGCGGGGCCCGGCTGCGCTGGTCTCGACGACCTCGGTTCCTTCGGTTCGTCGGGGGAACTGATCAGAGGGCGGCGACTGGTATAACTTCCCCGGTGGCTCGGCCATCTGGTCTCAATAACCAGCCCATTCGTTTCCGAGCGCGTAGCGCAACCGAGACGTCGGTGACCTGGACGGAAGGCATACATTCCTCGAGTTTGATTTGTGTCGCTTGTATTTTGGTGAGTGACTCGGACCAGAGCGCGACTACGAAGTTGGTGGGACCGAGTAGCGACAGGCAGAGTCGCACATTCGCGTTGCGGCGCAACAGGTTGAGTAGTTCGTCGCGTTGGAGGTCTGGGGCCTGACACCAGAAGTAGGCGAGTAGCGGCCAACGGGTTACGGGCTGTGCGATGTCGCAGCGAAATGTCAGCGACCCGGAGGCTAGCAGCGCTGAGAGTTGGCGCCGAACGGTGGATGATGGGCGGTCGGTTGTTGCGGCGAGATCCGCAGCGCTTGCCCGACCGTCCCGACTTAATGCTCGTGCAAGTGAGACGACCCCTGGGGTCAGCGCAGGACTTGCCAGGACAGTGCTCGGCGACGAGGCATGCCAACTGATTTGTTCCAGCGCGGTGAGTTGATCTGAGTCGAGCGCGTCCAGCCGCCATCGGCTCCCCTCGAAGTACATATGTGCAGCCAGGTGCGTCTGTGTCGAAACGATGCCCTTGATACCGGGAAGTTCGTCGAGCATCAGTTCCGATAAGTCGTCGAGGGTGCGGGTCATCACCGTCAGGAGAAGATCCTTGCGGGGGGCAACGTGCTCGATAGTGACAACTCGCTGATCGATTTCTAGACGCGCGGCAACCGTGTGAACTGCACCCGGTGCGCAGTCGACTTCGATAAGGGCAGTGGTGCGCTCCGCGGTTGTCACCGCGGCGGGATACGCAGCTACCCAGGCAAGACCACTGTCGCTCAGATGCCGCCAGCGATCGGCTAGCCGAGCTGGCGGAACACCCAGGATCACGGATAACTGACTCCAAGGCGCGCGCGGCCGCACCTGCAACGCATGGATGAGCGCTAGGTCGTCCTCAGAGAGGCTATGTTGAGCGATATTCACAGCTCAAAGGATACCAACGATCGAAAATAACGGATTTGGATCTGCGTGTGCTCTCTCATGCTGTCATGAGGACGTCCTCACCTCTCCGTAGGAGTAACGTCTATGACTCGTTCCACCAGCACCTTCGCGTCCCAGTTACGCCGGCTGCCGGGCTCGCTGTGGGTGATGTGCGCAGCCGCAGCCGCTTTGTCGGTAATCGCGGAACTCATTGGCAGCCAGTCCATCCACCTAGGGCCAGGCGACCTGATTTTCTTCCCCTTCGTATGGGCGATCATTCTCGGTGGGGCAGTCGGCCTACAACGTTGGCGACCTGTGTCCCTCTCCGCGCAGCGGTGGGCCGTCTACGCCATGGAGGCTGCAATCATGATCTTCTTGGCGCGTCTGGGTGCACTCATTGGCCCGGAGCTGACATCACTGGGCGGGCATTTATCAGCACTGTGGCTGCAGGAGCTCGGACACATCTTCGGCACAGTCATCATCGCCCTGCCGATCGCGGTCGCCCTGCGGCTTGGCCGTACCAGCATCGGTGCTACCTACTCGATCGACCGAGAGCCGAACCTAGCCTTCATGGCGGAACGATACGGTGGGGACTCGGACGAGTACCGCGGAGCCTTGTCGGTGTACGTGGTCGGCTCGATCATTGGTGCGGTCTTCATTTCGATGCTTGCCGGTTATCTCGGCACCGCACACGTGTTCAGTCCTCTGGCACTCGCCCTCGGCGCCGGAGTCGGGTCAGGCTCCATGATGGCTGCCGCCACCGCCGCACTCTCCACCGACTTCCCCACTCTGTCTCACCAGATTCTCGCGTATGGCGGTGCCAGCAATCTCATTACCGAAGTCCTCGGCGTCTACATCACCATCTTCATTTCACTGCCGCTAGCCGAACGACTCTACCCACTGTGGAACCGGCTGCTGGTGCGCAACCGCGATCGGAAACCGCTTACCGGGGCCACCGCCCCTTCTGGGACTGAAGCGTCAGAAGATCCTGCTAAAGGCGAAAGCGAGCCGCCGGCAGCTACGCGTACACCCTTACCGGTCCTAGCGGCCACTCTCGCCGTGATCGGCGTCATAATGCTGCTGTCGAATACTGCGGGCACCCACGCGATCAGCTGGGCCATCGTCGCCGGCATGGCCCTCCTTGTGGTCATCACCGTCGCCGCGTTTGGACTTAACCGCCTGTTCCGCCCCGTACCCACGGTCTTCTGGGCATCGGCCATCCCTTTGCTACTCACCGCAAGCTTCTCCCCGATCGCGAACACCTTGAACAACCTGTTCACCGGTATCGACTTCCTTGCCATGGTTACCCCGGCATTGGCATTCGTCGGTCTGAGCATCGGCAAGGACATCGTCCACTTGCGGCAAGCCGGATGGCGTCTGCTCGTAGTGGCGCTCGTCGTCTACACCGCCAGCTATATCAGCGCCTCCGCGATCGCGGAGTTCTTCCTTCGTCACTAAGGATAGTTCATGACTACATCCACAGAATCCCTAGACTCAACCAATCCGGCCGCAGACCACGAGACTCTGCCGACCGTCGGGGTTGTCGGACTCGGCGCGATGGGGGGCGCCATGGCCTCCTGGCTCGCCGAGTCCGGGAAGCCCGTGCACGCTATGGACAACGACCCCACGGCTCGCGCCCACGTCGCGGCGGGAGTCAAGGTCCATGATGACCTCGCAGCCATAGCTAGTGAATGCCCTGTTCTGATCCTGTCCCTGCCCGGACCTACTCAGATCCAGGAGGTGGTCAACCAAGTACTCACCCTCGACGACCACGTCCAACCCACGGTAATCATCGACACCTCCACCTCCGACCCAGAGGTCAGTGTGGACCTTGCCGCGCGGTGTGAGGGAAAAAAGATCGCCTACCTCGACGCGCCCATCTCCGGCGGACAATCCGGAGCCCGCACCGGAACGTTGACCGCCTTCGTCGGCGCGAGCGACACCGCGGTTGAGCGCGCCCGGCCGGTACTCGACGCAATCACGGGCGGGAGGTGGCACCATATGGGCCCGGTCGGCACCGGGCACGCCACCAAACTGGTCAACAACATGCTGTGCGCCGCTCACCTCGTCACCGCCGCAGAAGCGGTCGCCATCGCGCGAAAGTGTGGTGTCGACCCACACCGGCTTATCGAGGCGCTCAACCAGGGGTCCGGTCGAAGCGCTGTCACTGAGAACAACTATCCCCGCTGGGTGCTTTCGGACAATTTCGACTCCGGATTTCAATTTCGGCTCATGGCCCGTGACACCCGCCTCTGCCTGGACGTCGCGGCGCGCGCTGGCATGACGCCTCAGGTGCTCGCTGTGGCGGGGCGGGCGTGGGCGGCTGCGGCCGACGATCTCTCACCCGATGACGACTTCAACCGAGTCGTACAGACCATCCACCCCTGACCGTTACTCGCACCGACTGCAACACAACAAACGACACGAATGGACCACTCTGATGAGTTCTACCCTGGCGTTCGCCCAGATCCCCATCGAAGACTTGCTCACCCAGTTGCTGCCAACAGGTGTCCACACCCACGCTGGCGGTCAGCCAATCACAGGCACTGGAAGGACCGTCGAGGTCCGTGATCCTGCCACGGGCAGACTCGTCGGGGAGTGGAGCGACACTAGCGTGGCTGGCGCCGATGCAGCCTGTGATGCGGCTACGGTCGCGGCGCCGGGCTGGCAGCGTCTAGGTGCGTTCGGCAGGGCGGCGGTGTTACGTCGCGTTGGTGACGCCATCGCGGACCATGCTGAGGACCTCGCCGTGCTCGAAGCGGCAAGTGCTGGCAAGCCGATTCGCGACTGCCGCGGCGAAGTTGCCAAGGTTGCCGAGATGTTCCACTACTACAGCGGTTGGGCGGACAAAATCGCCGGACAAACCCTGCCGGTCCCCGGCGACTGGTTAACTTATACCCGCCGCGAGCCATACGGTGTGGTTTTGGCCATCACACCTTGGAACGCGCCGCTGTTTACTGCTGCCTGGAACACCGCCCCAGCCCTAGCCGCCGGTAACACCGTCGTGATCAAGCCAAGCGAGTACACCCCCCACACAACACTGCGGATGGTCCAGATCGCCGAAGCTGCTGGTCTTCCAGACGGTGTCCTCAACGTAGCGTGCGGCTACGGCGCCACCATCGGCGATGCGCTCGTCAATGACGATCGCATCAGCAAGATCACTTTCGTCGGCTCTGTGCCCACTGGACGCTCGGTGGCAGCTCGGGCCGCCGCCCGAGGCGTGCCCTCGCTACTCGAGCTCGGCGGAAAGAGTGCCAACATCATTTTTGACGACGCCGATCTCGCCGCGGCAGTCCACGGGGCCGTGACCGGCATATTCCTCGGCGCGGGTCAGTCCTGTGTCGCCGGGTCCCGCCTACTCGTCCACGACAGCGTTTACGACAAGGTAGTTGAAAGGCTCGTTGCTGTTACGCAGGAGTTGCCGATTGGGCAACCTCTTCACGAAGGCACCGTGATAGGTCCGCTCGGTAACCAGTCTCAACTCCATAAGGTCCGAGATCTCCTCCAGATCGCGCAGAGTGAGGGAGGCGTACTCCTCACCGACCCTGACCGGCTCCCCGGGTCCCTCAACCGCGAAGGCTACTGGGTCGCCCCCACCATCGTCGGCGGCGTACAACCTGAACACACCCTAGAGAACACTGAGGCCTTCGGGCCCGTCCTAGCTCTCGCCCCATTCACCGACGAAGACGAAGCGATTGAACGCGCCAACCAGACTGCCTTCGGACTTGCTGGCGCTGTGTGGACATCGAATGTGAGCCGCGCCCACCGCATCGCGTCTCAGTTAGATGCCGGGACCGTGTGGATCAACGCCTACAAGACGATCCATGTCGCAGCACCATTCGGCGGTGTGGGCGGGTCCGGCTGGGGACGTTCGTCCGGTCCGGACGCGTTGAGCGAGTACACACAGTCGAAATGCGTATGGACCCCCATCGCCTCTGACCCAATTGGCTGCCTCCCTCAGGTCCTCCCTTGAGAGGATGGGGTTCACTTGACCTACGACTACGGAACCTGTCGACCTTGTTGAGTCAGTTGGGACTGATGCTCCTATTGGGTGTCAAGCGGCGTTGGCCATTGTCCGTAGCGGTGGCGAGCTCGTCGTTAGGCCGTCGGCCCAGTTCGAGTTCTCCGATGCGCGCTGGCCAGACTCCGAGGTGGGCAGCGGCCGCGGTCAGGGTGAGGTTCTTCGCGCGGCGTGCTGGTCGTAGGTCGGTGTAGTCGGGCACGACGCAATGCCCGTTCAGAGTTTGAAAGACCTCGTTGGCGACTGCTCGCTTGAGCGTCCAGAAGATCGCTTTGGTTCCCCACCCCTTGGCGAGGTGGGCTGCGAGACCCTGCCCGGATGGGGAACCTTGCTCTGGGACAGACACGACCGAGCGCCGGCGCGCCGCCAGGTGCTCCCGGTTGAACTGAAAGAACGAGCCCCGGCCGGCTCGATCAGCGCCCTCCGTAGAAGGGATGGGTGATGCTGCTGCGGCTGGCGACCAGCTGAGCGACCTCTTGGGCGTCGCGTCCCTTGATGGCTTCTGTCAGGGCGCCTGTGACGGCGACGTGCGCGGCGTCCCGGACGGCTGCCTCGTCCTGTGCTTCGGGGTCAATCCAGACGGAGACGAAGATCAAGTGTTCCTGGTCGGCAGGCAGGTGCCCGGCCTCGACGCAGTCCAGGACCGCCCGGGCCGTGCCGATCTGAACGGCGCCCGAGATCAGCGTCTGGGCGAACTCGCCCTGCGGGGCCGACTTGGGCAGCAGGATGGTGGGTGGTTGCAGCGTCTGGTATGCCTGCTGAGTCGGCCCAGTGCACACAAGGATCGGGACGAAGCCCTCGCTCGGTGAGGCGAAGGCCGAGGTCATCGCCGCGGCAGAGGGGGAAGCCCGGCGTGCGGTGAACACGTTGACGTGGACGCCGTTGGGCGCGCTGCCTCCCCAGCCTTGGGCTGCTCGGCCGTCCAGGTCTCGGACGTTGGTCATGTGGAGCTCCTCATCTGTCGTGGATGCCTCGATTGGCGGAGTCGGTGCTGCTGGCATGGTCAAGCCTCGACAGCCAAGTACTTCACCGTGAGGTACTCGTTGATCCCCTCATAGCCGCCTTCGCGCCCGATGCCGGACTGCTTGGTGCCGCCGAACGGCGCGGCGGCGTTGGACACGAGTCCCCGGTTGATGCCGACCATTCCGGCTTCCAGAGCCTCTGCGACGCGGATTGTGCGGGCGGCGTCCTGGGTGAACAGATAGGCCACGAGACCGAACGGCGTGTCGTTGGCCAGGGCGATGGCGTCTGCTTCGGTGGTGAAGGTGTAGATCGCGGTGACTGGCCCGAAGACTTCCTCGCTGAAGATCCGCGCCTGGGGGGGCACGTCGGTCAGCACGGTGGCGGGGTAGAAGTAGCCGGGGCCGTCTGGCACGGTGCCGCCGATCACGCACGTGGCACCGGCGCGCACGGCGTCCTGGACGAGGTCGTCGAGGCGGTCACGCTGCTTTGCGTTGATGATGGGCCCCAGGGTGGTGGCGGGGTCGAGGCCGTGCCCGGTCTGGACGGCGCGCATCTGTGCAACGAGCCGCTCGGCGAACTGCGGGGCTATGCCGTCCTGCACGAGGATTCGGTTGACCGCGACGCATGATTCCCCGCCGTTGCGCATTTTCGCCAGCAGGACGCCCTCGATAGCGGTGTCTAGGTCGGCGTCGTCGAAGACGAGCAGGGGTGAGTTGCCGCCGAGCTCCAGGGAGCAGCGCAAGATGTTTGTCGCGGCTTGTGCCATCAGCTGCCGGCCGACGGCGGTGGACCCGGTGAAGGAGATCTTGCGCAGCCGGGGGTCGGCGAGCAGGGGGCCCACCACCGCGCCGGGGTCGTTGGTGGGCAAAACGTTGACCACCCCGGCGGGAACGCCGGCATCGGCGAGCAACTGCGCGAACAGCAAGCAGGTCAAAGGGGTGTCCTCGGCCGGCTTGATGATGGTCGTGCAACCTGCTGCCAGGGCGGGGGCGACCTTTCGCGTGATCATGGCGAGGGGGAAGTTCCACGGTGAGATGAGCAGGCAGGGCCCCACGGGTTGGAGGATGGTCACCAGGCGGGAACCACCGTCCGGGCTGACCCGGTACTCCCCGCCGATGCGCACGGCTTGCTCGCTGAACCAGCGCAGATAGTCCGCGGCGTAGGAGACTTCGCCGCGTGCCTCGGCCAGTGGTTTACCCATCTCCAAGGTGATCAGCCCGGCGAACTCCTCAGTCCGCTCCAACAGCCCGGTGTAGGCGCGCAGAAGAATGTCCGACCGGTCGCGGGGTGAGCGCGCCGCCCACGCGTCTTGGACGGCGCAGGCAGCATCCAAGGCGGCCACGGCGTCCTGCCCCTCGGCGTCGGCGACCTCGCGCAGCGGCTGTCCGGTGGCCGGGTCGTACACGCCGAAGACGTGTGCGGAGTAGGCCGGGCGCCAGGATCCGGCGATGAAGCATCCGGTGGGCACCGACTCGAGCAGCGCGTGAGCCGGGTTGTTGAGGTCGGTGGTGGCGACGTCAGTGCTGGTCATCATGACCTTCCTTTCTGTAGCTGGTCGAAAGAAACAGGCAATGCCGGGGACGGCGGCTAGGGGGCGAGCTAGTCGTGCACCCTCAGGTCCCTTGTGGGCTGGGGGCCAGCAGTGCGGAGATCTGCTGAGCGGTGTCTTGGGCGGTGGCGATGAGCCGTCGTGTCCGGTCGGGAGCGACGTCGGCGGTGGGGATGCACACGGTGAGCCCCGCGCACACCTGGCCTTCGACGCCAAAGACGGGGGCGGCGAAGCAGGAAAGGTCGGTCGTGGACTCTTCGACTTCGCGCGCGTAGCCGTCGATCCTGACCTGCTTGAGTAGGGATAGGAAGGCCGCCGGCTCGGTCACGGTTCGGTCAGTCAGCCGAGCCATGCCCGGCTTGACGACCTCGCCGACCACGGCAGGCGAGGAGAAGGCCAGGATCGCTTTGCCCGCTGCGGTGGCGTGGGCGGGCAGGCGCCGTCCCACCTGGGTGATCAGCCGCACCGCCCGGGAGCTGTCGAGGCGGGCGAGGAAGGTGACCTCGGTGCCGGTGAGGATAGCCAGCTGCATCGTCTCGTCGAGCGCGGCGTTGACGGGTGTCGCTACCTGGTAGAACGCGGAGATCATGTCGGGGGCAATGCCGAGCTGGGCGCGGCCGTAGTCCAGCAGTCGTGGGCCAGCCCAGTACAGGTGGGTGGTCTGGTCGTGGCGCACCACGCCGAGCTCGCACAGCGTCCCCAGGATCCGCAGTGCGCTGGTCTTGGGGATGCCCACCTCACGCGCGATCGCGCTGAGGCGCTTACCGCCGCGTCCCTGGCAGAGCGCGTCGAGGATGGCGAACGCGCCGACGACACTGCCCGAGGCCGTCGCGGTGCCGTCGACGCCGCGGTGGAGGCTGGGACTGGGTGGGTCGGTAAGCGTGGGCTGATTTGTCACCATGTCCTCATCGTGCCTGCTCGCCGACGCTGACCATCTGCAAGTCGATGACCCCGCGGGCGAGGTTGCCGCTGTTCATGTCATCGAACGCGGCGTTGATGTCTTCCAGCGGGTAGACCTTGGTGATCAGCCGGTCCAGGGGAAGTTTTCCGCTCGCATATAGGTCGAGCACCGTCGGCATGTCCTGGCGGGGACGGCAGGACCCGTAGAGGCTGCCCGTGACCACTTTCTCGTGCCGCACCAGGTGCGGTCCCGGCAGGGTGACCTGAGCGTCGGGTCCCGGGACGCCCACCGCCACGATGGTGCCGCCGCGCCGGGTGGCGTCGAACGCCTGCGCGACGAGCTCGGTGCGCCCGGCGGCTTCGAAGGCGTAGTCGGCGCCGTCGCCATCGGTGAGGAAGCGAACCGCCTGCGCGACGTCGTCGCGGGCCGGATCCAGTGTGTGCGTCGCGCCGAGCTCGCCGGCGAGCTCACGCTTGGCGGCCACGGGGTCGACTACGACCACGTGCTGTGCCCCGGACAGCGCAGCCGCCATGACGGCGCTCAGACCGACCCCGCCGGCCCCGTAGATCAGGACGGTCGAGCCGACCTCCACCTTGGCCCGGTTGACGACCGCCCCGTATCCGGTCATGACGGCGCAGCCGACCAGGGCAGCCACCGACAGCGGCACGTCGGAACGGATCGGGATACAGGCCGCCTCATCGACGACGGTCTCCTCCGCGAACGTGGAGAGGAAGGAGTAGTGGTAGAGGGGGTTGCCCTGGTAGGACAGTCGCCGCTGGCCGCTGACGAGCGTGCCAGCCAGCAACGCCGGGGCAGCCACTGAGCACAGGTTCGGGCGCCCACGCTCGCACAGTCGGCAGCGGCCGCAGGCCGGCACCCAGGACAGCACCACATGATCGCCCGCGGTGACGGTTGTGACGCCCTCTCCCACCGCGGCGACGACGCCTGCGCCCTCGTGGCCCAGGACGGCCGGCGCCGGAGAGGGGATCGCCCCGGTCATCGTGTGCCAGTCGCTGGCGCAGATGCCGCTCGCGGCGAGCTTGACGCGCACCTCACCCGGGCCCGGGGAGGCGAGGTCGACATCGGTGACCTGAAGCCTCTGCCCGGTTTCGAAGAGCACGGCGGATCTCATGACGTATGGCCTTTCTGATTCGCAGCAGCAGGAGACATCGGACTGCGGTGTGACGCGGCGGTGAACGGTGCCGGGGACTGCGCCAGCTCATCGGGGCCCGGGTAATGGGAGAACAGGAGTTCCGCGTCATGGCGATCGCGTAGGTGCTCAATCTGCTCCCAGCTCGCGATGAGCGCGTCGGGGCTCCACAGGTACGCGGGCAGCTTGCGCTCGGCCATCTTCATGGGGTGGTAGGCGGCGTCGCCGACGCACAGGGCGGTGCGGCCCGCAAGGCGGACCAGAACCGACTGGTGGCCCGGGGTATGGCCAGGTGTCGGGAACAAAGTGATCGCTCCGTCGCCGAACAGGTCGTGCTCGCCCTGGTGGAACATCCAGCGCTGCACCTGGGCCCAATCCGCGGGGATGTAGGCGAGCTGCTGGTACACCGGCGGGTCGGCCGCGAAGTCCCACTCCGCCTGCTGCACATGCACGCGGGCGTGCGGGAGCAGCTCCAGGCCGCCGCAATGGTCGAAGTGCAGGTGGGTGATGACGATGTCGGTCACATCGGCCGGGTCCAGACCGGCTCGGCGCAGGCAACCGACTACGTCGTCACCGACGTCCATAACGATGTCGGAGAACTGGGCCTGCTCGCCGAGTCGGCGCACGGGGTCGAGTGCCAGGTCGGGGTGAGCGCCGCAGTCGATCAGCACGAGCCCTCGGCGGTGACGGACCGCGTAGAAGTAGTAGGGGATGTAGGCGATGTCTCCGCACGCCGGATCCCAGGGGTCGAACAGGCTTTTCAGGCTGTTCTCGCCGCCAGCGTGCAGCACGTGCAGTTCGTCTGCGGTCGCGGTGCCTTCCGGTTCAGGCGTGGCTTTTTCAGGCATGGCTTTACTCCTCGACGTCGGCCGCAGTGGCATAGGGTGTCTCGGGGGTCGGGGATACACCGCCGTCGTCGCGGACCCGGCCGACGCCGGCGCGACCGGTCTTCAGCCGCCGGCGCAGCGCCGTTGCGTACCAGAGCAGAGCAATGACCAGGACCCCGACGACGACGACGTCGGCGTTGTGGAAGTCACTGGGCAGAGTGAGTACGCAGAGCGCAAACACCAGCCAGACGAAGGTGACCGCGAAGAGCGGGATCGCCCACCGACCGAGCGTGTACGCGCCCGGCACATGCAGCCGTGACAGTGCCCGCCGCCGGACCGCGTAGGCCACGATCAGCATCAGGTACACGATGTACGGCAGAATCGCGGTCGCGCCCACCAGCACGTTGAAGGCCGAAGCCTGAAAGTAGGCGTAAACCAGCACGGCAGCGGACAGCAGCGTGCCGACGATGATAGCGGGCACAGGAGTTTTCGTGTGTCTGTTGACCTTGCGCAGCAGCGTCGAACCAGGCGCGACGTTGTCGCGGGCCAAGGCGAACATCAAGCGTCCCTGAATGGCCACGACAGCCAGCGCTGTCCCCAGCACCGCCAGCAGCGGGAAGATCACCAGGATCCTCGTCGCCGTGTCCCCGAACCAGTACGCAATGATGTCCACAACTGGCGAGCCCGAGGCCGCCACCTTGCTGATGTCGGGTGTGGCCACCGCGAAGCACAACAAAGCGATGAAGCCCACGACACCCGACCCAGCCAGGGACCCGATGACAGCTCGGGGCACGCTGCCGGTTGCGCCGACCGCCTCCTCGGACATGTCGGCTGCGCTCTCGAAGCCCGTCAGAGAGAACAGGCCCAAAGCCAGCGACCCTGCGACGCCGCCCCAGACCGCAGACCCATGGACACCTCCGGTGTTCGTCAGCGACATCGCGTGGCCATGCTTGGCGAACACCGCGACCAGCACAGCCAACGCGATCAGCAGGGCAGCGACGACCTCTGCGACGACCGCGACGTTGTTAAACCTCGCGAACAGTTTGACCCCGAAGATGTTCACGAGAGCCACCGCCGCGAGCGCCGCGAAGGCGACCAGCAGAGTCTGCAGCGACGTGAAGCTCACTCCGAGGATCACACCCAGGAATGGGGCGACCAGCACATAAGTAATCGTGGCGGCGCTGGTCAGCAGGTAGGCAAAGGCGACGAGACCGATGACCCACCCGTAGCCCTCACTGATCAGGCGCGCCCCCCACTGGTAGGAGTACCCGGCCAAGGGGATCCGCGAGCCGAGCTCGGCGAGGATCATGGCCACCAGGAGCTGGCCGACCAGCACGATGGGCCAGAACCAGATGCTGGCCGTTCCGAACTTGCCCAGTCCGAATCCAAATGACGTATAGATGCTGGTCGTGATCGACATGAAGGAGAACGAGATGCCGATGACGGCCCACGGTTTCAGCGTGCGCTTGAGCTCGGGGGTGTAGCCGAAAGAGCTAAGGACGCGCTCATCGTCGCCGTTGTCACGAGCAGCTTTAGCCATTTGTCCGCCACCTTGCGTCCGAGGGCACCTGTCGCAGACGGGACGCCCGCATCGCCGAAGACGTTCCACATGTGGAACGCCGTTCCAGCTAGGTTTCACGGATTAAACCGCTACCGTCCTCACGCCGTCAAGCCCCCAACCAAAAATGGGACACCGGCGCGACGTAGTCAGGCCTCAAGCGCAGGACAATCCCCGGGCTGCGCCAGCACGGGCGCACAACCCGCCGCCGCACACGCCGCCGCACAACCCGAACACCGTCCGGGAGATCAGAGGGCCGTGACCGAATAGTTACCCAGCGTCGGGCCGCGATCGTGACGTCCGGCATGGGGAACGGTGAGCGGGACACTGCAGACGGCGAGGCCAAAACGGCATACCGCGAGCGGGTTCCGGCCGCGCCAATCCCAGAAGACCCGCCCGCGATAATGCCCGGTGAAGGTAGCCTAACCGCTACAGTCATCGGATGGCCAGAATGCTCGTCGGGTACGCCCGGTGTTCGACCGATCAGCAAGACCTCACCGCCCAACGTGACGCGCTGAGCGCTCTGGGTGTGGAGCCGAACCGGATCTACGTCGACCACGGCCTGACTGGCGCGAACCGAGCCCGGCCCGGGCTGCGCGAGGCTCTGGCTGCATGCCGGTCCGGCGACACCCTCGTGGTCACCAAGCTCGACCGGCTCGCGCGGTCCCTGACCGACGCCCGCAACATCGTCGAGGAACTGACCGCGTCGGGGGTCAAGCTGAACATCGGCGGGTCCGTGCACGACCCGAACGACCCAGTCGGAAGGCTGCTGTTCAACGTGCTCGGGATGATCGCTGAGTTCGAGTCGGACCTGATCAGGATGCGGACGAGGGAGGGTATGAAGGTCGCCAAGGCCAAGGGCCGGCTGCGTGGCAAGCAGCCCAAGCTCAAACCCGCGCAGGAGGCGCACCTGGTCGAACTCTGGCGGGCGGGCAAGCACACCAGCGCCGAGCTCGCCGAGCTGTTCTCCGTCGCCCGCTCTACCGTGTACCGCGCTATTCAACGTGCCGGCGAGCCCACACCTGCACGGGCTCGCGGCAGGTGAGCAGCCACATTTTCGTTGATGAAACGAAACGCCGTGGCTACCTACTCGTCGCCAGCGCCGTCGTGCCGGGTGATCTCGACTCGACGCGCCGGATGCTGCGCGGCCTCGTGCTGCCTGGACAACGACGGCTGCACATGAAGGACGAGAGCGACTCGCGCAAACGCTCGATCGCTACCGCGGTCGCTGTCAGCGGCGTCACGGCGACGATCTATGACGCCGGCCGTCGCCACCAAAACGAGCGGGAACGGCGAGCTGCCTGCTTGACCGCGCTCGTCGTCGATGCGGCTGCCCGCGACGACGCGATGTTGGTGCTCGAGCAAGACGACACGCTCGTCGTGTCCGACCGCAAGCTGCTCTACCGCGCCACGCGTGAGGCCGGCTGCCCCGATCTGCGCTACGAGCACCGACGCGCCGCCGTTGAACAACTCCTCGCGCTACCCGACGCGATCGCCTGGTGCTGGGCGAAAGGCGGCGACTGGCGACGGCGCATCGAGCCGGTCGTCACCGGCGTGCGCGAAGTCTGAACGAGTCCGAACAAGCGCGAAGCCCGAGCGCCACGGTCGTCCGGCCGGGTCTCGGGCTCACTTTCCGCAGCTAGTGCCGCGGACGACCTCCAGTGTAGAGCATCACAACCTGCGTCGTCACCTCAATGAGACGCAGCCCGGCGAGTAAAGGGACCAGATTCGCTCCGCTGCTAAGGGGACCCCGTGGACGGGCCTGGGAGAACCTGCGGAACTAGCGGCGCGGCCCGCCGCGTCCGCGGCCGGGTTTCTTGCTGGTTTGTTCGCGGCCGTCGCGGGGTGGGGTGGTGGCGGCGTGGGTCACGATCTGTTGCATCGTTTTGGTGCGCCGCCCCGCCATTACGTCGCGGACGTTGCGTGCCTCCTCGGTCAGCCCATCATCCGGTGCCGGTGTGGCGGGCGGTGGCGTCGCAGCGGCGGTGACGGCCGCGTCCATCCGCCCGGCGTAGGCCAGGACCCGCTCCGCCGCCTGCCCAGCTGCGTGGGTTTCCCACCCCGCGGCGTGCTGGCTGCGTTGCGCCGCGGCCACCGCCTGGGCGGTGCGGGCCAGGGCGTGGAACACCGCGACCCACCCGGCGTGCTGCGCTTTGCCGGTGGCAGCATTGAGCAACGCCGCACTCGTCAGACTCATCCGCGGGACCGCCCTGGCGGGGATCACCTCCCCCGTCGCCGGGCCGCTGCGCGGGCCTTGGGCGCAGCGGGCCATCCGCCGCCCCGCCGACGCGATGTCCCCACCCGAGGGGCCGTGGGCCCGCAACGCCGCCGTCGCAAGCAGCGCCGCGGCTTGCCGGGCGGCTTCCCGCGCCGCCGCCGGGTCGTCGCCACCCAGTCCGGCGGCGTACGCCCCGAGGGCGTTGATGTCCGCGATCGCGGCACCGAAATCCGGGTTGAGGTTCTCCTCCCGCTTTTCCATGCCCCCACCCGCGCCGGCACCGCCGGTGGAGTGCTTGCCGACGGCGCCGAGCTGCCGCCAGACCTCCACGGCGGCGGCCTCCTGTTCTGGGCTCTGCCCCCACCGTTCACGCAACGCGGGCAGGCTCAGGTCCTTGCCCAGCTTGCCCGCCCCG
>JAABUO010004964.1_pt1 | contig 15626 bp, 22 predicted proteins | sample 5559291 | NCBI WGS metagenome assembly JAABUO01 (sample SAMN10711878, study PRJNA513372) | rock metagenome | isolation source: Antarctica rocks | place: Antarctica: Victoria Land, Finger Mt sud
ATAGGAAACTTGATTGTCAGAGCGCTTTGCTCAACAACAAAACGTGCCTGAGCACTAAGGGTGAACAACAAGGTCCCCGACACCAAGTATGACCACAAGCGCATGATGCTAGACAACGCACAGTGTGACAATGCGATCGTTGCTTGCGTAGCGCAAGACCAGCACGATGTTGTGTTGACCTAATATACGCGCTTAGGACAACGCGCAACTCGCACGTCGCCTACAGCTTGGGAAGAAGAGCACGCGCCAGCAAGTCCGTGCAAACGTGGACTTACGGACTTCCCACCGCGATGCGCTTCTCTGTTAGTAACAGACTGCTGCACTAACGAAACGGCTTAAAGCAATCAACCCCGCAGAACGGGCGGTCCTTCGCTGCGTACTGCGGGTACTGCGGCACTGCTTAATGTGGCACTGGTGTCGAGCGCCAGACCGTCATGTATCGTTTGCGACGTTGGACGCTACAAGCCTCACCGCACCTGCGTGACCGAGGTTGCAAGCACTGCCTGCCATGAAAATTGGCCGTGTGACCCGAACTCCAGCCGCTCAGAGATACCAGGCAGCGAAGAGCTTCCCCAGCACGCTGCGCACGGCAGGAAAACCTGAAAGTACGTGTTGGTATGTGCAGCTTTGTCACTGTCCTGCAGTTCTGACTCACAGGTCCTCGGTGCAGACGATGCCAAACACATGCTGGATTTGCTGAACAATGCAATTCGCAGTGGTACACAGCAAGCTATTTGTTGTCAGCTGGCATCCTGCACATCCAGCAGAGCATTTTAACTGCTGTGTGCGAGCTGCGAAAGACGCGGACTTGTATTTGTGGGCTGCCCTGACGCAAAAGAAGGAGCAGTCTTCTATGACAGAGACCCAAGCTGGCAGCACGAGCTGGTCTCCGGCCCCCTTACCCACCAGGTCGCACTTCAGTGGAGCCGACTAACAGGTAAGCATTATGTGTTATCTGGGCAATAGGGACAGAAACGAGGCTAGTTTTGGACTGAATGATCGAATGTTTTTCAAGACCAGCGGAACTTGTGACGACTGACCAAGGCTATTGGTCTGTACATGTCAGTGATCAACGTGAGATTAAGCAATTACTCACTGTGCAACAGAACCCCAGAAGCGCGAGCATGCTTAAGGTCAATAGACATTCAATCTCAAGAATCATCTCAGTGATGCTCATAAAAGAAACAATCATGCTGAGGGTGTGAAGCTAGTCTATGGAAGAAGCTCTGTGCCACCAAATGCAATGTACAAAAGGTGTCACAATACAACTAGACTTTGGGACTTGTCCTAGCCTGCACTTCTGAATTCTGTATGCATCATGCAACTCTGGGTGTTTGTCCCTCATAATTGAATTGTGCGTTTCTTTGCAGAGCTTAAAAATTTGCTGTAAGACCTTGTCAAGTAGTCAAATGTGGCATGTACCCCCAACTGGCAATTGTTTAGTGATGATGATTGTACATGACATGCAGGTAGCGATGACCCAGACGAATGGCTGCAGGCAGGCCCCTCGCCTCGTGCTACTTTGCCTACAAGGAGGAGAGAGCCCGACTTTGCATGGGCGCCGCGAGGCCAAACACCCATGGATGGAGTGCCAACAGTGGTACTGGAGGTGGGCGTCTTCAATGAGACAGAGGAAGAATTATTGGCAGCGGGGAGTGAATGGCTTGACCTGCCAACAACTCAAGTATGTTACAACAGAGCAGATTATGCTTGATGGGCCAATGAGACTAGCTTTGGCTCCCAATGCACCTTCTGTCTAGCTATAAATTCAGAACTTATGTAGTGTGATGTAACTTGGGCTGGCAAAGTCTTCCACAGTGCTCTTTGTATGTTGGCATACAGTCATGCAAGCCTGCACAATGTTTCCTTCCTCACTGTTTGTTGCAACACTACCAAGCAGGTGTGACGAATGCAACAACCGTCTTTTGCAGGTTGTGATATTGGTCAAGGTCGTAGATGAGGCAAATCCTCCAGAAGATTGCCCAAGGATTTTGGCCACTGTTTGCATCAAAGATGAGCATGGGAACAAGGATCCAGAACAATTTAAATACACAGAAATTGGCAAGGGCAGCAACTGTGTACAAAAGGGCATGCCAGACTTCAAGCGGGCCATTCCATGGACATCGTTTTTCCATGGCTTTCAGGACCCCTTGCCACAAAATGTTGCTGGGAACGACTTTACTTTGGACTTTTTCCTTTTACGCAGAAAAGTAGTAGATGTGTACAAGGTATGGGCACAGCTATGCTCTGCTTTGATGCAAAAGTGATACTTGCCCGTTTCTTTGTTGGCTTGCACCATATGTTCTGTTGCATTGCAATGCATATGTGTACGCTGACTGTACACAATCAACAATTGGCAACACGTTTTTTTTCAAAACGCACGTCTTGGGATGCATCTCTGTGCATTGCTCAGATGATATGCCGATGGTGTAGGACACGAGACTTCGCAATGCCAGAGATGCACCGTCGGATGCTAGCTCGACACATGCAGCCACCCCTTCAGCGTCACAAGGCAGTGTTAGCTTTGAGGGATGCATTGCTGATAGGGTCAAGCGACGGTAAGCTTTGACAGGCCTGCTTTTGATGTCAAATTTTGTGTAACTTGTCGATCCACTTCTTTGATTGTAATTTGTCTGTCACACAATCTGCACTAGCAAGCCTTGGTGTTTGTTCTACATTCCATGGCATCATTGGCATCAGCTGTCACCTGATTGCACTCGCTGTAGCTGTCTATAGGCAGATTATTGATTGAGGCATGCAATGTGCAGGCGGACGATGTGACCCATATTCATTTGGCACTCTGTATCTTGCCTTTCTGTCATGGCTACACTGCTTGGCGCCACTGACTTGCTTGCAGGCCTACGTATACATTATGTGATGCACATGCTGCACTGATACTGCTAAGCAGCGTAACTCATAGTACAATGTGTATCTGTCTTGGTATATTTTGGCTTTTGCACATTTGTTATTCGGTGTGCAGTTCTTTCTCATATGCTCAATGCATTACATGATGATCGATACATATGTGCCTAGCTATTTGCTACATAAAGAACCTTCCCAAACGTTTAATTTAGCGATGTTAACATTGCTGTTGGCACGATATGTAACTCGTTATCTCGATTCTGCATGAGAGATGGCAGCATTGAGCTCTCGGGAGCGCTGTTCACACATGTCATCATGTCCAACTTAAAGTGTTGTGACTGTGAGACATTCGCACGTATACCCAAGTGGGAGAGACTCTGGCAGATCTGCCCAGGGCTGCTGCGCAACTGCTGATGGTAATGGCATGCTTCTTGCTTTGAAAACACACCGCAATCTCAATATGACGCGCTTTGATAGGCTTGCATGCAACATCACTCTCAAAAGCCCACACCAATGGTGCAAAGCACTATACCTTTTTGGCACAATTGCAAGGAGAGTACCAATGTTGATGTACCACTTGGGGACTCAGCACTGAAGCTCCAGCTGACACGACAAAAAATGGTTCACACCTGTGTTGCAAGTCTACACTGACACTGGCTATACCCTGTCCTATACAGGTGGTTTTGCTTTATCAACTGCACAGTCCCTCCGCCTTTTGGCACTAGAATCTAAGAAGACACAATCTGTTTGCAGAGTGGTTATTATCAATTCAGATTCAGAACTGACGCGACTTCAGAAGTCCTCTTGGCATGCCTGCTGCACATAAGCTACAATGAGTGCTTGGTTTGGTTTGGGCCAACCCATCAGCAATATTTCAGGCTGTAACTGCAACCAACAGCATCTTCACAATCAGCTTGTCTTGGTGACCTTCATGACATGGTGGACTTTCACCAGAAGCCTTGAGGAGAAGCCTCGAGGAGAATGCAGACCATTTGCGCATCATGCTTGACATGCCATGACAGGAATGATCTGTGCCTGCAAATCAGCTTGCAGCGTTTCAAGAAGGCTTTTGAATGAAGTCAGGTGAACAATCAGCAGAACTCAAAACCGAGCTGGACATCCTGCTTCAGAGAGTGGAAGACATCAGGGGCAGCAGTCCTTTGGACACTGACCGAAGAAACTGCTGGGAGCAATTGGGATAGATGCAAACACAACAAACAATATGGCAACCAAGCTGAACAACATGATGTCCTTGATTGACAGCATAGCTCACGATACCTGTGAATCCACAAGCCCACAAGCAGGCGGGAAATCAAGGTTCAATCCAGGACCACAGCGAGGCGACTGCAGAATGTCATGAACATACTGTCAGACGATAAGATCAGTAATCAAGATCTGTACATTCTATATATTGACTTCAGCTCAGCCTTCAACACTACTGACCATGACAAAGTGCTATGCATCATGCATGACCTAGGCTTTCCGCAAGATGCCATAAAAGCAGTCCAGCACCTGTACACAGATGCAACCACAGAAATAATACCGCCGTATGCAGAAGCAGAGGCAGTCCACATTGATAGAGGCAGCATACAAGGGGGCACGTTGTCACCTTTCCTGCTCCTTGTGTTAATTGAGCTGCTGCTTGAGTGGCTATAGTCCAGCGGCGAAGGGTACCGATATGGATGTCTCAAAGGTATGATGATGCTGCCGTTACAGGTAATGCTAACTTGGGTCACACATTTGGCAACCAGGCATCCAGCCACGTGGGTGCTGAGCACACAACAAGCACACTAGCCTATGCTGAGAGTCTGGCAGCTATGACCTCAAGGCTAGAAGACCTGAAGTGGCAAGCAACCAAAGCTGAATCCTTCACGGCCTGGTCAGGCATGAAAGTGAACTGTTCCAAATGTGCAGTCACGGGAGTACACTATGGTGACGCTGAGACGGGGGTCAAAATCAGCTCTGTCAAGCAGAAACATAGCAATTCTGCGACAACACTGTGCACAAGTAACCATCCAAGAGACACCAATTCCATTCCATCACCCTGACAAGGAAGCATATAATTGCCTTGGAGTGTGGTCGACTCCCACGATGAACTGATCACTTAACGTATGGAGTGTGATCAAAGAATTTCAATGCAGAGCTGCAATCTCATCTGAAAGCTTGCTGGCCAGCAAGCAGAAGATGAGAGTGCAGGAAATGGACATCAAGGCCTACGTCACCTACTCAGTCCCACTCGGCATAATGACTGAAGCTGATATGGCAAAGCTGGATGACATGAATACAAGATTGCAAAAGAATCAATGGGGTACCACCCTCAACACGACAGCAATGATCTGTGAGGATATAGACAAGGCAGGAGTAGGGCTGACCTCTCTATCAGCAAGCTACGCACATCTGATTGCCAAGAATCTGATTCTGGCACTGAGTGGCAAAGGCACACTGGGCTTCATCACAAGATCATTGCTCCATCTGCAAGACAGTGTCATAGGTTCAGCACTCAGGCACAGTAAGTGGAAATCAGCGCTCAAGGACAAAGCACACTGCCATGTAGCCAAGCAGCTAACCACCATCAGACATGCAGGCCTGGATTTAAAGGTCCCAATGCACAGAAGAGGGCTCAATGGGAGTGCCATAGTGAATGCCCTGAATAAGCTGAGGTATGACCCGACTGACCTGGGAATCATATGAAGACTGATGCCTTGTGTTATAATGCAGCACGCTTGAGATGATTGTGAATGTCTGGGGCTGATCAAGAACAGTGCTTTTGCACACCTGTTGCTGCAGTGCAGCTACTTCCAGGACAAGCGTCAGCGGACTGAGCTGCCTGGTGATCTTGTGATATGTTTTCCTGAATCTTGTAGTCGTTAGACTGCCCAAGAAAACATATCACAAGATCACCAGACAGCTCAGTCCGCTGACGTCCTTCAACGCCTGAGGCTCACAGGAACGCTCAACGTTGTTAACAGCGGATGTCGCCCTATAGGGCGAAGGCCTGGCCGAAGGCCTTGATGGGCGTTCGTACATCCGCCCTCCAGCGTTCCTGCTGCTCTTGTATTGGCAGGCTGCTCTACGCTTGTCAACGAAGCGTGAATCACAGCTCTACATGTAGCCTCGTGGGCGGAAAACAGAAACAGGTGCAAGTTATACCCGGGCTGATACGTTATAGCTGGCATGTAGCCTAATAGGCTGTAGCTGGCATAGTGGGCAACATGCGGGACGCGTTTGCGGGTGTCAGAGATTCTGGCCACGAGCGTGAAGATTCTGACCTGTCCTGTTGCGTTTACGGTCAAAGTTGCACGCTATTTTGTGACAGTGATCTGGCAGCCTCTTTGGATACGGGAAGACACCTGCAAGCCTGGCTAGGAGATAATACTGTTTTGGTAGACAGATATGACGTTCGGCTTCTGCTTCATGACGGTGCACAAATTAGCAAGGCTCTACACAGACGGGATTCGCGTGCTCAAGAAGCAGACACCACACAGGAGGACTTGGAGTTTGAACGTTATAGAGATCTAAATTCTGAGCCAAGCACCGAAAGCGCCTCATCTGATGACGAGAAAGACAATACAGGTTGCATTGGCCAGCTGCATGCTGAGTTGCCTGTCTATACAATCTAGACTATATGTCAAGATGCGTGTGCAGGTCTTGAACCAGAGCCAGAAGTTGAAAGCTCAGCAGCTTACGCAGCAGTTCCGTTTGTTTACAGCAACTCAGAGGCACATGAGCAGCCAGAGACTGGCCAAGCACTTCCACCATCAAGACCTGCTGCTCCTGCTGTTCCAGACATTGCCTTCACACCAACATTTACTGTTCCAGCATCTGTGCAGAAGCACCTTCCAGAGACTGAGCGTATGCACAAGGTATGTTGACAATTCCTGCTTCACGAGTGCATGCGCTAAATCATGCCATGCCCATGTGCTACAGCTTTTACTTGCCCTGCAGATTATTCTTCAGACTGCCAAGTTTGTGCGCCAAGCTGGTGGTCAGACTGAGTTTGTTCTGCGTGTCAAGCAAGCTGCAAATCCCAATTTCAGCTTCCTTGAGCCAAATGACCTGCAACATCCCTACTTCAGATGGCTGGTCTCAACAAAGCCAGAGGTACAGCTGTGTCGTGCAAACTTACAGATTGCCTTTTTTTGCAGTGCTTCATCAATATGAAAGGATGCTGACATGTGACTCCTGCTGCAGGATATGCTAGTTATAGATGCTGCACCTTCAGCTGCAGCAGACAGCAAATCTGAAGGTCAGAATCTATATGTGCATCATGTTTAATTCCGCAAGGTTGTCGCAACATGCATCGATAGCACTCTTTTGTATAAGATCTATGTGCATGACAGCGCAGTGCAAGCGAAGGGTATGTGCATTTAGTTACACATGCAGCCTCAACACTGTGATTCATGAAATATGCCTGTCATCTAAAGCGTATGTTGCTGTGCGTGCAGAAGCATCAGTTGTGCTGCTTGCTGATCATACTTCTCTGCAAGAAGCAAGCAGTGTTGGTCAGCCAGCTCCCGCAGCCAGTGTGCTATCACAGCCTGAGCAAGGGATGCAACAAGATGCTGGAGCACCAAAGGGCACTGCTTCAAGTCAGTCCCAAGCACCAGATACAGCATCTGCAGCAGGCAGCATGTCTGCTGCTGCAGATGCCACAGCGCCAGCTCAGCCAGCTGCACTGCCACCAGTTGCAGACATGCAAGCCCTGGCCAGGCGCATTGGCATGACAAGCAGGCCAACTCCCCAGCCTGTTAGCCAGTCAGCAGCTCATGCTGCTGGCAGCGCTCTTGCCAAGCCTCAACAATTGGCGATGGCTCAATCTCACCCCCAAGCTCACGCTGTGGTCCCAAGCAACTTCATCTCACCTGCTGTCAGTGACCCTGCTGCGGTCCCAGCAGAAATCCAGGCCATCATTCGGAAACTGGTACTGTTCATCAAGGTGGGCCCTTCAGGCCATGTGTACATCCACCAATCACTGTTGTGCCATGCTTGGCATAGTCCAGGCCCTCTTCCAAAGCAGGCTAACCTGTTGTGCATCAGGGTGTGAGGATTTCTGAAGCTGAAGACCATGACATTGCCATGTCGGCGTGCAATCTATGGCAGCCCATTGGAACATGGTAACAGCAGAATGCTGTACCCTTGATCAGTTCTCAATGTGCATTGCATGCATGTGCAGAAAAGCTTGTGCACATGTGATAGCCTAGACATAACCATGCGCGTGCTGCTGCTCTGCAAGCCCTTTGCTCGCCTGCACAACATAAGCTGTGTGTATGAAGGTCTGTGTGGTGTGTCTGTTTTGCGCATGCTTTCCTGATGTCCAGGTACTGATTCAGCTATGTTTGCTGTGCAGAAAGCTGGTCCCAAATTTGAGGCCACTGTACGCAATAAGGAGAAGGCCAACCCCCGTTTTGCCTTTTTGCTACCTTGGAACCAGTACCATCAATATTACAGGTAAGCTGCAGGTCAAGGTCAAAAACATCATGTCATCAGACCACTGCTGCACTGGCTTAACCGCATTGCGTCCTGGATTTTTACTGCTCAGATATCTTTTGACTCTAGATGATGCTGCACCATGCGGGCATCCAGTTCACCTTCCGTTTCTCCCAGAGATGTGCTAGGTGTGTCCTTGTTCAGCGTTTGCACTTGCAGCTTGGAACAGATCCATCACAAAGATTTGTATGCATGAGAGGCTCCAGCTGCGAAGGCTTCAGCTGTATGGCCTGCTTCTGAGCAGATGATTTGCAGTTGGGGCCTAAGATGCATGCATATGTTTATGATGAGTCTGTTTCTTAGTACAGTGTTGCAGCAGGGGGCTTGTCAAGTTGCCAGCTTACCGTGTGCAGGCAGCAGCTAGTGGATGTTCTAGGCCAAGCCACTGCTGATGAGGTCATAGCTCTGAGAGGGCACATGAGTCCTGAGGCATCAGCATCTCAGCCTGACGCTGCCCTAGCAAGCCCAGCCGGCATTGCAGTGGCCACAAGTGCGACTGTACCTTCCCAGGCAGCACAAGCAGCAGAGGATCTGCACGCCCAAGCTGCAGCTGCCATTCCCCAGGACAGCAGCCTGGCGCAGGCATCAACTTCTGCTGAGAAAGATCAGGTGTCGGCTGCCACAGCTGGTACCACGACAGACATTCCTGTTGCAGATGGGCAATCACCTGCTGCTGTAAAGGCAGAACCGGCTGCTGCACAAGCAGATTCTGCTGATGCTGTGAATCCCAAAGCCGCTGGCAGGATGGCTGATGCTGATGATGGTGCCCATGTCAGCAGAAACGCCAGCCCAATTGCTGCTCCTCAAGCTTTAGCCAGAAGCAAGCTTGCATCCTCAGGCGTGACTGTTGTGCGCAGCAACCCTCGCTTTGCCAGGAAACCCTCAAGGGAGGAGTTGGATGCAGTGCAGTCAGGCGATGCTCAGGAGACAGCAGCTGCTGCCAAAGGTGCAAGATCTTGTCTTGATGTTTGATGCTGCTGCAAGTCAGTGGTAGAACTGCATCACCAATTGACAGTGATGCAAGGGTTTAGCAGAAAAGAAACAGCGCATGCTGCACAATGCTCTCATCCATCTTGGTTCGTGCATGGCGTGCTGTGTGTTGTGATCAGCAAACCCAGACCATTTTTGTGCCTTTTCCCAATTGTGAAGTTCTATACCTAGCAATGGTCCCCAGTGCAGACTGTTCTGAGCAATACCTGCAACTCATTCAGCCGTGCTGCAATGCCACATCTTTGCCCCGCAGGCAATGACGCAGCTGTACAAAGCTCAGCTGGTCAGTCCATTGAGCAGGAGGCTGTAAGCCAGCCTGTTGAGCAAGAGCAACATGCTGCACATGCGGCCGCCCTGAGCCTTGAGGCTGTGATTGAAGCTCAGAGCGCTTTGCTTCAAGAGCGGCAACACCAACATCAGCCAAATATGACTGAGGAGGAAAAGAAGGCGCACAGACGCAGGTCAGATCTGTGACAGCCCCCTGTTCATTGGTGCTACCTATGTCCTCTGGCATCCTGATTGCAAGGGAAAGGGCAAATGAGGCTTGTCTGCACCTCGTCCTCAGGCTGCACGATGACTGCGCTTTCTGCATCGTCTGCGCATGTACAGTTGCCACAGGCCTCATTGCAAAGAACAGCAGAGCCTCTAGGCATGAAAGGCACTTGCTGACAGGGCTGGCAGTACCACTGTGTCTGTGTTGCACACACACACACACACAATGCCACCTTTGAACCTTGTGCACACGCACCAGCTGACCATGACTGAGTGGTTGTGTGTCATGTATTATGTGTGATGTCTCTGTGATACTGCATTGCAATGCAGCGTGCTGAAAAGCATTTTTTTGTTGAATCTTGATGCACCCAAATGTGAGTGCAGGCTCATGAGGCAGATGCTAGAAGCCAAGCAGAAGAGTGAAGAAGATGCAGAGGAACAACGACGCAAGGAGCAGCAGTCAGCACTGGCCAAGTACCGGCAAGCTTTTGCAAGTGACGCTGAGGTATGTGCAGCCTGTGCGTGTGTCTGAGGCAGAGATTGAAACATGCTCGTGGTAGAGAAGGCATGTGCTGCTTTCCTGCCAATATGGCCAGGTAAATCACAAGTACGATGTGCTGGGGCTATGCTTGTGGAAAGATGTGACATAAACAGCCGAATCGCTGCAGCATCACCCTGTATATCAGTATGCCAGGCTGCTCTTTGCACAGGCTTTGCTCCTCAAAGCTTCCAGTGTCAAAACAATTTGTTGCTGCTCTTGTGTGGGAAAAGAGTGTGTGGAGTAAAACACATTCATCAGCTTTATAGCATTTTGAGAACATCTGAACCATTCAAGTGGTTATCAGGAGGAGGTGATTCACATGAAGCTGGAAGACGATGAGGAATATGAAGCGCCGGAACCAGGGGAGATAGTTGATGAGCCAGAGGGGAAGCCAGTGTCAGGGCCAGTCCTAAGCGCCCCGCCCCCCTCCCCTTTGCCTTCGCTGGAAGCCCTCATCAGACCCAGACAAGATCTGGTGCCTCAGCAGCGTACTTTCCCACTTCCATTCTCAGTTGGGGGCAAGCCAGCTAGTCAGTCCAATGACAGAGGTAACGCAAATCTGCTGAACATGCAGCCAGTTTTCCCAGTGGATGCGCCGTCTATAAGCTGTGTTGGTCTCCAGTGCTGCTGTAATCTGGCAATTTGCACTTTCACTGTGTTCAGCTCTGTTCAACAAGAGTTGCTGGTACACGCAAAGTCTGCCTGCAAAAAAGGTGTGGACAGCACCTGAGGCGTCAAATCATAAGCTTACCAACGTTTATACACATTGGGAGGTCTTCTGTCTCAGATCAGTCATTGATTTCTTTGCACATCAACCCTGATGTTTGAGCTGTGCTACTCAGGTGCCAAGCCTAGCACTGCCACTTCCTCCGATGACAATGATAGTGAACATATGGAGGGCAGGTCTAGAAAGGGTAGGCATAAACGTAAGCGCGCTCGTAGGCGAAGCAGAAGTTCAAGCAGTGACAGCTGTGCTTCATCCAGCAGAAGTAAAGATCGCAAGCGTAAGCGGCGAAGCAGACATTCTTCTCGCAGCAAGAAATCAAGTGAACGAAAGCACAGCTCAAGGCACAAGCGACGGCGGCAGTCAAGATCGTCCAGCCATGGCAGAAGTTCTTCACAGTCCCCTGCAAAAAGAAGCAGACACAGGGGCAGTGACAATGCAGAGGACATGCTGGACGACAGTGCTGATGCACTACGGGCCAAAGTCAGAGCAATGCTGGGGCACTTGTAGACTATTGAAGCAACTTCTGCATATGTGCAAAAGTCAAGTCTGAGTGTATGTATGTCTGGATATGAGTAGCAAGCTATGATTGCAAGAACATCAGAATCAGCCACCCAGACGCCTGGAGGCTCCACAGGAGGAGCTGGAGGCTCCTGCATTATTCTGTCGCCATGATCAAATTGACTCTCTTCATGGTGGCAGTGCCCGAAGGCACGTGTCAAGCAAATGCTCGATTTGCCATTGCGGCTGATTTAGAATTCACGCAGCAGCCAAAGACTTCGACACGTAGCGTCCGCTTGAATTTCAATTTGACATCTGGCAACGAAAATGCTCCTGGCCGAGGTTTTGCGCCAATGTTCTACGCTTGTGCGTCAGCCGCCAAAAGACACCGGTGATACCAACGTCACGTATATGGCATGTCTACACACATCTGAGGTCTATACTATTCAAAACCTTATTGCGCTGCGAAGACTGAGCAGTTTCTGAACTAGACTGACAGACCGCCTAAGCCTGTCGCGCGCAAAGCAGGATGCTGCTCCGCACGTTCAGCTCATTGACAGCCGTGTTGTTGTTCAGCGCACAGCTGCTGCCGGCGACCGCCAGTATAGCAGCCATAGACGTCGAGATGCGCGATATCACAGCGAAGGACTTCAAGGCCCTTGCTCTAGCAGCTTCCTCGCCGCATGGCGGTAAGCGTGCCCTGCTACAAAGCACAGCTTTTAGCCAGGACTTCTTCAACATTCTGGAACCCATACTGGTGGGAAACACAGGTGAGGTTATGTGCACCGTAGCTACCAGCGCCTCTGCCACCATGTGTTCCGCTTAAGCTTGATGCTGTGCGCAATTCATATCTGGCTGCCCCACTGACAATGTGAAAGCGCATGTTCGTGCAGATGGCGCATCGCAAGCCATCGCGACAGCAAGCGCAGCAGGCGACACCACAGCCATCGCCAACGCCTTCTCGTTATCGTTTGCCTTCGGCTATGCCGTTCCCGCAGCCTATGCTGCGGCCGCTGCAATACAACTCGGGAGCCCTAACACCTGCAACAATTATGCTGCAGCAGCATACATATCTGCTCTGACCAACGCCATAGCCATATCCAACACTGAAGCAGCAGCTCAGGCCATCTACGCAGCATTTACTTTGGGATGGTATGAGCCTTACTGAATTTTGGCCTTAATAAATTGTCGGTGTATGCTTGCACCCTTAGCAGTCTGCGATGGTTGGATGACTAAAGTGCAACAAATAGCAGCATTCATCTTACCTGTCACTGCAAATTGTGCTGCCAATTTACTTTGAGTCAGTTGGCAGAAGAACAGGTTATTGACTTGCTGCTGTTTGCTGCAGCTCGATCTCCAACACTGCAGCACTGGCTGTGGCTAATGCAATAGCAGACAATGGCTGTGGCCAAGTGCAAGGCATCCTCACAAGTAAGTGCAATATGCTGCTCCTTCCATATTTCTATGGTGCTGGCCAGAAAAAAAGTGCACTGCACTGCATGTTAAGCGGGCATGCATATATTTGCTGACCAATACATATGCAGCTAGATACAGAGACCTTTAAAAACTCATATCTGTGCATGGCTGTCTCTGTGCATGCATGTCTCTGCAAGCGTTGCTGCTGTTGTGCAATGCCTTCCCGTGCTGATACAACTTGTGCGAAATTTACAGTGCCTGTATCACACAGTGTCTCTGCTGCTGCAAGTGGCTGTGTCACACGCAGCGTCCATACAGTGCCAGTGTCAGTACCACACAGTTAGAGAGGAAAAGAATGTACGCCTTACGGTTGAGAAACTAGTCAATCACCATGGTGACAATGTTGCCGGCAAAGTGATTGTTTACACAGGCGATTGTATGCCTGCCATTTCTGGATCTGCAAACAGTGTCCTTGCTTCAGAGCGCATTGAAGTACTGCATTGACAATGCTGCAGGAGCCCAGAGTATTGCGTACTATGCCGGGGAGAGCAGTGCCTTTGCCTTTGCAGCAGCTCAGGCTGACAGCATCAGCACTTGTCTTCTAGCAGCTTCTACATCAGCTGACTCAACTGTACAGGTCAGCCGCTGCACTGCTTTGGCATGATGCCATTGTATGCATTGCCAAAAGGGCAATAATAAGCTACATTGTGATTCACATTGCAAAGTGTTGCTGAGCTTCTTGTATTCAACGCTGCAATGCTCGAATCACAGATCAAATGACTATGTCGCATGCTGCGTGATTGACCGTGCCAGTGACCCCTCTGTAACGTCTACCAAATGTGCACATGTCGGTCTGGTCAAACCATGATGCTTGGATACATGTCACATAACCAGGCACTGCAGCAGGATACCACCCATCACAAATGTTGTTCAGAAACTAACATTTGTGACCAAAGTTGCATTACACTTGAGCAGCCTGGTCAAGACCACCGTGATCAACTTACATGTGTGCTTCACAGGCGCTTGCCACAGCTCTGGCCTCAGGCAATGCACAAGCAGCTGGACAGGCATATGCAGCAGCCCTGCAGAAGGGAGGCAGTGCAGCAGCAGCTGCTACCACAGTCGTTGCAACCGCCATTGCTACTGCCAATTGTAACGGCGTCATCAGCACTGCAATTGCAAGTAAGCCCTGTTATCATTGTTGCTGATGCACCATCCTTCAAAACAGGTGTACTTACTGAAGCATGCACCATCATTGATGCACGATTGCTGCAGTTTGCATTCAGCATATCTTATGCGTAATCGTAGGGTCAAAAATAAAGACTCAAAGGGCCTCCTATCTGACACATGCATGTGTCATATGAGGCATTGTTGCATGATCGCAACACACAATTGCCTGCCTGGATGCTGCACGAGTGTTGATCCTGAGGGAGGCAGGGAAGAGGCTCCAAACAGGCCAAATTGTTTGCTTTCTTAGCCAACCTTGCTGTGCTTGCCTTGATATGTCTGGTTGATGTGCAGCTGCCAAGGCAACTGCATCTGGACCCTTTGCAATAGCTAGCGCAAATGCCAAGGCCGTGGCCACATGCGCTGCCAGCCCTGTCATTGCTCCAGGTCAGTCTTATCATCTCCCTTTGTACATCAGCTGGCTCACGCTGTGCTGTGCAATGACGAGTTGTGATCATGTGCAAGGGGACTGTGACCACGCAAGCCTTTGATTGCATTGATTGCACTGCATGCCCACCACATAGGCTCATGCTGTGCTTGCTTGGCTGTGATCATTCCTCTAGTCAACAATGTCCGCACTCTGCTGTCCCTAGAAGATGCTGCTATCCCTTGATGCGATGCTGTGCTGTGCTGTGCTGTGCTGTGCTGTGCTGTGCTGTGCAGTGCTGTGCTGTGCTGTGCTGTGCTGTGCTGTGCTGTGCTGTGCTGTGCTGTGCTGTGCTGTGCTGTGCTGTGCTGTGCTGTGCTGTGCTGTGCTGTGCTGTGACACCCAAGTTGGCCGCTGCAGGTGCTCCTGCTGCACCAGCCCCACCCGGCAGTGCAGCCACACAGGTCATTCCCATTGTGTCTGCACCTGCTTCAACCTCCAGCGCCTCTGCTAGTGCTGGTAAGCTGACTTGCTGACCACTCAACAACCTTTGTGTTATGTTGCCGTGAGCAAATATGCTGCGCAGCTGCGATCTGATTTTTGCTGTTGCTTTTGATATGCTGCGTTGCTGCCATGCTTGGGACAAAAGCATAGTTGTTGTTTCCATGTAGCTGCACTGTATCGCAGTCCTGATTTGACCTGAGCAGGTCTTGATGCACGTAAGCTGTGCTTGTTGAGTCTGCTGTGACTAAGTATTAGTGCTACAAGGTACATAATGCACATTAGAAAGGCATCATGAGTTGGAACGATGCGCTGAAACTGCAAGCAACACAATGTGATGATTCCTGTTGTCTTTCAAGGTTTCAAGGCATGATCACATCAGGCCAAACAACGGATAGGTAATGCGCACTATGGGCACAACTGCAGCGTCTGCTGCTGTCATTTCATTGCTGACTTTGTTGTGTTTGGCACTGTAGAGGCAACAGCACTGTTCCAGAATGCATCCCCTGCACCCCCCC
>JAABUO010004966.1_pt1 | contig 15618 bp, 10 predicted proteins | sample 5559291 | NCBI WGS metagenome assembly JAABUO01 (sample SAMN10711878, study PRJNA513372) | rock metagenome | isolation source: Antarctica rocks | place: Antarctica: Victoria Land, Finger Mt sud
TCCGATCCTTGAGGAAGTCGTCAAGGTCATCCTGTTTTGTGGTGACGACACCCCTGGAGTCGGTCAGCGTGTAGTCGTCCGTGAGGAATTCGCGTACACCCCGTACGTCGTGCCTTTCGTATGCGAGCTGGACCGCGAAACCCAGGCGGTTCGCTGTACCGCGGCGTTGCCGGATGATGGAAATGTCGGATTCAGTCAGGGTGTATCGCCGAATCAGATCGTCACGGCTGTCAGGCAAGGCAAGCAAACTCTCCCGCTCGGCGGCGGAGAGGATCGAACGACGGGGCATGATGTTCCTCTTGAAAGAGGTGGATTACAAGAGCATTCGTACGTCAAACCAGAAAACCGGAAAAGACTGGCGTTTCTGATTCTCACAATCAGTTCTCAAATGCTATTCTCACTTGATCATGCCCGCAACGACTTCCGAGAGGAAATCACCTATGAAGAAGCTCCCGGTCAGGCGCCAGGCCAAAGATCAACGCATGCTGATCGGCTACGCCCGCGTCTCAACACAGGACCAGAACCTCGAACTGCAGATCGAAGCTCTGCAAAAGGCCGGCTGCAAGAAGATCTTTGAAGACAAGATCAGCGGAAGCCGTGCGGAGCGGCCTGGTCTGATCAAAGCTCAGGAGGCTTTGCGAGAAGGCGACACCCTGGTTGTCTGGAAGCTGGACCGGCTTGGGCGAAGCGTCAAGAACCTGGTCGATCTGATTGGTGAACTTCAGAAGCAAGGTGTCCAGTTCAAAAGCCTGACAGACTCCATCGACACTGGGACCGCCTCTGGCCGGTTCTTCTTCCACGTCATGGCCAGCCTTGCGGAGATGGAAAGGGAACTCACGATCGAGCGAACGCGCGCTGGGCTCGAAGTTGCTCGGCAGCTCGGGCGGGTTGGCGGCCGGAAACGGCAAATGACCGAAAGCAAAGTCAAATCTGCGAAGAAGCTACTGGCCAGCGGCGTCCCGCCCAAGGACGTAGCCAGCAATCTGGGAGTCTCTGTGCCAACTCTCTACCGCTGGATTCCCGCTTCAACAAACTCCTAACGGCTCTCTAAATATAAATAGACCTCATGGGCCCTTGTCGTCAGCGATTGACTGACCAGGCGACTCGTCGTTCAAGCTTCTGATTCTCCTAGGCGGGCTAGACGAGCACTTTGAACGTGCGACACATTCGCTTCGACCCAGCTCGTGAGGGAATGGACATGAGCGGCCAGTTCCTCCCCGAGCTTTGACAGGCTGTACTCCACCTTTGGTGGCTTGGTCGGATAAACGACTCGCACGACAAAGCCGTCTTCTTCGAGCGCCTGAAGGGAATGCGCGAGCATTCGTTCACTTACTCCGCCAATCCGTTTGGCAAGTTCGCTGAAACGGTGGGTTCTCTCGAGAAGCATGACGAGGATAAGTGTGCTCCAACGTGATGTGACATGGTCAAGAATGCCACGCGAAGGACAGTCCCCGCTATACACATTGCCTCTCTGCATCGTTTGCGGAAGCTTCGATGAGCTATCAATCCGTGCCATGTTACAAGCTTACATCTATGTACGTACTTACGTAAAGTAAGCCGTTTGGATATGCTTGAGCAGTCGCCGTATAGACGGTCGCCCTCTAGCGGCGGCATCGTTTGCCGGCGACGTTCGAACAAACGAGGGATTCATCATCATGAAAGTTTTCATCATCGGAGCAACCGGCTTCATCGGAGCTGGCATTTTGGCCGAGAGCTTGCGTCGGAATCACGAAGTCACTGCCATCGTTCGGAATTCTAAAAAGATTCCCAAACACGCCAACCTGACGGTGGTAGAAGGCGATGCCACAGTTCCTGACACGCTTGCTCCCCTCGTCATGGGACAAGATGTTGTCATCAGCGCCTTTAATCCAGGCAAGGACGAGACTGGCGCTGGGGCACGATCAATCGTCGACGGAGTCAAGCGGTCTGGGGTCAAACGGCTGCTGATTGTTGGGGGCGCCGGTACTCTTGAGGTCGCGCCAGGAAAGCGCCTGGTTGACGATCCCCATTTTCCCCAAGAATGGAAAACAGGCGCACTCCGCACAGCCGACTTCCTCGAATTACTTCGCGCAGAGTGCGAATTGGATTGGGTGTTCCTGAGCCCAGCGGCGCTCATCGCCCCTGGAGAGCGCACCGAAAAGTATCGCGTGGGAGGAGACCAACTGCTTACAGGCAGCGATGGCCAAAGCCGTATCTCTATCGAAGACTATGCGGTCGCCATGTTGAATGAGGCTGAAAAGCCAGAGCATTCGCGTGCGCGCTTTTCTGTCGCTTACTAAAAAAAGAACAAACGGGAGTTGGATGATGCGAGTACGTAGATTGGGCTGGGCGGCAGTTGAGGTCGAGTGTGATGGAGCGACACTTGTCATCGATTACGTTCAAGACACCACGCCGATGGCTGAATTCTTGCGAAGCGAGAGTGAACCCTTTCCAGCAGCTTCGCAAATGGGCAACACCACGGTCGCGCTTTTGACCCATTTACAGGCTCTGTTGCATTAACTTTTGGGGCCACAAGCTATTGTGGAGGATAAGGCGCTTTGTGCCCTACAGCTTGTGTGCCGAGGAGCCGTTTTTGAGTTAATGCAACAGTGCCCAGTCATTCGCTTTCGGGGTAAGAACGATCCAACTTCTTTGCAAAACTTCTTTGCGAAGCAGGAGACCCTTCAAGAGGGCAAGTGGACGGCTCTTGACCGAGAACTCGCCTCCAAAGACAAAGCCAGAAGACCGTACGTGATTCCACGGTAAGAAGAAGCAATATGCCCGGATCTCTCGTCCCCGTACCGTTTTGCTACCTTCACAACCCGGTTTCTTTCGTCCTGACACCCACGTACCGCACACGATTGGTTGCGCAACTTGCCAGCCAATTAGTTGCGAGAAATCGACATACAAGGACTGGGGCAATCGTGCGAAGCGCCAACAGAACACGGCTACTGTCTAACGACTGGAGTTGCGCTGTTTGTTCCGTTTGTCGTGTGTCTTTACGGCGGGCATTACAAGTCCATACGCACTCACGATCGACCCGGGCAGACCCGAGAGATACGCGGCGACCGTGGTCGCCGCGTGCTTCTAAAGGCAGGTGGGATAGGAGCGCTTCAGCTCTGGTTGAGGTGGACCTGGTTGACGGGAATGGTGAAGGTGCGGAGGGTGGAGAGGGTTGAGGTGGGCTCGGTGATAGTGCTGACGGCCTTGAACTGGCAGGTGAGCTGGGCGGGGGTGATGGTGAGGATGGCGTATCCGTGGGTGGAGGAGTCCCAAAACTTGATCCAGGGATTGGCGGCGGTAATGACGTCTTCGACGAGGTCGGCGGGAACGCCCATCTGCTTGGCGGGGAGGGGGCTGGAGGGAAGGGGGATGACGGCGTTGATCTCTTCGGAGAAGTTGGCGGAGGTGATGGAGCCGACCATGAGCTCAATGCCGACAGGCGCCTCGAAGGGGTTGGAAAAGTCGGTTTTGAGGTAGCCTGCGAGGAAGGTGTGGAGGTCGCCGGTGAGGGCAACGAAGTTTTTGATGTTGCCGTGCTTGACGGCATTGAGGATGAGGTTGCGCTCGCCCTGATATCCATCCCACTGGTCGAGATCGACGTAGACGAAGGCGAGTTTGAGTTGCATGAGCATAACCTCGTTGGCCCAGAGCTTCCAGGTGGCTTTGGTAGAGGTGAGTTGGTTGAGGAACCACTGGCGCTGGGTGAGGCCGAGCATAGTGCGAGAGGAGTTGTGCATTTCGCCGCAGCCGGGCGAAAAGTAGCGCTGGCCGATGAGATTGGAGCCGCATGGAGGGCCGTCGCGGTAGAGGCGCTCGTCGGTGACGATCATCTGGGCGAGGGTGCCGAAGGAGAAGGTGCGGTAGACCTGGATGGAGGTCTCCCAGTTAGAGTTGCCGCTGGGGGTGAAGGTGACGTCGGCGAGGCCGTACTCGCTCCAGGCCTGGTTGGCGGCCTGGCGGAGTGCGGGCTGGGGGGTGGCGGCGGTGTTGGCGGCGTCGTCGTTGTCGGGGTGGAAGTCCTGGTGGCAGTCATTGGCGAACTCGTGGTCGTCCCAGAGGAGGATGTAGGCGAAGCGCTCATGCACGGCCTGCTGGCTGATGTCGGAGCGGTAAACCTTGTAGAGGTGGCGATAGTCGTCGACGGTCTGAGGGATGGAGCCGCCGGTGGCAAATGGCGGGACGGCGCGGACAGGGTTGTTCTGGAAGTTGGCGGAGGAGATGGTCTCGTAGATGTAATCGCCGAGGTGGACTACGTAGTCGACCTCTTCCTGCGCAAGGTACTGGAAGGCGTTGTAGTAGCCACTGCCATAGTCCTGGCAAACGATCTGGCCGAGCTTAAGCTGGGCGAGAGAGGCGGTAGCGAGGGGGAGAGTTTTGAAGCGACCGGGGCGGCTAGGAATTGTGTTGTAGAGGAAGCGGTAGAAGTAGATGGTGAAGGGGTGGAGGACGGCGTTGGCGACGGAGAACTTGACGGTGGCGTCTTTGTAGGGCGAGATGAGGGCGACGCCTTCGATGAGGATGGAGGCGGCGGTGAAGGTGGGATCGGCGCTGATCTGCCAAGCGAGCATGTCGTTCGAGGGGCTCTGCTGGAGAGTGGGTTCGACGCGGGTCCAGAGGACGATGCCGTCGGGGCGCGGGTCTCCAGAGGCGACGGACTGGGGGTAGAGGGCGGCCTGTTGCGCGGGGGTGGCAGCGGGGTTGACGGCGAAGAGGGTGAGGCGTTCCTGGTCGCTGAGGCCATAGAGGGCGGGATCGAGGATAAAGGGCACGGAGCTCACATAGCTTTCGCTGAGGGTGGAGGCGCTGGAGGAGGTTTGGGCGGCAAGGTCTCTGGGGCCGAGCCAGGCGAGTGCGCCGGTGGCAGAGGTGGCTTTGAGAAATGCTCGACGGTCCATGTTGGCGTGGTCTCCGGGGATGGGAATCGCGACCGGAAGTGAGGTGAGGTCGCGAACAGGGTAATTGGAATGGAAGAAGTTGAACGGGATGTAAATGCCGGATTACCTTACATTAGGTTCTTTCCGTGCGGGCAAAGCATCCCGATCCACATTCTTACGCCGGCTCAGATGGCCGTCTCCGCTTGCCCGGTCGGGTCCATCGGCTGCACCCGCCACGCAAATTCCAGCATCAACGTTGTCGCTGCGGCGGCCACCTCCGGTTCTTTCGCAGGCGTCCTCTCGCACGAGCTGACGCACTGCCGTCTTCACGATAAGGCCCTCGCCATGGCCGTTTCGAGTGGGTGTACTCCCACAGCCCGACCGGTCTGGAAATGGGGCTATGTGGGCAGCGGCCCAGCACAGCTAAGTCTGACGATCCTTATCGATTAGCTCGGCGGGGAAGCGTCTCACATACCACACGATCAACGCGCCACAAACGGCTCTGTTGCATTAACTTTTGGGGCCACAAGCTATTGTGGAGGATCAGGCGCTTTGTGCCCTTTTCGAGTTAATGCAACAGTGCCAGTCGCCCGGGACATAGAAGTCGCACCACTGACACGCCATTCGGTGCTGGCATTGTGCCCAGTACGGGTTGGCACAGTAGCCATGCCCAAGGTGAACGTACTTATAGACACTGGTGGCGAAATCAGATTCGAAGGATTGGCTTCGGAGATACGCGAGGCAATCTCACGGTGAACAAAAGGGCAGAAGCGTTCAAGCTGCTGCCATGTCGCTTCAACCCCAAGAGCTGTAGGACAGGAGGTGACCTGGTCGGTTGCAGTTCAGCGTGCGACTGCCACCGCGTGTACCTACTGGATCACGGTGACCAATCTGACGGCGGCACCGATAACGTTTGAGGCTCGATACGCAATTGTGGCCTGAGGAGAAAATTATGCGCGTGACGATTGAGATTGATGAGAAGAGTGGGAATGCGTCAACGAACTCCGATGCGACGGCCGGCGGGACGAGTTCTGCGAGGGCCAGTCGGCCCCTCGGAAACATCGGCCGCTACACCTCCGCAGGACATCTTAGAGCTTGCCGCGGCGACCGGCTCGATCAACGGCGGTCCGGCTCCCAGCATCTCGGCATCGAGGTGATTCCGCTCCGCACTCATACCAATCACGCGGCGGTGCGATGTCGGAGGCGGCGCATGCGGCCGCTACCTCGGGTGGCGCGGCTCCAAACCATTAGCGCGAACACACACAGCGACATACACAAAGGAGAATGACCTATGCAAGAGATGTTGCCAATTGCGTCCGGTTTGCTGCTGGGAGGGTTGCTTGCCGCGAACCGCCTGCCGGTTTATGTTCGCGTTCTCCTTGTACTGACTTTGGCGGCATGTGCCACGATGGCATCCGGAGAGTCCCGGGTAAGTTGGGATTTCTCATCCCCGATGTGGCGGAAGTTGCAGCGACCTGCGCAGCGACTTTCTTCGGCCTGAAGGCGTGGCGTCGCTATAATTCGCAGAGGCGCTAACAGCCTGACGGTCCGCCGGAGAGCGGATTAGATCCGACCCGCATCTGGAGGGAACTGCTTGAGCGATGGACCGATCACGGATGTAAATCAACTGAAGGTCGTGGACTTGGCCACGGCGGCCGCCATCCAATCTGCCTGCGGCATCCCCAGCCGGGCCGCGCCAACTCTCAGAATGGAAACGGCCGCGCCCGCTGCGATTACGAAGCCGGGTTCAGAACGTTGGCCTGTAAAGACGGGGCAGGACGCTGATCGCAAGCAAGTGGGGAAGAACGTGATCAACGGCAAGGATCTAGGTGCCGGGATCGTGCCGGCCACTGTTGAGGAGTTAATCAGCATCCCTCGTCCGCCGGGATTAATCGTTCTGACCGCAGACCCTCCTGCATTTCAGCGCAAGCGCTCACAGCCGGTGGAGACGACGATCTGGCAAGTCGACGGGACGATTACGGTGTTGAACCAGGAGGCCGACGGCGATTATCACCTGGTGGTGCAGGGGGCAAGCGGCGCTACGATGATTGCCGAGGTGCCGACGCCAACGAAGCCGTTCATTGGCGATTCTCCCTGGCTCGCCAATATCGCGGCAGCTCGCCAGGCCGTAAACGACAAGTTGGTTAAAACGCTGTCTCCACACGATTTCGTTCTACCTGCCGAAGGCAAAAAGCTTGTGCCAAGAGAATCCTTTTCGGCAGCTCCCTCCGACCCGCACGTCGCTGCCACCCTCCAGACGAGAGGGTCTTTCGTAACACCTTCTGGGGCGGAAGAGGCCGCTATGCTCACGTTTCAAACGGCTGTACCAGCGACCAAGGTTCGGATCACTGGAGTGGGCTTCTTTGACAGGGCGCACGGTGCCACGGGAGCCGCGCCAAATGTGATTGAGCTTCACCCTGTTTTGAAGATCGTGTGGCTGTAGAAGGTGAGCACGCAGCCATGCGCGTTACGCAAGCGCTCGCAACAGAACGGCCCTCGCGCTCAATGAGGCGGGGGCCGCTGGATTTCTGCGAAAAATTCTGCAATGCACAGTTCCAATCTTGCTGAAGCCGATTACTCCGACCTGGGATTCCAGCGAATCCCGAAACTGTAGGTGGGTTTGTAATATTCGCGCTGGATGAAGAACTGCTGGCTTCCCTGATAAAAGCCGAATGCCTCGTTGTTCAAGTTGAGCGCGGAGACGATGGCATGGAAGCCGTGACCTAGACGATAGCTTCCCTGAGCATCGATCTGGGCGTGGGAGAACTGATACTGGTCTCCGCTGGGCCCCTTGATTCCGCCGGGATTGCCGTCCACATAGTTGTAGAGGAAGATGTTCGCCCCGTTGTAGGCGAAACCGACACGCATCGACAGCCGTCCGCGATCGTACGTCGGGCTGACGTTCAGAGTGTTGGGCGCCTGTCGCAACAAGGCGGGCTTGTCGGTTCGGTTGCCCGGATTGACGTTGGTTGCCTGCGATGTGGTGTAGCTGTAATTGGTGCTCAGTCCAAGGCCGGACAGCAGACCCGGCAGATAGGTAAAGTGCTGTTGGAAGTTGATCTCCACCCCGGCGATGTATGCCGAACCCGAGTTGGCTGCCTGAACCACCTGGAACCCAACGTTTGGCCCCGTGGTGGGCATAGAAAGCAGCTGCACGATGGGGTCGGTAAGACGTTTGTAGAAAAAGCCCCCCTGGATGGCGCCGATCGGCTTCAGGTAGTGGGAGTAGAGGATATCGAAGTTGTTTCCATGCTCGGGCTTCAGAGCTGGGTTGCCAATGGTAAGGGTAGGCGGAACGGTCGAGCTGTCGAGGCTGGTGGCGGTAGTCAGGAACTGTGGATCGGGGCGCGAGAGTGCCCTCGAATAAACCAGGCGCAGATCGCTGTTGTTGCCCAGGCTGAATAGCAGAGAGGCGCTGGGCAGAAGATCGACGTAGCTGTTGCTGCCCTTGAGCGACAAGGTTCCCGCCACGCTGTCGAAGCTGGTGGTGTTGACCTGAGTGCCTTCGACGCGCAACCCGGCAATGAAGGTGAGACGGCCGGCTGCAAGGGTATTTTGCAGATAGCCGGCGGAGACCCGCTCCACCAGGTCGAAGTTGTTAGGATTTCCTCCTAGAACGGGCGGCGCAGTATCCGGATTGTTGGGATCAGGCCCAAATGCCGCGGGATTGCTCTTGATGTATTGGTTCACGGCCTCCCAACTGGCGGTTGGACCGTACGGATAGGAACCGTCGTAGTAGTTGTTGTTCTTGAAGCCATTGATGAACTGAGTCATCAGCACCGTGCCGAAGGGGGCGAGGTTCGTCTGGTAGGAATCGTCGAACTTGTGCTCATTGCGTACCTTGGCTCCAGCCTCCAGCGTGTCGAAAGCGGTACCCCAATGGAATATCTTTCCAGCCGTTACATTGCCTTGCAGATTCAACTGCGAAGCCTTTCCATGGGCGGCCTGTCCGACGGTGCTGAGGGCAAAGTTGTCGGGGTTATAGGCGTCCGTGTAGCAGCCGCCGCTGAACTGCGGGCGATAGATGCTCTTGGTGGCGCCGGGAGTGTAGTGGCAGTCGCTGACCGGTCCGATGTAGGAAAAAGCGGTGATTGACTCGCCCCCGTTGGTAGGGTTGATGTTCTGCGAGCGAGAGACCGACAAGCCGTAGGAGAGATAGCCCTGAGAGGAGCTCGCGTTGCCGCCGAGCAGGATGCTTCCTACCTGAAACTCTCCCAGACGCCGTTCGGTCGTAAAGGCAGGCGCCTGCGGGTTGTTGATCGGATCGGGATTGTCAGAGAGCGTGTAGTCGTAGCGGTGACCGTAATCTTTGAAATCGGAATAAATGCCGCGTAAGAAGATCGTGGAGTTTTCCCCGATCTTGTAGTCGATGGAGCCGCCGAATCCGTAGCGCTTGCGATCATAGAGATAGTCGCGCAGATCGATTGAAGCGAAACCGGGCGTGAAGGCGGTTCCGGGCTGAATCTGCGGAACGGGCTCGATGTCGTCGATGCCGCGGCCGTTGTAGTCGTAGGTGGCGCTGAAGATTGCGCCGAGTCTCTTGTTGGCTCCAAAGCGCTTGCCGACGGTGCCGGCGAACTCGTCGACCGGCACGGTGTTGTCAATGGGAGTGAAGCCGCCTGCACCGTAGAGCGAGATCGTCGGCCTATCGCCCGCGGTCTTGGTCGTGATGTTGACCGAGCCGCCGATAGCGTCGGCATCCTGGCTGGCCTGTATGGTCTTGAAGATCTGGACCGAGTCGACCAGATCGGCGGGGATGGTATCGAGCTTCACCTGTCGGATGCCGCCCTCGGGTGACGGAACGTTGACGCCATCAATGGTCAGATTGCTCAGGCGCGGCTCGGTGCCGCGAATCTGCACATACTTGCCTTCGCCCTCATCGCGCTCGAGGGTTACGCCGGGCAACCGGCCGACGGCATCGGCGATGTTGGCGTTGGGAAGGCTGGTGATTACGGCGGAGGGCAAGACGTTCAGAATGTTCTCCGACGTCCGCTCCATATTGATTGCTTCAGCTTCACCGTGTGCGCGGCCCGCGGTTACCACGACGCGATCCGAAACCGAGCCTACGTCGAGAACGACAGCTAACTTTGTGGTCTGGCCCGAGGTCACTGTGACGGGGGTGGTCATGGGCAGAAATCCGAGATAGGAGACGGTGACGCGATAGCTGCCGGGCGCAAGGCTGCTCAGAGTGAACGCACCCTGGCCATCGGAGACCGCGGTGGCGTTGCCGGGCTCGACGAGCACTTTGGCGCCCGGCAGAATGGCGTTAGTGGTGTCGGCCACTGTGCCCGTCACGGTTCCCGCTGCGGCGCGTGACGGAGCCTGGGCTGACGCCATCGAAGGGACCAGCACGGCACACAGAGTGGAGCAGATAATCGCAAGCAGGTTGCGGCTTTTCATGAAGAGCCTCACTGATCGGAAGCTCCATCGATCCCCGAAATGGGGCCCGCTGCCTGGAGCGCCTACTACGATCTTCCGAGTCTCACGTTAGGGTTCCCTTAAGCTACATTTCTCTTCATCGTTTCTTTACACGCGGGACCTTGAACCGACTCTTCACCCTGCAGCTTCGTCCTCGCTAGAGACCGCCGCTGCAATCGATCTGCGCCAGACAGGTGGGTACCCGGCGCTGGCACCTGTTCTATCCAGGACCATCGATTGGGAGCTGATCGCTCAGCAGTACGACCAGATGGTCAAGTACGCCACAGCCCTGAGAATCGGGACGGCGGATACCGAAGACATCCTCCGCCGATTCAATCGAGCTAACGTGCAGCATCCCGTCTATCGTGCCCTCGCCGAGCTTGGCAAAGCGGTCAAAACCGTCTTCCTGTATCGGTATCTCCATTCGATGGAGCTGCGTCGCGAGATCAACGAAGGGCTGAATGTCATCGAGAGTTGGAATAGCGCTAACGACTTCATCTTCTTCGGCAAGGGCGGCGAGATGGCCTCCAACCGCACCGACGACCAGGAGATCAGCATGTTGTCTTTGCATCTGGTCCAACTATCGCTCGTATACGTCAACACGCTCATGATTCAGCAGGTGCTTGCCGAACCAGCTTGGCAAAGCCGTCTGAACGCCCACGACCTGAGGGGGCTCACGCCGCTGGTCTACAGCCATGTCAATCCGTACGGCAGCTTCCGCCTTGACCTGAACTCTCGTCTACCGATTGACCCGCCACGCTTCGGACCGAAGTCCGTCGGTACCCAGCTCCTGTTTAGCTACGATCAGGAAACCGGATGACAGATTGCCCCTGGGATCTCCACCTCCCCTGTAAGCCCTTCTGGAATATTCGGCGTATTCATTTTCTCTTCACGCTCTCCTCGTTAAGCTCTTCCTCAATAAGCCGAGAACGATTTACCGGCTTCGGAGTTTTAACGCGGCCCAACGTGAACGCAGACATATTTCCCCCCAACAACTTTGAGGTCTCTATGCCCGTGCGTTTTCGTTCCCGTCGGATTCCATTCATCACGTCCGCCGTTTTGCTCTTCCTCAGCGGTGTTCCGATGATGTATGGGCAGCAAACCCTGGGCAGCATTCTCGGTACGCTTTCCGATAGCTCGGGACGGGTCATTACGGGTGCGACCGTCACCCTGACAGACCAGCAGACCGGCCTCGCGCGCACCTTCACCACGAGCGGCAACGGGTCCTACGCCTTTTACAATCTGCCCATCGACACCTACACCCTAACCGCTGCGCAAACGGGTTTCCAGCAGGGCGTTTATCCGAACCTTCAGGTACAGGCCGACCGGACCATCACCCTCAATCCGAAGCTGCCCATCGGCAGCGCCGCCGAGAGCGTCACGGTCAACGCTACGCCGCTGCTCAACGCGACCGATACCACCAACGGCTATGTGCTCGATCATGATCAGATTCAGAACGTACCGCTGGCGACCGGCAGCTTCACCCAGCTTGCGGTGCTCGCACCCGGCGTCTCGGCGGAGCTGCTGAGCGGCACGGGCACGCAGACAGGGCTGGGCAACCAGCCGATCTGGGCCAACGGTCAGCGCGACACCTCGAATACCTTCCTGTTCAACGGTGTCGATACCTCGAACCTCTTTAACGGCAAGTCGACCTCGCAGGTTTCGAGCGGACGCGTCGTGCCCAACACGGGCGAAGGGTTCGGCCCCGTGAACAACCCGAACACGGGAACGTCGGTGTACGACGCCATCGGCGAAGCCATTCCGACGCCCGCGCCTGAGTTCATCGAGGAAATCCGCGTCAACACCTCCATGTACGACGCCCAGCAGGGATCCACCTCCGGCGTGCACATCGATCTGAGCACGCAGAGCGGCACCAAGCAGTACCACGGCCAGGCGTATTTCTACCGCGGCACCGATTGGATCAACGCCGCTCCGTTCTATTACAAGCAGGCCAACGAGGTGCCCGCATCGAGCGGCGGCCCACTGATTCCGAACAGTGAAGTGGTTCCGCAGCTTCACCGCTTCACCGCGGGCGCGACACTCGGCGGCCCCATTCTCAAGGACAAGCTCTTCGGCTTCATCGGTTACAACGCCATTCGCGTCACCGATCAGTCGACCGGCATCTCGACGATCAAGACGCCGCTCGGCCTCACCGATAACAACCGCTCGGCAGCCGGCATCGCGGCACTGCTGACTGCAAACTCGGCACTCACAAGCCCTCAAAAGCCAATCGTCTACAACGCGTCGCAGATCGATCCGGCCGCGCTAAATCTGCTGCAGTTCAAACTCCCGAACGGAGCCTACCTCATCCCGTCGCAGACGGTCGCTCAATCGACTTACGGGATCACGACACTGTTCGGCAAGCCTTCGTTCGATGCGGACCAGGCGGTAGCCGACCTCGACCTCAATATCTCGCCGCGCGACGTGCTCTCGGCCAAGTATTTCTACCAGCACGACCCCAGCATCGCGCCTTTTACCAACTCGACCACGTCCGGCTTCGCCCAGCACCTCGACTCCGGTGCGCATGTCGCCTCGTTGACCAACGCCATCAATGTTTCGCCGCGTATCAACTGGACCCAAGTGGTCGGTTTCGCGCGCGAGAAGGCGTACTCGACCGACGATCAGGCCCTGAGCCCTACGCAGGCAGGCATCAATCTCTTCGGTTCCGGCTTTTTCCCGGGCCTAAGCATCCGGAACTTCTCCGCAAGCGGCAATACCTTGAACCTGGGTAACGCCAGCACCTTCAATCGTACGGGCGTCTTCCAGAATCGTATCTCACCCCAAACGGACATCATTTTTTCGCTCGGCAAGCACACCCTCACAGCCGGCGCAAATTATGACTATACCCAGCTGAACGTACGCAATCGCCGAACTAACGCGGCCAACATCAGCTTCAGCAACTTTGCGAGCTTTGCGCAAGGGAACGTTCGCACCGGCTCGGGCAGTCAACTGCTCCAGGGCGCAAGCAACCGGTACTACCGCGCCAACCAGGTTGGCAGCTATGTGCAGGACAAGTTCCAAGCCAGTCCGCACCTCTCTCTCACCGCCGGCCTGCGCTACGACTGGAACGGACCGTTGACCGAAAAGTACGGCAATCTGTTCAACTTCGATGCGAGCCGCTACGTCAATCCCGGTCCCACCGGCACCTTCTCTCCGACCAGCGACGGCTTCATCATCGCCGGCAATAATAGTACCTTCTCCACACCGGGCGTCAGCAACTCCACCCTGCAGGGCCGGCAGTGGGGCTTCGGTCCGCGCATCGGGTTCGCCTACTCCCCTGCGATGTTCCAGGAAAAAATGGTGGTCCGCGGCGGCTTCGGAATCTACTATGACCGCGGCGAGTACTTCACTTACCTTTCGCCCGGCGCGGGCTCCGGCATTTCCGGCCCATTCGGTGTCACGCAGGAACCGCCCTTCGTGATCCCGGTTTCGGCTGCCTCCGGGGCGAGGCTCGACAACCCGTTCGGCACCACAAAGCCCACTCCTCCGAACGGCAATCCAGCGGCCTTCGTCAACTATCTGCCGAACCTAAGCCAGATCGCCGCCGGAGCCCAGACTTTTCCGTTCGGATCCTACGACATCCACAACAAGCTGCCATACACCGAGAACTTCGCCTTTGACATCCAGTACCAACCGTCTCGCGATGTTGCGATCGACATCGGTTACGTCGGCAATATCGGCCGCCACGGTGTTATCCCGGTGCCATTCAACCAGCCGAAAATCGCCACCCCCGGAAGCCCCGTCAACGGCGAAATTTACAGCTACGGACAGCAGGCAACCGATCTCGCTGGAAACCCGCTGACCACCGAGCCCTACGACACCTACGACGGCGGCAACACCGACCTGCGCACTCCGTTTCCCGGTTACTCGCCCAACTCGGTGGATTACCTCGCGGTTACGGCAACTCAGATTTCGACCGCACCCACATCACGAACTTCATCTACACCTACCAGTTTCCCAAGCTGACCGGACAGAATCGGATCATCGAGGCCTTTTCGAACGGCTGGCAGTTGAGCGGTCTTACCGTTTTTCAGTCAGGGCAGCCATTCTCGGTAGAGGATTACTCTGGAACCATCGGCAGCCAGCAGTATGGCTACGGGAATGACGGCATTACCAATCCCATCATCCCGCTCGCTCCGGGGTACACGCCCCAGACTGCGCGGACCGGTCATTCCGGTGCGTTCGTCGGCGACGACCCGAACAACCTCCAGCTTGTCGACCTGTACTTCAATCCCAATGCCTTCAACGTCGCGACTCTGGCTCCGGGTACCAACGGAGTCCCGGCATGCGGGAAATCCACGGCCGGCGCGCCGGTCTGCGACGTCGTCGAGACCACCTTCGGCAGCGGCAATCGCAATATCTTCCGGCAGTCGTTCCAAAAGCGTGCCGACATTTCCCTCATTAAAGACACGCAGTTCGGCGAACGCGTCCGCGTCCGCTATACCTTTGACGTCTATAATCTCACCAACTCGAGCAGCTTCGACATCCCCGGAAACTCGATCGCACTGGGCCAGAGTAATGCTCAGGTCCCGTACGATCCGACTCAGTCGGCGGCTGCCAATATCGGGCAGCAGTACAAGCCGCTGACGACCCCGGCAGATGCTCAGGCCCAGGGTCTCGGGCAGGTAACCAACACCATCGGCGGACCACGCAACATTCAAATGTCGTTGCACGTCATCTACTAATCTCCGCAATCAATGCTGCTCTACCATCCTTGGACAACGGCCTGACCGGTCTCATCGAAGCTCCTCACCCGCAGATACTTTCTGATCAGCACGACGTGGCGCCGCCGCGTTCCGGATTGGTCGTAGTCTGCCATCGTCTCGGGCACGATCAGCATCCCTTTGTCGTGGGCACTGTTGCATTAACTCGAAAACGGCTCCTCGGCACACAAGCTGTAGGGCACAAAGCGCCTGATCCTCCACAATAGCTTGTGGCCCAAAAGTTAATGCAACAGAGCCTCTGCGAGTGCTGCTCGTTGAGCGGCGAGGTCCTGCTTGTCGGTCGAACAGCGTGCATAGCCTATGAGGGTTCTGGGCATAGAAAGTGGCACGTTTGAGGGGCCGTATGTGAGAATATCACCGTACCAGCTTAATGAGACACCGAATGCTGGGTTTCGATCGGTTCTGTGATGCTTCGCAACGTGTCCGTTGAAGGATCGTCTTACGGACACATGAGCAATGGGGGAAGAGGGTGCCGACCATTGGCATGCCGTCGAGTGCGTTTGGCAACTAACCTTGGCCCATCTTCGGAAGTTAACTCTGGCCCACCTGTGGAAGCTTAGTGGGCCTGGCTCGTGGTTATGGAGATTCGATGGGGCCGGGGCTGGAGCATAGCGGAAGCC
>JAABUO010004968.1_pt1 | contig 15615 bp, 19 predicted proteins | sample 5559291 | NCBI WGS metagenome assembly JAABUO01 (sample SAMN10711878, study PRJNA513372) | rock metagenome | isolation source: Antarctica rocks | place: Antarctica: Victoria Land, Finger Mt sud
TGCGTGATGGCTTGGACGGCGCGTTCGCGGTTCTTGGCCTGCGCTTCGCGCATTTCCTGCTGGGCCTGCTGAAGCAAAATCTCCGGGTCTTCAAGCTGGTCGAGCTTGAACCCGAGCAGACCCTTCATGTAGCGCATAATTCGACTGAGCATGGACGTTTCCCCTCCGCAAAGAGCTTTCTACTGGCTATGACACGCAGACGTGTAAAAAGTCGCATAATTTTTAGTGCTGGCTTTTCTTATTATATCCGACAGTTGGGACTTTTTCACCAAAACGTGCTGCCGGGTATAATTCCGTTATGACGGCTTTATCTGAGGAAACAATTTGTGCGCTGGCGACGCCGCCCGGAACCGGCGGCATCGGCGTGATTCGGGTCAGCGGGCCGTCGGCATTCGCACTTGTTGACGCAGTTTCGCGGCGCTCTAAATGCGCGTCCGGCCACGGCCACACGCTGTACCGAAACGCAATTCTTGATGCCGATGGCAGTGTCTTGGACGACGTACTGCTGTCGGTCTTCCGCGCTCCGCGCTCGTATACCGGCGAAGACGTTGTCGAAATCTCAGCCCACGGCAGTTCGCTCATTTTGGGCCAGATTTTAGCCCGGCTGCTGGAATCTGGAGCGCGTTTAGCCAAGCCTGGCGAGTTTACCCGGCGGGCTTTCTTGAATGGTAAAATGGATCTGGCCCAGGCCGAAGCCGTGTCCGATCTGATCACGGCTCAGACGGCACAAGCGCAGCGCTTGGCCCGGCGTCAAAGCGAAGGCCGGCTCAGCCAAGCCGTGACGAGCATTCGCGGCGAAGTGCTGGGCGTTCTTGCCCAGATTGAAGCGACGATCGACTTCCCGGAAGAAGTCGGCGAGCTGAACACAGTCCGGTGCGAAGCGGAGCTAGACGCGGCGCAGGCGAAAATCGTCGGCCTGCTGGCGACTGCCGACCAAGGCATTATCACCCGCGAAGGTCTCAGTGTGGTTCTGGCCGGGCGTCCGAATGTCGGCAAATCGTCCCTGCTGAACGCGCTTTTGCGGAGCAATCGGGCCATCGTCACGGCGGTTCCCGGCACGACCCGCGATATTTTAGAAGAAATCCTCAACCTCAATGGAATTGCGCTGCGGATTTCGGACACGGCAGGCCTGCGCGAGACGGAAGATGAAGTCGAGCGAATTGGGGTCGCCCGTACCCGCGACAGTATCACTGGTGCCGACTTAGTCCTGCTGGTGCTGGACGCCGCGACAGGCGAAACGCCCGAAGACGCTGCCCTGCGCCAATCAATCGCAGACCGCCCCCATTTGGTCGTCTGGAATAAGTGGGACTTGTCGGCCCAAGACGCGCTCCCCGGTGATGGCAGCGTTGCGGTGTCCGCGCTCTCCGGCTGGAACTTGGACGCACTCGAAGCGGCTATCATGCAGAAGACGCTGGGGAACGCCGGCGGGACTGAAAATGCATTAGTGACTCATGCCCGCCACAAGCAGGCGGTGGAAGCGGCGTCAGCGCAAATCTCAGAAGCCGCGCAATCACTTCGCTCCGGCCTGCCGGCAGACTTTGCCTCGATTGATTTGCGGGGCGCGTTGAACTCGCTCGGCACGATCACAGGAGAAACCGCGACGGAAGACGTGATCGCAGAAATATTTTCGCGATTTTGCATTGGAAAGTAGTTTGAGCGTTTAATTGTAGTTTTCGCCGGGCATAACGTCTGTGTTAGACACAACCGAATACAGACAACTTCATACTGCCCCACAACAAAATAAAGATAACCGAATAGAGACATTAAAACTAAAAAAGCAAAAACAAGCGGCTCCCAAACGGGAGCCGCTTTTTATCGTCAGCCCTCTAACGCTTCCTCCGCTTCCTGCTTTTCCTCTTCAGGAGAAGGCGGCTCCGGCGGCTTGAGGATACGCTGGTTTTCGGCGTCTTCCACCTCCACCGCGCCGTAGTAGGCCACGGGGCTGCCAACCCGCAGCGCCCAGCCCTGGTCGCCGTAGCTCCAGTGCCACCACTCGCCGACGTAATTGGTCAGGCCCGTTGACTCCATCGCGTCAATCAGCAGTAAACGATTGGAACGAGCTGTTTCCGAGAGCTTGCCGGCGTAAGTCGGCGCAGTAGCCCAGAAGTTGTCCCCGGAACCGAAGTCCAGCGGCTCGCCGTTTGGCCCTTGAATACCGACATCGAGTGCGCCGCCGGTCGTGTGCGGGGGCGGGGAAGGGTCGTCGGGCGGGGCAACCATCCGGTTCAGCATCCGGGCCAGGGTCGCCGCCGGCCATTCCGGGTGCTTCTCGGACATGTCTTTCGTGACATTCTCCCGAATGCCGCGCTGCATATCCAGCGTCCGCAGGCAGGTTCCAATGGTCAGGATGTGCCCCTCCGGCAGCCGCTCCTGCACCTGGTTGACTTTCAGCGCGACTGTTTCCCGCAGGAACGGCAGGCAGCCGGGCCGCAGAATGACCGAGGGGCTGAACTGGCGCAGATCTACCAATGGTTCGCCGGCATCACGGATCGGCACGGCCCGGAGCGCTTTCAGCGGCTCACCGAACGAACGCAAATCAAAACGCTTGTCAAAGCTGGGCTTTTCGTGGAGGGACTTTTTAGAACTTATCAGCGGCATGGCAGGCGAAATCTCCCGTGTAAACGATCTGTGCGGGTCCAACCATTTCAACCGGAGCATCCTCGCCCGGCCAGGTGATCCGCAGTGTTCCGCCTTTGGAAACGATGTCTGTCTGCGTGCTGAAGTCTGCGTACCCATTCAGGACAGCCGCAACGCCGACGGCGCAGGCCCCGGTGCCGCAGCCTAGCGTTTCTCCCGCTCCGCGCTCCCAAATGCGGATATCAATAGCCTGGCTGCCTGCCGGCGTTGCCCACAAAATACTGGTGCGCTCGGGGAACAGCGGGTGGTTTTCAATCAGAGGCGACACGCGCTGGAAGGTTTCTTCGTCCGGCTGCGGCCCAAAGATGACCGTGTGCGTACTGCCCGTGTTGACCGTGGTGATGGGAAACATCTCGCCGTCCACCGTCAACGGGTACTGGATTATCCGCGCTTCGCCGAACGCGCAAAACGGCAGACGCTCCGGCGCGAACTGCGGAACGCCCATGTCCACGCCAAAACTTGCGGAGCGCCCGTCGCCGCTGACTCCCAGCAACTGCACGTCCCGAACGCCTTCTTTCGTCGCCACCGTGAACTGCGTCCGGCCCTCAAGCCGTCCCGCTTGATGCGCCCACAGGCTGACACAGCGCAGGCCGTTCCCGCACATGTCTTCCGAGCCGTCTGGGTTAAACATGCTCATCCGAAACGCCGTCTCCGCGTTCGGCTCACACGAGACCACTAAAAGGCCATCCGCGCCGATGCCGAACTTCCGGTCACATGTCTGTACGGCCAGCGCAGAAAGCGAGACATTCACGGGCCGCTCTGCCGCGTCAATGACGACAAAGTCATTGCCTACGCCCTGCATCTTCGTAAATCGCATACTTACCGAATGCCGAGAAAAAGCAACGGGTTCCCGAGTAAGTGTTATAGCCCTAGCTTCTGAAGCATGACGCGGCTATAGCCGGTGGGATACCAATTCGCCTGCTCACAAAAGATGGTGTAGCCTTGTTTCTGATAAAACCCAGGCGCTTCGTAGCCCGCGGTGATTGTCCAGAAGTTCATCGCGCCGAGCGCCGCGACGCTGTCCTTCAGTTTCCTCAGCAGTTCGGCCCCAAACCCCTGACTCCGATAAGCTTTCTCCACAAACATATCCGTCAAGTAAAACCAGCCGTTATAAGTCTCCCCATTCTTGTAAAGAAGGCCGCTCGAACAGCCAATAAACGTCTCGCCGTCCAGCAAAACAAAGCCATGTCTCTCGGAGCTTTCCACCGGATTGTGATGTTCGACACTATGCTCCTCAAAGCCGGCGTTCATCCGTGCAAACTCGGCGTCGGTCATCGCACGTTCCAGTAAGTGTATGCTGCTCATGCTGATTATGTCCTTGCCTTCTTAGAAATAAGTTCTAGAAGATAGCCGTCCGGGTCATGCAAAAACACCTGAACTGCACCATCTGGGCGCAGCGCAGGCCCGCGAATATCCGTGATCCCACGGTTCCGTAATGCTTCAGCGGATGCTGCGGCGTCTGCCACTAAGAGCGCGACATGAAGCGAGTGCCGTTCTCTGTCCTGGTTCTGCGTGTCTGTTATCAGATGCAGTTCCTGCGAACCGAGCGCGAACCACGCGACCGGAAAGGGAAAGTCAGGAGGTGCTAAAGGCGGTAGGCCCAACACTTCGCCGTAGAAGTGGACCGACGCTTCCAGGTCACGCACATATAGTGCGATATGGTTCAGTTCAAGAACAGACAACACACTCTCGGCAGCCATTTAGCCCTCCGGGTAGGAGCCTAGTACGTTGACGTAGATGGACTGCGCCCGCAGGGCGTCCAACGCGAGTTTCACGGGTTCATCGTTTTCGTGGCCTTGAAAGTCTACAAACTGAACATATTCCCAGGCGGTGTTGCGGGCGGGGCGGGTGGCAACCATGGTGAGGTTGACGCCGAACGTCTCAAAGGCCCGCAGGGCGCGTCCGAGTGACCCCGGCTCGTTCTTGACGGCGAACAACGCGCTTGTCTTGTCCCGCCCCGTCGGCGGCGGCTCGTTGCGGCCAATGACCAGAAAACGGGTGCGGTTGTGTGGGCTGTCTTCGATCGACTCAAACAGCATCGGGACGCCGTAGACTTCCGACGAGCGCTTGGGGGCGATCGCGGCCCCGAGCGGGTCGGCGGCGGCGCGTTCGGCGGACTTTGAGGTCGGCATGATCTCGATCACTTCAACATTCGGCAGGTGCTGATCCAGCCAGCGGCGACACTGAGCCAGCGGCTGCGGGCCGGTGTAGAGGCGCTGGATTTCCCCCAAAGACTTGGCATGGGTGAGCAGATTTTGGACAATCAGCACGAAAATCTCGGCGCAGATTTTCAGTGACGTGTCATGGAACATGTCCAGCGTGTAGTTGACGACGCCTTCCGTGGAGTTCTCGACGGGAACGACGCCGTAGTCCGCCCGACCGCGCTCGACTTCCCCGAACACGTCCGCGATCCCGGCGCAGTCGTAATAGGACGCCGACGAGCCGAAGCGGGACATGGCCGCCATCTCGGTAAATGTCCCCGACGGCCCCCAGTACGCCACGGTCATCGGCTTTTGCAGGGCAATGGACGCCGAGATGATCTCGCGATAGATGGCGAGAAGCGACTCTTTCGGCAGAGCGCCGCTGCCGTGCATCTCTAAAAGCCGCACAATCATGTCCCGCTCGCGCTCCGGGGCAAAGTAGCGGGCGCTTTTGTTTTCCGCCTTCTGCCGGCCGACTTCCAGAGATATTTCGGCGCGGTCGTTCAGCAGCCGGACAATCTGGGCATCAATCCCGTCTATTTTTAGCCGGAGGTCTTCAAGGCTCATAGTGCAGGTGTATTCGGCAGGCAAAGTCAGATTTCCTGCTAGTGGCCGCTGCCGAGGTCTACTTTGCCATCTGCTTTTTTAAACAAGAGGACCAGTGGAAAGGCTAACAGGAAAACAACAGCAACAAGCCGGAAGCAATCATTAAACGACAACAGAAAAACTTGCTTCTCGACCGTCTGGGCCAAAAGGGCAAGTGCACCTTCCTGTGCCTGCACGGGGCCGTAGCCGTGGGTGAGCAGCCGGTTCTGCGTCCCGTGCAGCCAATTCTGAACGGTGGGATCACCAGCATTGACATGGCCGACGAGCCACGCCCGGTGGTAGTCCCGCTGCCGGTCCAGCACCGTGGACATGACCGCGATGCCGACGCTGCCGCCGAACTGCCGCATGAAGTTGACAATCCCCGCCCCCGCCCCGCGCTCGCTGGGGCGCAGGCTGCCGAGGGGCGCAATGGTCAGCGGCACGAACAAAAAGCCAAGCGCCGCGCTGCGGGCGATGAGCGGCCCGTACAGGCTCGCGTCGCCGGTCTGCGGGGACAGAAAAGACAGCCCCCAGGGACACAAAATGAAGAGCACGACCCCGGTGCCGAGCAGGGTGCGCGGGTCCTGCTTAGCCGAAAGTAGCCCCGCCGCCATGAAGGAGAAGACTGCGAAAATTGCCGGCCCGAACTGCACCAGACCGCTTTCGTAGGGTGTGTAACCTTGAAGGTTCTGCAAAAAGACCGGCAGCAGGAAGATGGTGGAGTAAAGGCCGAAGCCCAAGACCCCGGCAAACAGCGCCCCCGCTGTGAGCGACCGGTTTCTCAACAGCCGCAAATCAAGAACGGGATGAGCCGTCGTCAGCTCGCGCCAAGCGAACCCCGAAAGGCCGGCGACCGCGCAAAAGATCAGAGCGAGAATGAGCCGCGATGAAAGCCAATCTTCCTGCTCGCCGCGCTCCAAAACTGCCTGCAATGACCCCATGCCGACCGCGAGCAGCAGGACGCCGGGAAAATCAATCGGCTGTCGGGCAGCTTCCGGGGTACCTTCTCCTGCGCCATCCGGCACGAACAGGCGCGTCATCACAACGGCGGCAATGCCGAAAGGAACATTGACGAAGAAAATCCAGGGCCAGGAAAGATTGTCGGTCAGCCAGCCCCCCGCGACCGGGCCGATAAGGGGACCAATAGTAACACCGACGCCGAACAGGGCCGTCGCCACCCCGCGTCCTGCCGGGGGAAAGGCATCCAGCAAAATCACCTGCCCGGTCGCAAGCAAGCCGCCGCCGCCGAGACCCTGCACGACGCGCCAGAAGATAAGCTGTTCCAGCGAGTGCGATAGGCCACAGAAAACGGAAGCCAGCGTGAAGAGGCCGATGGCCCCAGCGAAGTAGCGAGAGCGTCCAAAGCGATTTTGCAGCCACCCCGCCATCGGCAGCACGATCACGGTCGAGATCAAGTAGCCGGTGTTGACCCAGCCGACTTCAGATAGCGTCGCGCCTAAATTGCCCTGGATCTGCGGCAGGGCGGTCGCCGTGATGGTTGAGTCCAGCACTTCCAGCACCGCCCCGGTCATGGCCGCAACGACGATCAGGAACCGTAGGGCGGTAGATGCTTCCTGGATCGGCGACGTCCGTGCGAGAGGCGGATTTGACCCAGAAGCGTCTGGTTTGGCGTCTGTATTTTCAACTTGGGTATTCTCGGCGTTGGTTGTTGTGGTGCCAATCGTGCTTTCAATCATTCTCATGGCTGATGCTTTCTAGTTGATTTCAGTGTGACTGGGTAGCGCTCATAAAGCCGGTGCATCCGCCTTTGGACGCATCCGATGCTCTCGGCCCCATGTCTCCGAGTCCACAGCAAGCTGAGGATGCTCAGGCATCGGATATTCCTGCTGCTGCTCATAGCGGTCCAGATTATAAGCCGGCGTGATACCAATCCGCAGGAAACCGCCCCATGCCCGCAATGTGCTTGCCGAGTTGCGCTGGGCCTTCGGCAGAGCAGCATACCGCCGTGCGATAGTCTCAAAATCTTCCGGCTGTTGCCCCGTGACATTAAATACATCTGCCGTAGGAGCGCCTGCCTCAAATGCCCCGCGTTTATGCTCTGTGATATAGTAGCGGATGCTGCTCAGCTCAAAGGCGCTGACGCCCTGAGAGCGTGCTGCCGACACAAACAAGCGCAGCGGCATAGCCAGCGGGCGGACTATTCGCCCCAGCACCCGGCTGAGGATTTGGGCCATGTCAGGAACCGAAAGCAGTGCCGGGCCGGTCGGGCGGTAAGCCTTCCCGGCATGAGAATAGGGATCAAGCAAGACTGCCACAGCAGTGCGGGCGATGTCCTCGTTTGACGGCGGTGCATTACGGCTGTTGCCGGTCAGGTTAGGCAGCAGCCCAAAATGGGCTGCGAAGTCAATCAAGCGCAAGTAATTGTCGGCAAAGAAGCCGGGGTTGATAGCGGTGTAGGAGGTTCCCGGCAGCGAAGAAAAGAGGTGGTCCGCCAGCCACTGCTGCCGGGTCATCAGCGAAGGATGAGCGGGACTTGCCAGCCACTGGCTCAGGCCGACAATCGCTTCCAGATTTGCCTCCTGAGCTGCTGCCGCAAACGCGGCTGCGCTTTGGAGCATATAAGGGTGAAATGGCGGACAGTAGTAAGCACGTGTCGTTCCCCGCATTGCGGCGGCAAGCTGTTCGGGGTCGAACAAGTCTGCGGCCACCACTTCTGCTCCAGCTTCTCTTAGCCTGTTCGCACGGGTATCGAGCGTGCGAACGATGGCCCGGACAGGCCATCCACGCTGAAGAAGCAGTGCAGCGACGGCACTACCTGTTTTGCCGGTTCCGCCGGTGACGAGAATCGTTGGTTTGGTCATAATAGGCTCCATTTTAGGACCGTTCGGTCTTTTTACATGTCAAGAAATCAGCGTGGTAGTTTGTGCCGCTTTCCCAGGCGGTCTGGCGTTTAGGTCCTCAAAGCTTTCGCTTCGACAAACCAGGAAGGCTGCATGATCTTCCCCATCTACTTAAACTTTCTGCGCGATAATCTGCACCAAACCGAGTTTGCCATCGTTGAGTTGGTCGGCAGCATTTCCTGCCGCCTTTCGCGTCTGCGGTCCCAGGATCATTCCGATGTTCAAGGGCGGGCGGACACCTTCAGGCGGCGGGCCGCTCGGAAGAGAGGCAAACCATTCCTTTGCGGCCTGCGTCTTGTCTTCCGTCGAGACCACGCGAAAGCCTGTCGTCTTCAGGCTGTCGCTGACATCACTCGGACGCACGACAAAACTGAGCGAAGGATCGCTTGCCCAAGGCAGTGGAAACGTCAGTGGTTCGCCATTGCCGGTCACAAAGTCATAGATTGCAAGCCGACCGCCGGGTTTGAGAACGCGGAAGATTTCTGTGTAAAAGGCCTCTTTGTCGGCAATGTTCATGGCGACGTGCTGCGTCCAGGCATGATCGAAGGCTGTATCGGCGAAGGGCATCTGCGTGGCATTTCCCTGAACAAACGTGAGCAGGGAAGACAGCCCCGTCTTCTGAGCCAGTGTTTCCGAGACTTCGACATACGCCTGCGTCAAGTCAATGCCCGTCACATGGCATCCGAGCGTGGCGGCGAGGAACCGGGCGGGGCCACCGAAACCGGAACCCACGTCAAGCACCGATTCGCCGCCGTTGAGTCCGAGAGCCAACGCGAGTTCCTCTGTCGCTTCCAGGCCACGTGCGTGAAATTGATCGAGAGGCGTGAGGGCAGACCACTCGATCTTGTCCCAACCGAAGCCCGCGCCTTTGAGCGCCTGCTCGAAACGGTCAAGGAGATTGCCCTCGACCGTATAGTGATGCTGAATGTCGTTGAGTGTTGTCATATCTGATCTCCTAATCATATTTGATCTCCTAATCATTTTAAGACCGTTCGGTCTTTTTGTTGGTCAAAAAATTTTACTGTGACAGTTCGCGGCGCAAATAGTTCGTTAAGTGGGCGGCTGTGACACGGAGCGGATCAGCGCTTTCTTCAAGCTGGCTCAGCATCAATGCCCCTTCCATTGCCGAAATCAAAAACGTCGCAATCCCATTGGCATCGGTGTCTGCCTGCACCTCACCGTGCTGCTGACCGCGCCGTACAATATCTGCAATACAGCCGTGCCAATAGGAAAAAGCCCAGCGCACCCGGTCACGCAGTGCAGGGTTGGTATCATCGCTTTCGATTGCCGTGTTAAGCAGCGGACACCCGCCTGCAATTTCTGGGGCGGGGTACATTCGGCTGAAATCCTCCAAAAACGCCTCAAGCTGTCCGAGTGTGGTTCCGCTGCTGCTGATAGCCCGTTCCCAGCGCTGCCGCATTAAATCGGCGGCATAATCAAAGGCTTCCAGCGCAAGCTGCTCCTTGCTGTCGAAGTGGTTGTAAATGCCCCCTTTGTGTAGCCCCGTGGCCTGCATGACATCCGAGAGTGACGATCCCGCGAAGCCCTGCTTGTTGAAGACCGGGGCAACGCGGCGAATAATCTCTTGTTTTGTTGCTTCGCCCTTACGCATGAAACGCTCTTAAACCCCTCCGGCAAAAATAAAACCGTTCGGTCTTTTTGAGAATAGCACATACCAGATACGCTTGTCAAGAGGCAGGTGTCCTTGACTTCGCCCCCCGCCTCCATGCTACAATGAAGCAGGAGCATTGTGTGGCCGAAGACATTGGAGCTGAGACGGAAACGATTACTGGGGCGCTGCGGAAGCTGGTCCAGCTTGTCACAGAACATGGACTGTCGGAGCTGACGGTAGAAGAAGCGGGCATGACGCTGACGGTGAAAGCCTCTGTGCCTGCCGGGCCGCTTCCAGCAGCAATGCCAGGGTCGGTGATGGTCCCGGCGCACCCGCATCTGCTGACGCAGGCCCAGTCCCCGGCCTACTCGGAGACGCCGGTGCTGACGCCGCCAAAGCCAAAGTCAACCGCAATTGCGTTAGAGTCGCCGATGGTGGGCGTCTTCTACTTGTCGCCGTCGCCCGATGACCCGCCGTTCGTGTCGGTCGGCGACTTTGTCAAGGTCGGCCAGCCGATTGGCCTGATTGAAGCCATGAAAGTCTACAGCGAAGTGCCTTCGGAAGTCTCAGGCCGCGTTGTCGAAATGCCTGTTGAAAGCGGCAAGCTGGTCCAGCAGGGCCAGCCGCTCATCTTCGTAGAGCCGCAGTAAAAACTATGGCCGAAAAGACACAAATTAACATCGGTATTTTGGGTCTCGGTGTGGTCGGCAGCGGCACAGTCCGGGTGCTGACGGAGAACGCCGAAGACATCGCCCGCAAGGTCGGTGTGCCTGTGGCCGTAAAGCGCATTGCCGTTCGGGATTCATCTAAGCCGCGCGATGTGGATGTTGACCCGGCACTTCTGACCGAGAGGTCCGAAGACGTGACCGACGACCCCGAGATAGACATCGTCTGCGAGCTGATTGGCGGCATTGAACCAGCGCATGGCCTCGTCCTGCGGGCCATTCAGCATGGCAAGAACATTGTCACGGCGAACAAAGAAATGATGGCGAAAGCGGGCCACGACCTGCTGCACGAAGCTGAAGTACGCGATTTAGACTTCAGCTTCGAAGGCAGCGTCGGCGGCGGCATCCCGATTATCCAGCCGCTGAAACAGGCGCTTGCCGCCAACAAGTTTTCGGAGATCATGGGCATTGTCAACGGCACGACAAACTACATTTTGTCCAAAATGACCGCCGAAGACGCCGATTTTGCCGACGTTCTCGCGGAAGCTCAGTCGCGCGGCTACGCCGAAGCCGATCCCACCAACGACATTCAGGGCTACGACGCCCAGTACAAGACCGCCATTCTCAGCTCCATTGCGTTCACGTCCCGCGTCTCGCCCGATGACATCTACGTCGAAGGCATCACGCGGGTCTCGAAGCGCGACATCGCCGTTGCCAAAGAGCTGGGCTACGTCATCAAGATTGTCGGCATCGGCCAGGACCTCGGCGACGCCCTGCAGCTCCGCGTCCATCCGGTCCTGCTTCCCATGTCTCACCCCTTAGCGTCCGTCAACGATGTCTACAACGGCATCTATTTGAAGGGCAACGCCGTCGGCGACGTCATGTTCTACGGGCGCGGCGCGGGCAGCCTGCCCACCGGCAGCGCCGTCGCCGGGGACATTATCGAGATCGCCCGCAACATCCAGCGCGGCGCGACCGGGCGTCTCGGCTGCACCTGCTACGACCGGAAGCCCGCCCTGCCGATTGAGCGCCTGCGGACCAAATACTACATCCGCCTGACCGCCCACGACCGCCCGAAAGTTCTGGCAAGCCTTGCCAGCGTCTTCGGCGACTTCAACGTCTCCATTGAAAGCGTCGTCCAGCGTGCCCTGCCGGGCGGCGACGCCGAGATCGTCTGGATCACGCACCAGACATTAGAAGCGAATTTACGCTCCGCCTTAGACGTCATCAACCGCCTGCACATCGTCTCCGCCATCGAGAACTGGATCCGCGTGGAAGAGTAAACACATGATAGCACTAATGCCAAGCGCACGGTACTTGATGACGCTGACGCCGGAAGAAAGAGAACCATTCTTGGAAGCTGCTGCCACGAATGCTTTGCCGCTGTACGAGGCCGACAGCCTCAGACCGGAAGCAGAGCGCGAATTAGTTGCTGATCTCGCAACAGGGGAGTTCTACGACTATGAGTAACATCCTGAACTCCGACCAGATTCATCTTGACGAACGCGGCGTTGCCTGGATCGGCGACAGCAACATCAAAGTCATTGAAGTCATCTTAGACCATGTTCAAGCTCTATCGCCGGAGCAAATCCACGCTGAGTATCCGCATCTTTCTTTGGCACAAATCCATGCCGCCATTGCCTACTACGGGGAGCATACGCAGGAAATTGATACCCTCATGCAGCAATGGCAGGAGCATTACAAAACCGAGTATGCTAAACCTGAGAGCCAAGTCCTGCGTCAAAAAATACGCTCCCGCATCAGCCAAAAGCGTCTTACGACGCAAGAAGAAGTAGCCGCCTAATGGTTTCCTTGTACATGGACGTACACGTCAAGCAAGCCATTACGCTCGGTCTGCGCCAGCGCGGGGTAGACGTGCTGACAGCCTAGGAAGACGGCACGGCAAGGCTTGACGATCCTCTTCTTTTGGACCGTGCAGGAATGCTGAACCGGCTGGTTTTCACGCAGGATGATGATTTCCTCGCCGAAGCGAACCGCCGCCAAACCAGCGGCGAGCTTTTTGTCGGCGTTGCTTACACTCACCAACTTAATGCAAGCATCGGTCACTGCATTGACGATCTGGAAACAATCGCATTTGCCAGCGAATTGGAAGATTATGCAAGCCAAGTCATCTATCTGCCGCTGTGATGATCAACAAAAGTAATGAACTTCACGCCTGAACAAATCGAGACATTGGAAGACTCCACGGAAGATTATGGCTATCTGTTCTGGGCTGTGGGATATGTGCGTCGCCTTTATCCTGATTTGTCCTATGAGCAGCAGAAGCAGAAGGGGCGTCAAGCAGTTTATGGTTTGCTTGCCGAGGAGTTAGTATCACTATTTCGAGGAACAAAATTTACTGGCGAAGAAACAGAAGTCGCCTCTGAAGAATGGGAAACTGTACTTGCTGATCCATTGCAGTGGGATTGGCAGCAATACCAAGACAAGGACTGGACTGACGGCGAAACCGAGTACAGATATGGCTCTACTAAAAAGGGTGAAAAAGTTTACCGTGAAGACCCACAAATAGGCATTTACTACAAGAGCAAATTCTGGTCAGATCACCATCCCCATTCATGGGGATACTACCGAGGACAGCAGGGTCAAAAGCCATAATGCATTATATCGCTGAAAACATTCCGCGTGAAATCAACGGAAAAATCTGGGCGTCATTGATTGCGCCCCGGCCTCTGGCGCTGATTTCGACCCAAAGCGTTTCCGGCGTGCCGAATATCGCGCCGTATAACTCGTATTCGGGGCTGGCGACGTATCCGCCGATGCTGGGGATTTCGTTCTCCAAGCGCGACGGGGAAGATAAGCACACGCTGGAAAACATCAAGGCGACGCAGATGTTTGTGGTCAATTTGGTCCCACGCTACCTCGCTGATATTATGAACCAGTCGGCGGAAGGCACGGCGATTGAGGATGATTTCGCGCGTCTGGGATTGACGGCCATTCAAGCCGAAACGGTCAACTGCCCGCGCATCGGCGAATGTCCGGCGAGTATCGAATGCCGCGTGACGGACATTTTCCAGTTGCCCCCGAGCAAGTGCGAGCTGGTGGCGGCGCAGATTGTCGGCGTCTATGTGCGCGGTGAGTTCGTCACCGAAGGCGGCGGGTTTGACCCGATGGCGGCGGATTTGCTGTCAAGCGTGGGGGCTGAAGACTATTTGTCGCTGAACGGTGAGAGCCTGCACCTGCCGAAGACGTGGGGATGAAGAGAACACGGGGCTGAACCCCCGTGCTGTAATCGTGCAAGCTCCCGCCTGCGCGGGCGAAGATACTGAATCATTCCTCGCCCGCGCCCCTCCGGGCCTGCCAGTGCAGAGGCGGGTGTCTGCTTTTCTAAAGCCCTGCCGTTCAGGGCAGGGTACTTTATGAACCTTTCCAGCCCCGCCGCCGTGTCCGCACTTCTCAAACGGCATAACCTGCATCCGCGCAAGCGCTTTGGGCAAAACTTTCTCGTAGATGGCAACACGCTGGCGAAGATTGTTGCTGCCGGAGAACTGGGGCCAGGTGGGGCGGCGCTGGAAATCGGCGCGGGGCTAGGCGTCTTGACGTCGGCGCTGGCGGAGGCCGTCACGGAAACCGGGCGCGTGGTGTCGGTGGAAGTGGATACGGACCTGCTGTCGGCACTGGCCGAAACAGTCGGCGATAAACCGCAGGTGCAGGTCGTCACGGCGGACGCGCTGGCGTTAGACTGGCCGGCGTTTTTGGACGCGCATTTTGCCGAAGGCGTCACGCCGGCGGTTGTCGCCAATATCCCCTACAACATTACGTCGCCGCTGCTGACGACGCTTTTGGAGCAGCACGGTCGGTTTTCGCGAATTGTCCTGCTGGTGCAGAAAGAAGTTGCGGCGCGGCTGGGGGCTAAAGCCGGAACGCCGGATTACGGGTCACTCAGCGTCTTTGTCCAGTACCACGCGCAGGTCGAGACTATCGGCATGGTGTCGCGCCGCGTCTTCTTCCCGCCCCCCGATGTAGACAGCGCCGTGGTGCGCCTGACGCCTCATGCCGCGCCGCCGGTGGATGTGCCGAATGAGGCTCAGTTGTTCGCCGTCGTGCGGGCGGCATTCGGGCAGCGGCGCAAGGCGCTCTTAAATGCCCTCAGCGGCGATCCGGCGCTTGGCTGGAGCCGGGAGCAGGCGGCGGCAGCGCTGGAAGCCGCAAAGATTGACAGCGGGCGGCGGGGCGAGACACTGACTTTGTCCGAGTTTGCGCTTCTGGCCCAGAACGCGCCGGGTTAAACCTGCGCCTGCTGGAAATCGCCTGGTTGTTATCGCGGCTTTGAAGCACGGTATAGGCGACCGAGGTTACGGTCGCAACAGATGGCCGCCCTTAGTTTCTTGCGCTTCAACTAGGCGCAGCGGTCATCCACTGCAACGGCTCATCAGTGTAACGGGCTAAAATCGCGGAGATGCAGCCCAAATGATACATCACATGGCGCACTTGGCCGAGTGTCTGGTCTGTCAGCGTGTGAATACCCCCATATATGGTCACGGCTCTGACAAGCACCGCCTCATCGGCATTCTCTAACAGATAAAAACACCCTTCACCAACTCGGTGTAGGTAGCCGCGCAACTCGGTGTAGGTAGCCGCGCAACTCGCTCCGACTGACAGCAGGCTCTGCGGGTGCGACGAGGTTGACGGCGGCCTCGCTGACGAATAATGGGGGGCTGAAAGGTTCACTGGCCTCACGCATCCACTTATCCAGATAGTACGCGGAATGCAGAACATGCTGCCAGATTGGCGGCGTATCATCGGATTTGGCCCAAACACTATCGGGACACACTTCGGTTGCCGAGGTCAGCATACTGAGCGGAGGTTCAAGATGGCGGGCTAACATCGTGTTCAGGTAAGTTTTCGGCATATTTACCTCTATCCGCATTAGAGTATATTCGCTATTCGGTGTAGGGCTAGGGAATGAGGGTAGTGGCTCAAATTAGCCTGAGCTTCTTCGGTTGATGCTTGGTCGGTTGGTTGTACTCGTGCAGGAACAAGCGCAGGCAGTTGTCGTGCATTTCGTCCGTCTTCGAGAACGAAAGCGTCCGGCG